>Ga0306923_10005549_pt1 | contig 12308 bp, 18 predicted proteins | sample sta12Can44000108_FD_203841 | JGI IMG/M metagenome (GOLD analysis project Ga0306923, IMG submission 203841) | Lab enrichment of tropical soil microbial communities from Luquillo Experimental Forest, Puerto Rico - statanox.12C.anox.44.000.108 (v2)... | ecosystem: Environmental > Terrestrial >...
CAGCCGACCTCATGCCACAGCCGCTCGAACAGCAGCGCCGGTCCAATCCGCTGACACCTTGCATTGGGCGGGGCTTCGCCCTCGACCAGCGACAGCACCATCGAACGCTGCGCCAGCCGGACGACGGGAGCGCGCCAGCCGGTCGAGATCACCGCGCGCAACGACCACTTCCTTGCGCCCGAGATTGGCGATGATGCGCTGCTTGGTGCGACCCCCCTCGCGTACGTTCTCGACCAGGTAGACGTAGGTGTAGGGCCAATGCGCTTGTCGCGAGCGAACATACCCTTAGCATCTGAGGATCGTACCTAAAGTCAATAAATATAACCTTCTCACCACTATAATTTAGCACCGCACTTTCGACCCGGCTTTATCAACCTCCAGCATTTCTGCCATTCTCGATGGCGAAATCCCGTCCGGCTGTCCAAGTCGGGTATCAGTGTGCGACAAGATTTCGGTCTGTTTGGATGCTATCTTTCCCAATTGCAGAGTCGCAATGACAAGAGCAAGCGTGAATATCCCGGTTAACCACGCAGGTATTAAATCCGCAGTTATGTATCGGCGCGCAGATTTAAGCAGGGAGAGTATTCTAAAAGGGAATGGGCGTAGGTGAAATGGCTGCTTGTACATTGAGCCGTGCGTTTAGCCAGTCAGTCGCGAAATCGTACTCTGACTGACATTGTAGCTGCGCGCGACGCTGCGCTGCGTCTCGCCCGCTTCGAGGCGCTTCCGGGCCTCTTTCTGCTGGTGCGCGGTCAGGATCGGCTTGCGGCCGAATTTGACGCCGTTGGCCTTTGCGTCGGCCGGGCCGCGCGCGGTGCGCTCCAAAATGCGGCGGCGCTCCAGCTTGGCGGCAACCCCGAGAATCGCAAACACGATCTCGGCAAAGTCCGAGGTCGTATCGAGGTACGGTTCGGCCAGCGACCGGATACCGGCTCCGGCGCGCTGCATCTCGCGCGCGATGACAAGCAAGTCGGTCGTGTCGCGTGATAGCCGATCAACGGCTGGAGTGATCACAACGTCACCGGGGGCAAGCCGTTTCATCAGCTTGGCAAGCTGCGGCCGGTCGGCCGTGGTGCCGGTGATCTTCTCGCGGAACACCTTTTCGCACCCGGCCGCCTTCAGTTGGCGCACCTGTCCGGTATCATCCTGCGCGGCGGTCGAGACGCGGGCATTACCGTAAATCATGGTTTCATTCTGCATCAGAAATCTGCATCGACAAAGCCAATTACTCAACGGCCCGATCTTGATGCAAATATCTTGAATTTTGCTTAATGCCGACGCACCTATCACTTCGGCTCGCAAGTCGCGCTTGCGCGCCGCCGATCATTTCGAAGAGGATTTTTTGAAGCTCAGCAATTTTTGCCAGAAGTGCGGGAAGGCTCTTTGTATCTGTCTTTCCCTCTCGGTTGGCGGCGTCGTACCAGTGATCGAGGCTGTCAACTCGCCGCCCGAGGAGTGCCGGCTCTCCGCGCCGTGCTGAGTTTCGCGCGTCGGGTACTGGCTCCGAGCACGCGCCCTCGGTGACGACGACTGGTATGCGGGAGCTATGGGGGGTAGTTTGCGATGAGCCCTGTCACTATTACCGTGGGAGGCCTGCATGCAGCAAATTTGGGGAGCCTTCTCCGTCCACGCTCATTTGCAGCCCTTGAAGGCATTTGTCGCCGACGTGATGCTTTACGAACGACTACTCATTCCTGTGCCTGCAGAATACGAATGGATTTCCTGGGAACGGCAAGGTTTGGATCCGTCGCGACAGAACCGATTACTGGACATCTTGGGCAACAGAGCCGTCCAGGTTCCCTGGGACGGTGAACTACGGAATTGGATGAGGGCGAGGGTCGCGCAGCGCGCGCGCGCTCAAGCCCGTTTTCTATAACCCGACAGGTGCTAATGGAGGCTGCGAGGCCAGCGGATGCTTCTTCGGTGATCACGGTGGCCGCATCCAACTCCCCGGAGGAGTTGTGTCGTGAGCTTGCACTATCAGAAACCCCAGAGATGCTAGTGGTGCAAATCTGACATTTGGTGCCCTGTGGAGAGGGGGGCAAACTCGCGAAAACCCTCGGGTCACGACGGTATCATCTGTTTGATTTTATCCACTAGCTCCGATGACCTCCGGGGCATTGGCTGCAGTGGTTGGCCATGAGTTTCTGGTTCCAAGCAAACCGCGTAAGGGCGAGGAAGATCTTCTCCGGGAAGCCATCGAATTATCCGCAGACGGCGACTTTCGAAGCAAACGCGCCGCCTACTGGCGCTGGCAAAACGAGTTCCTCGCCCGGGTGAGCGCTTTGGATCAATCGGCCTTGGATGAAGCGATCAAGGAAATGATGGATCTCGTCGAAGGCCAGAAGAGGTCAGTGAGCAGGCGCCGAATCCAGCTAGGCGTGTCCTTTGCCTTTGCGGTCGGAGCCGCCACCACCTCGGTGATATCGGGGCCGGTCGGACCCTGGCTCGTGGCCAGCGCGTTTCTATCAGTGTCTGATCATGCATTTGGCTTGCCCCAGGAGCCCGGTCCGGCCGCTATGTGCTATAGTGCCGAGCGCGCTTTTGGCTGGGGATCGTTCTTGACGTCCAAATAGCCCGCGCGATCGGCGCCCCATATTTGGCTCGGCAACCTGCAAGTCCCGCTACACTTGTTGGCGAATCTCGTAAAATCGGACCGGTCCTTCCTTGTCACTCGCTGGAACCAGCACATAGCGCAGGACTCGTCGACTATCTCCGTCGTCAAAGATGTCGGCCGCATCGTGAGGCGGGTCAACGCCCGTTGCGCGATCCAAGCGCTCCGTCGTCGTTGCCGAAAATGCCCGAAAGAGCGATCCTCGTCCAAGTAATTGATGCCGCGGGGGAGACGTCAGCATGTGCAAATTGTGCGATCAAGGAGTGCCGCAGAACCATCTCGGCTCGCGGCGCGATTTTCTGAAGGGTTCTGCGGCGATCGGAATCGCCGCTGCGGGCCTCAGTCTATTCACGCCACGCCCCGCCGCGGCGGACGACCCGCCGATGGACAGCGGCAAGCCGGGCCGGCGCTACATCATTCGCGGCGGCTCGGTGATGTCGCTGGATCCGCCTTCGGTGTAGAGTGGGTCGCAGTCGCGATGATCTGATCGTCAACGGCACAGCCGACACACTCGAGGCGGTAAAGGCAGCCGCATTCGTCGAAGCAAGGGGCGCAGCGTGTTATGTCAAACTCGGGTCAGTGGGATCGAAGGGACTGATTTACGCGCCCGCACCGAATACCGCGTCGCAGTCGCCGCTTAATGACACGCTGTTCGGCCGCCTGCGCTTCCCGTCCGTAGGTCATGGTGCGAATCGTGCCGGGTGACCCAATGCGGCCCCATTCGAGCATGACGCTCCACTCCCCGAACAGGGTTGGAACAACCTGCAGGACGTAGAACCTGCGTGAGTTCCGCTCCGGCTCGATGCGCGCGAGGAAGGTCATACGCAGGAAATCAGCGCTTCTCCCTCAAGCTGGCCCCGTGCCGGCCGGTGGCCGGTGCAGGCGGAGCGGGGTTGGGCCAACCCCGCTCCGCGCCGCTCATTCGAGATTATCTAAAGGGAAAGCTAAACGTCTGGACGAAGGCGCCGCTCGAATTTACGACAAATACGCCCTCCAGATTTCCATTGGCGCAAGACACGGTGAGGCCCTGTGCAATGGATAAGTTATTGATACTAACCCAAAGCCCGCCCTCCAGACCGAAGACATAGAACCACTGGTCAGAGCCGTTCGGCGTAAACCACCCGCAGTTCCACGCATGGAAAGTGTTCCAGCCCGTCGGCACGTTAGCGGCACTCAGGTTATCAATGTCAGCCCTCCCGAAGCTGTACGAAGCGCCGGCTGCTAGGCCCATTGCGGCGTGTTGTTTGGCCAGCCCATTGAGAACCTGCTGGATCTTCTCCGGGGACGGACCAAGAGTAGCCTGCGGGTTTGGCGGGAGACCCTGGGCCGCGGCAACGCCGATTGAGCAACCGAGCGCGATTGCTGCCAATCCGAGAAATTTCGTCTTCATTTCCTCGCTCCTCCTTGGGATGTCCACACAACTCACAGGCTCATTAGAGCCAAGCGATTATATCGTTCGCGATCGCCTCCCGTAAAGTCTCTTGTTAACCAAACTCCAGAAACAGCGAAGCCCAAGCGGCAAAAGGTCGTTTTCAACCGTAAGATGTGGTATTTAAACCTATCTGTATCCGGATCGGGGGCGACCCCACCTTAACCCTGGTCCCATTTTCCGGGTCCGCTTCTTATATCTCAGGCACGGCAAGAGGCGTCGGGTGCGGCCCGAGAACGAAAGGACAACATGGAATGGGTTTGTCAGTTTAACCTGATAGCCCGGAAGGGAGGCCGAGGGTAGGCTGGCGCGATGTCTGAAATCTCCTACCGCCTCCACCGTTTTCCGCCGGTGATCATCCAGCATGCGGTCTGGCTGTATATGCGCGTCACGGTTAGCTATCGGGACGTCGAAGAACTTCTGGCCGAGCGGGGGCTCGATATCGCCTAATGTTTCGAACAATGTTCCCATCTGGGCCAAGAAAAAGTTTACTACCCGCTCAACCGGATCGAGATCGTCGATCTGTGCTAAACCGCAGGTCGCATCGGTAAGCTCTTATCAGAAAGCGCTGCCATGCCATGGTTGAAGAAGACAGGGGCGGAGAAGTGGAAACTCAGGCTGCCGAAGGTCGGAAAGCAGGTGACACCATCAACGAGCGACGGGAGCCAGGGCAAAGAGAATGCAGGGCCTCTGACATTTTCTCATCGATCGTTGCACTGATCGTGGGTATCTCCTGGCCAGTGACATTGATTATATTAATCATTTTATTTTATGAACACTTACCATCGTTGCGAACTTTAACCAGCGGGTTGCGACAAGTATTTCCTGACAGGACTATCTCGAAAGTCGAAGCCGGTCTCGGTCCTAAGGGCATCGATTTCACCCTAGAGATGGCAGCGGCCGTTGCAGCGGGTGTTAGATCTCAACCCAGCACCGCGGGCGGGAAAACTGACGCGACGGTAAGCCCAGCAACGGCCAAAGAGTTGTCCATCGAAAGTGTAAGTGAGATAAACAGGTTCTCAGCAACCAGGCCGGGGCCTACCGCTAATATATTATGGGTTGACCCTCACCCTGCGAATAATATTGGTCTACAGTATTCGTTTCAGTCTCTCGGCATGGTAGTTATGACTATTCAAGACGATGATGGCATAGAGCCCTAGAGCCCTCTTTCGAGATAGTTGGAAAATTTAACGTCGTAATTACTAACATGATGAGGGAGCGTCCCACGCAAGCACAGTCATACGAAGCGGGATTGAAGACGGTTGATATCATAAAGACGAAACACCCCGGCGTGCCCGTAATCATTTACTCCGATTATTATGGTCGGCAGCACAGAGATGAGAACCCGATGCCCCCAGTAGTTTTAGCAACCAATGTAACTCGGGATGTGTTTACAAAGGTTGTCTCTATTGCGAGTGGTACGAAATGAGTGCTCCGGAAATAGCCCGAGGGGCGAAATGCCAAACGTGGTCCCTGGGAGCGGCCCGCAGGCTATAGGCCGCGAAGTGTCTATGGTAAATTTGTGCGCGTTCGGTTTTTATATGTTGTGTTTTCCCGCTTCGGGCAGAATCCGCTCGAAGCCGGATAATCTACCATCTGCGACTTTTGCCGGCGAAAGAAAAACCGCTCTTGATGATATGAGATTTTAACACATGGCCGCGCCATTTGCGCCGTCGCCATTTACCTTGGGCTTCTACTACCGGGCAAAAACCGACACCGCCGACAAGAAACGCGAGCTCTGTTACGGGGGCGAGCGTCATATATTGCTGTTCGGGGGGTCGCGCGTCGGAAAATCGACCAGGTTACTTCCGCTGAACTTGGCGCGAATCAAAAATCGCAGCATCGTGGTATTGGACATCAAGGCCGAGCTCTGCGCGCAGACACATCGAACGCGCCGCAAGCTCAGCGATGTAAAAATCATCAACCCCTATAATCTGCTCGGCCTGGGGAGCGACGGTTACAACCCCCTCGCCCGTCTCGATCCCAATGATGATTTCTTTTACGACAAGTGCAAGCTGCTGACACTGGCGGTAATCGAGACTGAAGGCGACAACCAGAAATTCTTTCCCGAAAGCGCCCCAGGGCTGCTGACGGCGGGCATCATGTGGGAGGTGATGCAGGCCCGCATCGAATGCCGTCCGGCATCGCTGCTCAAGGTCAGACAGTTGATTTGCGAGCGCGACGAATGGGAAGAACAGCCGCCGATCAAACAGGGTCGGACTCTGTTCCTCAGCCGCCCGTCCAGGTCAAGGGATTAAAGATCAACTGCGAAAGGATGGCGCGTGAAGGGGGAGAACAGATTGCGGGCCTGGTCAGCCGGTTTCTCCGCGACTACGGTAAAAACGAGCTCGGCGGCATTCAAGGCACCTTCGCCACGCAGACCGAATGGCTGCTGTCGATACCGCTCGCGCGTGATTTGGAAAAGGGCGAGTGGAGCTTCACGCAACTGAGGGACAAGCCCACAACCGTCTATATCATCCTGCCGCCGCAGGAGATAAAGGACAAGCGGCGCTGGACTCGTCTGCTCGTCACCTCGGCATTGTGCGAACACTTGCGGCCTGGCGCTTACAAAACGCTTTTCATCTTGGATGAATTTCGCGTGGCCGTGGGTCACCTCGAAATCATCAACACCTTTTGGTCGCTCGTGGCAGGCTACGGCGTCCAGTTCCTTGCCGTCTGCCAATCGGCGCTGCATCTCAAAGCCCTGTTCAAAGAGGAATGGGAGGTCTTTGCGGGCCAGTCCGGGGCGGTTGTCTGTCTGGGCGCACCTGGGGATTTGGAAACTGCACGCTGGATGAGTGCCAGGGCGGGGATGCGGACAGAATTTCGCGCCAGCCAGAACGAGGGCCAGGGCGTCACTGTCCAGGGTATCACCACCAGCACGGGCGAAACGATCTCGCAAACCGACAAGGCATTTAAGACGCCGCAAGAGCGCACGTCGATCAAGTCGGAACGGGCCGGATTTGGACACCGGGCAAGGGCGACACCAGCATCCCGTTCTTTGCGCCCAATTACTGGATGACGAAATTCAAAGCTCTGATCGATCCTAACCCCTACTATCAGCCTGCGAGCTCGTCACCGTCGCCGCGCACCTTGCGCCGCACTTGGAAGATTGGCGCACTGTCTCACGCGCTTTTAGGTGGGGTTTTCTGGCGGGTCGTTCAACATTTTCCGCCTACTCCCGCGCCCGTGGTCGGGTCAGTGATTCATTTTCCGGCGTCCGCTGGATAGCGCTCCGCTTCGCTGCGCGCCATGCGAGAGGCCCGCCTCTCGCGCTCTTGGGAGTATTTGAACAAAGATGATTATGTGGTTTAGGATCGGCCCTGCGGTACAGGCTGGAGAGCCAATGACCGCCCAAGGTGATGAGAGCCGGTTAGGTGTGTGATCCACCCTTACCCTCTCTTTGCTGTCGGGGGGCTGTGTTAGGCGACCGCCCGCCCCTCCCCTACCCGTTCGGCGTCGAGAAGTTGGGCAACTTGCCGGGCCAGCACGCGGCAATATCGCTGTGCCGGGGGCAAGACTGTTCCGTTGAAATTTGCCAGCAACAAATCATGGATAGCGTGCGTGGCGGGCCTGGGTGGCAACATTCGCCCCGGATGGTTCGCTTCCAGTTTTTCGATGTAGGCCAGAAGTAACGAAACGGCTGGATTTGGCACATAAGCGGACAAACCACGAACTCAGGCGGCCTTGCGAGCGGTATCGGGGGCGTCCCTGAGCGGGCGGAACCCGTCACGGCTTTCCGTGACCGGTCGCTCGGCGCTCCAGATGTAGTCCCCGGTGAGGTTTACATGCCCCCAGCCGAGCGGGGAGAGGTGAGCGAGTAGCTGGTCCGGAACATCCTCGGTCTGGCGCACAGCGGCAACGGCGCGCTCGAGGTAGCGTGTGTTCCACAGGATGATTGCGGGGACGAGGAGGTTCAGGCCTGAAGCGCGGTGTTGCTGGTTCTCGTAGGTGCGGTCGCGGATCTCGCCGAGGCGATGGATGAAGACAGAGAGCCCATCGGTCAGCCGGCGTTGGACCTCGCCACGCGCTTGATGGCGGGCTTGGACGCAGAGCCGCTCGAGCGCGCTGGGCGATGGGACGACGATCCGGCGCCGCCGGCACTCCTCCACCACCAGCCCGGCGAGATGCGCAAGCCGGTCGTTCTTGATCGCGTGCGGCAGCAGCCAGCCGGCCAGATCCGCGGCCGGACGCGTCCCGAAGGGACGAACCCCGAGGCGGTCCTGCCAGTTCGGCCACATGGCGCTGTCGGTTCCGCTCCGCGGCGAAATAGTCCTCGATTGACCCCGGAAGAGCGTCAATCTGCTCTGCGATGAACATGAGAAGCGGCCGCGGCGGCCGCTCGCCCGCCTTCAGCGGACGGCCCGGATAGCGCAGATAGCAAAGCATGAGGGCGTGGCCGAGGCGATTATGATCGGGGAAGCGGATCAGGCGAGACCCGCTCCACGGTGGCATAGGGCGAAATCTGGCGCGCCGGGATCTCGAGAACCTGGCACAGATCGAGCTCGTCGTCGACAGGAATACCGCGCTCGCCGACCAATGGGATTGACGGCTGCAGCTTGCGGCTCCGTCGACCGCGCCCGACCGTACCTGACTTAGTTTGGCGCGGTTTGCACGCCTGAGTCCGTGCCGTGCTACCGATGTCTGAGAGGCCCGCGCGGCAGTACGTCGGGTCGGACGACCTCATGGATCTGTTTTCCGCAACGTACCGGGTAGAACGCGACGCGGCATATTCAGGTCTTCAAACTGTATGGCGAATGGGTGCTCGGCACCGCCACCGATGAGCAGCTGAAACAGGTTGTCGCCGACCTGCGTAAGCGCGGCATCGCGCTGAGCGCTGAAGCTGGTCCGCTAAGGGCGAGCGGTTGTGGCGCCGGCGTCGAAGGCTTTGCCGAGCCTCAGTGGGCCCGGATCGCCGATTGGATCAAGCCAACCGGTGGTACGATCGACTACATCGACACGGACGAGCCCTATTATTACGCGCATTCTATGACGGCAAGCAGGCGTGCCACTGGCCTATTGCGGCCGTAACGCACGAGATCGGTGCCTTTATCGACGAGTTGCGCTCTGCCAAAGACCTGTCCGAGTTCATTCAGGTGCACCCGGAACTTTGGCCGTTCACCAATTTTTCGCGGCGTTAACCAAAAACCCGTTGCTTTTCGCCGCTGGCCAAGCCTACGGTATCGCCAGCTCGGTCGACAATCGACCATGAGCGTGTCTCTTGGGGGCGAGGTCGTCTGGTCCAAAACGGACCAAGAGCGAGGAGTCAAGCCGTACAATGTTCGGTCCGCAATCGGCCGAGGCGGTGTCAGCATGCCAGCTTCCAGGAGCTGTGCGGCGGCGCTGGTAATGATATCCTTGGCTGCGTCGGCCCCACCGCCCGCAATTGCGCAGCCGGTCGGAGCCACGCCGCAGGAGTCGACGGCGGCTCCGCCAAAGGCGGTCAACTTGAGCACCGTGCCGAAAATCGGCGCGACCGCGGGCACGGTCGTCAAGAAGCTGCCGCGTCCCCAGAGCGGTCTGTCAGATAGCGAGTATGGGGCTCTCAAGGAGCGCGTCGCGCGCCATCCTCCTGCCAACGCGCCTACCGGGAAAATGTCGCCCCCGCCGGCGTCGATTGGGAGTGTCGGCGGGAGCTCGGTACAGCCGTAATCGACACAATGTTCAACGAGGGAGAGGAGACGAACCATGGGCAATAAACGGTTCAGCTGGAGCAGTATCGGTAGAACCACTTCGTGGGTGCTTGCCGCTGCACTTGCAGTCATGCCCTTCGCGGCCTCGGCGCAATTAGCCGGCCCGGCGCAGGTTGGCGACGTTCAGGGCGAGGCATTGGCAGCGCTGGCCGCCGCCCCGCGCGTGCAGGCGGCCACGGCGGTTGTGAAAAGCTCGGTGACGTTGGGGGCCCTGCCAAAAATCAGCGCAGCTAGCTCCGTGGCACAAACGGCCATTAAGCCGGTGTGGCGTCACCATGCCTCTGAGGAAGCGTATTTGGCCGCGAAAGCCTGGGCCGCTGCGGGGCTTGCGAATGCGCCAAACGTATCGACTGGTGACGCCCTTTCGCCGCCTGCGCCGGGACCGACGCCTGTGTCAACGTCCGGCGTCGAGACGCCAGGTGCCACCGTCGCGTTTGTTGGCAACTTCGAAACAACGTGCGGTAACTTCACGCCCGCCGATATGGGTCTGGCGGTCGGCGACGATACGCCCCCCTATCCGGTGCTCCAGGCGACCAACACCTGCATATCTATATTTACCAAGTCGGGGGCGAGAGCGCCCGGCTATCCCAAGAGCCTGAGCAGCTTCCTCGGCTCGGGCGGCTTGTTCCTGAGCGACCCGCGCATCATTTACGACCCGGCGAACCATCGCTACATCCTCAGCGAGCTCGCGATCGATATACAGAACAGTAAAGCGTACATATTTGTGGCGGTCAGCGCCGGTGACGATCCCGGCAGCGTCTATTTCATCTACGTTATCCCGAGCGACACCGCCAATGGGTTCGGGGACTTCCCGAGGATCGGTCAGGACCACCAGGCGATCTATCTTGCGTCCAACATCTTCAGCCCGATCGGCAGTTGTCTCTCTGGTGGGGCGTGCAGCTACCTGTATGAGCAGTGGGACCTATTGCCCAAGGCGCCGATGTATGCCGGGGTCGGCTTCAGTTACTGGACCGTTGGAAATGTCGCCGGGACGGCGACCGATTCGACACAACCGGCGAATATTTGGAACCCGACGGACACTCCGCGGGCGGAGTTCCTCGTCGGGTCGAAAGATATCGCGGGCTGCTATAGCGGTGACGCCCAAAATGGTTTGTATGTCTGGGCGATCTCCAATCCGCTGGTTGTCAACACCAGCTTCCCACCCGAGTTTTCACTGGTATTGGTTGCTACCGCAAACAACTATTCCTTCCCCCAAAACGCTACGCAGCCCGGTACGAGCGCCCTGATCGACACCGACGATTGCCGCATTTCCGGTGAGGTAACCTATGCGGGCGGATCGCTCTATGCCGCGCTGACGACGGGCACCGGCGCAGGGTATCCAGGCATCCTGCAGTACCAAATCCAGCCATTTCTCGGCAAGGACAACAATGCGAGATGCACGGGCAGCTTTACCAATCTGTGCCCCGATATCACCGCTGCCGCGATGAGGAACGAAATCTTCTTGCTCTATGGCGGCGGCCTCGCCTCCTACTATCCGACCCAGCAACCGGACCCGGAAGGCAATGTAACGACCGTTTTCAATGTAAGCGGCCCTGCCCCTTTCTTTGGCTCGACCGGGTATCTGTCGAGGCGGGTGACTCAGCCACCGGGGTCAATCGGCGTGGATAGCGGGATCGTCTTGGGGCTAGGTGCGACCACCTATACCCAGGGTCGGTGGGGCGATTACACCGGTGTCTCCCCGAATTTCGGCGCCGGCCCGAACGCCGTCTGGTTCTCCGGAATGTTTACCGGCAGTGACCACAATTGGGACACAGCGATCGGGAAGGCCGGCTTCACGGCGATCAATCAGCCGTAAGCCCAAGGTCGAGGCGGGACGACGCCCGGCTCGATCCAAGCAGACGGTCCAGTCAGCCCCCCGGGCGCCCGATCTCGCGTCGCCTCAAGAGCCGGTCCCGTCGAAGGCGGTAACCGAGGCCTGCTGGGAGCTTATCGTCAATGCATAGCCGGTGAAGCCTTCTAACGTCGCGGGATTTTCCTTCGCAACCGGACTGCCACGCTCCGTCTCTTCTCGACGAGCGTTCGCAACCCCGTGATCACACGCTTCAAGGCGGTCACTGAGGAGAGGACCTACCTTCCGGAGTGGCGGCGTTGCAGCCCGCAATCCTGGCGCCGCAAAAAGCCGCGCTAATGACGATCTCGGCTCGGCAGGTCCGAATGGCCGCAATGGCTGCGCACTGCGGTATTAACGTCCCCGATGGAACTCATTGGCATTCCGGGGTTTACAATTACATTAAGGGAACAAGCATCGACCGCCGGAACAATCATGAACGGCTCGTCGTCCCGCTCTTGTCCGCGAGGGCGAGGCGCGGTGGTTCGGTGTTGGGCGGGATCGTGGTCAAAGCTCAATCGAGCGCGCGCCTCTAAACTTCAACACCAGCGCACTTTTCGTCGGCGAACCTGTGGCTGGTTCTGGTATCCGCAAGGGCTTCAGAGATAGGAGTCTGTGGCAAGGTACTCCGAATCGACCACAACCGCAACCAAGCGGATATGCTCGCCGAGCATTTGCTGCTCGTCGACCACATTGACGAGCCATCAGCGCGATGCCGCGCTT
>Ga0306923_10005552_pt1 | contig 12305 bp, 10 predicted proteins | sample sta12Can44000108_FD_203841 | JGI IMG/M metagenome (GOLD analysis project Ga0306923, IMG submission 203841) | Lab enrichment of tropical soil microbial communities from Luquillo Experimental Forest, Puerto Rico - statanox.12C.anox.44.000.108 (v2)... | ecosystem: Environmental > Terrestrial >...
TCTCGTTTCGCCTCAGCGGACCCGATGCTTTGCCCGATGCGCCACAGGATTTCGCGAAGGAAGCCGCCGAATTCGGCCTCATCACTTCTCCTGAATTTTCGGTCAACGAACGTCTGCGAGTCGATTTGCTGAACCAATATGCCAACGCCCGCGCCTGAGTCGCTTGTTACGGAAATGTCGCCGCTCCCTTGCTCCTCACCGATGCATCTACTACACTGCAACGTCGGCTGCTCGCCGGACCATTGTGGGGAAACTCATGCCAGATAGCACCAAGCCGACAGGGAAAACTATCGCCGAATCGCCTGTTACCGACCTCTTCGAGAATGGTCGCCATCCCTCGACCTCTGAGCAACAGTGGGGGGAGAAGACTCTTGCGCCATCGTTGGAGAAGTCTCCTGAGAAGCCCATTGGCGAAGCCAGCGGTATCAATGTCGACGAGCACGGCCAGGCGCGCTTCACCACCATTTCCGGCATGCCGATTCGGCGCCTCTACACGCAGGCCGATCTGCCGGAAGACTGGAGCTACGAGCAGTACCTGAATTATCCCGGCCAGCCGCCTTACACCCGCGGCATTCATGCCTCGGGCTATCGCGGCAAGATGTGGACCATGCGCCAGTTCTCGGGCTTTGCCTCGCCTGAGGAAACCAACGAGCGCTACAAGTATCTGCTCGAGCATGGCAGTCAGGGCCTGTCGGTCGCGTTTGATCTGCCTACGCTGATGGGTTACGACAGCGATCACATGATGAGCGAAGGCGAAGTGGGCAAATGCGGCGTCGCCATCGATTCGCTCGAAGATATGGAGATTCTCTTCAACGGCATCGATCTGGAGAAGACGACGGTTTCGATGACCATCAACTCGCCCGCGTCGGTGTTGTGGGCCATGTATTTGGCCGTCGCTGAAAAGCAGGGCGCTGACCTGAAGAAGGTCTCCGGCACCATCCAGAACGACATTCTTAAGGAATACATCGCGCAGAAGGAATACATTTATCCGCCCGCGCCTTCCATGCGCCTGGTGATCGATACCTTCGAGTTCGGCTCCAAGTTCACGCCGAAGTTCAACACCATCTCGATCAGCGGATACCACATCCGCGAAGCCGGCTCGACTGCGCTACAGGAACTGGCTTTCACCGTTTACGACGGCGTTGAATACGTAGAGTGGGCGCGCCGACGCGGTCTCGACGTGGACGAGTTCGGTCCTCGCCTCAGCTTCTTCTTTAACGCGCACAACGATTTCTTCGAAGAGATCGGCAAATACCGAGCGGCCCGCAAAATCTGGTATCGCCTGATGAAAGACCGCTTCGGCGCCAAGCACGCGCGAACCCGGCTGATGCGCTTCCACACGCAGACTGCCGGCGTCTCGCTCACCGCGCAGCAGCCGATGAACAACATCGCGCGCGTCGCGATTCAGGCGCTGGCTGCCGTACTCGGTGGAACACAGTCATTGCATACGGACAGCTACGACGAAGCGCTTGCGCTACCGACCGAAGAAGCCGTTCGCATCGCTTTGCGCACGCAGCAGATCATTGCCTACGAATCTGGCGTGGCGCAGACCGTCGATCCGCTCGGCGGTTCGTATTTCGTCGAGCGCATGACGCTCGACATGGAGAAGGGTGCCTTCGACTACTTCGACAAACTCGATGCCATGGGCGGTATGGTCAAAGCCATTGAGAAAGGCTATCCGCAGAAGGAAATCGCCGAAGCCAGCTACCAGTTCCAGCGCGCCACCGAAGCAAAAGAAAAAATTACTGTTGGTGCGAACGATTTCATGGTCGAAGAAGAGTCGCCGAAGATTCTCTACATTGACGAATCAGTCGCTCGTCACCAGAGCGAGAAACTAAGCAAGTTACGCGCTCGCCGCTCCAACGACGATGTCGGCCGCACGCTCGACGCCCTGAAAAAAGCCGCTGCGCAGGAACCGGAAACTCCCACCGACGGAAAGATTTCGCCGGCCAACACAATGCCATTCATTCTGGATGCAGTGAAAGCCTACGCGACTGTCGGCGAAATCTGCGACGCCCTGCGCGAAGTGTACGGAACGTACGAAGAAAGCACTTTCGCGTAGACCGCGCTTTCCACCCTTTTCCGAAAGGCGCACAATGTTGTCGAACTCGAAATGAACGGCTTGCGCGCATTCCCCGAACTTCCCGACATCGCCCGCGTTCCCGGTGTCGAAGATTGCACCGCGGAAATCAACGGAATCTGCTGGCGCTATCTTCACGCTGGAAATGGTCCCGTGCTGTTGCTTCTGCACGGCTTCATGGGTTACTCGTTCTCCTGGCGCTTTGTCATACAGGAGCTGGCGCAACACTATTCGGTCTATGCCGTCGACCTACCGAACTGCGGATTCTCCGAGCGGAACCGGAATCTTCCAGGCACGCTCGTCGGCGACGCCGAACACCTGCTCGGATTGCTTGACCATTTCGGTATCGAACAGTGCGACATTCTCGGCACGTCGCGCGGCGGCGGACTCACCATCGCCTTGCTTGGTCTGCTCGCCGAGCGCAACAGCCTAAGACGCGTGCGCCGGGTTGTACTTTCGGCTCCTATCAGCCCGTGGATGCGATATGGTCTCGGACGCATCCGATTTCTGCGCACTAAAATGGGCCGAGTCTACGCTGTGCATCTTGCTCGCAAGTTCCCGTTCATTCTCGAGGACTTCTTCCGCAAGCTTTACGCCAACCCAGCTTCGATCCCTCCCGACAGTCTTGCCGGCTATCGCGCTGGTCTCGACCCGGCTGGCAGCTTCGAGCACCTCTGGAACATCGCCCGTTCGTGGATGAACGATTTGAAGCTCGTTGAAACAGTGCTGCCATCGGTTGAATCTGTTCCGGCGATGTTCTTATGGGGAGAACACGACCGAGCGGTCGCTTACAGTTCAATGAGCGAGTTGCACCGCCGCTGGAAGAACAGCGTCGAATACACCATGCGCAACATCGGCCACATGCCGTACGAAGAAGCGCCGCAGGAGTTCAACCGCATCGTGCTCGATTTCCTGCTACGCGACACTCCTGTCACTCCGTTGCAGGCCGAAGCGCATGCAACCCCGAACTCTGTCGCGGAGTCGCGCCCATCCTGATGCTGCCCGACCTCTTCGAGGTACTTCGCAACTACTTTCATACTCATGGCTATTGCACCCTCGCGGTGACCTTGCTGCTGGAGAACGCCGGAATTCCGCTGCCCGGCGAAACCATGCTGTTGTTCGCAAGCTTTCTCGCCTCTCAAGAACACCGCCTGAACCTCTGGCTCATCATCGTTGTGGGCACTGCTGCCTGTACCCTCGGCGACAACCTGGGCTATTGGATCGGCCTGCGCGGTGGACGTCCTCTGCTACATCGTTATCAGAGGTTTTTTCGCATTTCGGACGAGCAGATCGCGCGCGGAGAGAAGCTATTCGACCGCTATGGCCCGGCAACAGTCTTCTTCGCGCGCTTCGTGTTTGGCATGCGTGTCATCGCTGGCCCGCTCGCCGGCGTTTTGCGCATGCACTGGCGCAGGTTCGTACTGTTCAACTTTCTTGGAGCCTCACTGTGGGTAAGTGTCATCTCGTGCGTTGGCTATTTCTTCGGACAGCATTGGCACCGACTAGTAAGGCTCGTTGGTCGTGCCAACCTGCTGATTTTCCTGATTGCTGTGATCGTCGCCTGGTTCTTGTGGCACCGGTATCGGAGTCGTGGGACAGAATGAGCTGCGGAGCTTACTGATCTGGCGGGCTGAAGCCCGCTCAACAAAAGAACATCCGCTTCGACGCTGGCCTGAAGGCCAGCTCTACCCGAGATTCGAGTGTCAGGGTTGCCGACCAGGAGACCTCTAGTCTGCCGCAGTCGGTTCCTCGACCGGGACATTCTCGGCCGCACGTACCGCCAGCCATGCCATGATCGCAGCTCCGAAATACATGACCGAGACAATATAGAACCCAAACCGCAGGCCGTCGCGGTGTGCAGCCTCCCCCGCAATCATTGCAGTGACAATCTGCAAGGCGCTCGACAAGAAGAAGAACGTATTCTGTGTGCGGCCCATGAAATATTTGGGAACCATCTCCATCATTTCGGACTGAATCGCGATACCCCCGACGCCGCGCCCAGAACCCATGATGAAGTAGATCGGTACAGTGATAAATATCCACGGAATCTGCGGCAACAGCAGCAATGCTGAGGCAATCACGCACATGGTTATTGTCACAGAGCGGTGCGTACCGTTACGGCGGATGAACTGCGACGCGTAGAACATGCTGGTAAATGCGCCAAATGCCCAACCGGCATTGATCCAGCCGTATCCGACAGCGCCGCGATGCAGAATGCGATCGCTCAGCGGGGCAGAGATGACGCCCTGTGTCATCATGGCCGCGATGAACAGCGACCACGCGAAACCAAGCAGGCGGACCTGCTTGCGGCTGTGAACGTAGCGAATTCCTTCCACCAGTTCGTGGAAGTAGCGGGCTACTGCACCCTCGGGCGCAGCTTTCTCCTCCGGCGGCTTCAGATGCGTCACCGTCACCCGCCCTTTGCGCACCTGGTACACACAGGCGATCGAGACCGCATATGTAGCGCAGTCGAGCAGAAGAATCCCGCCCAAACCGATCTTGTTGTAGACGAATCCGACCACTGCTCCCGCCAGTACCCATCCGCCCTGCACAGCCGCCAGCATCAGCGAATTGAAGTCCACAAGCTTCTCTGTGGGAGAAAGCTCCTGCACCAGCGCGTTGATAGTCGGCCAGAACATCCAGAAGCCCACGGCGACTAGAATTGTCATTCCGTACAACTGCCAGACTTGCACCTTGTGTAGCAGCGCCAGCACTGCCACCGCGAGAATGATCAGCCCGCGCGAAACGTCGAGCCACATCATCAGGTGGCGACGGTCTTCGCGATCGATGATGACCCCGGTGAAGGGAAGCAGAATCAGCGATGGAAGGGTTTGCAGCGCCACCAGCAAGCCCAGGGATACTTCGCTATGGGTCGCCTGCAAGATGAACCAGATGACCGCGGCGGCATTCATGCCGCTGCCGATCATCGAGACGAGGTTCGCCGCAAAAAGCAGCCTCATCCCCCGATGCTGGAACGCCTCGCGCATGAGTTCACTGTAACGCAGGTCAGGAGGTGAAAGCAGCGGCTGTATTAGACTGACTATTCGCTCTTCGCCTTCGCGCTTGGCTAAGATTCGTGAGAGATTGCGAAAGCGAAAGCGTCCCCTCAACTCAAGGGTGAACCGTGCGTCTCTTCCGCAAGAAGGAAAAACAGGAACACCGCATCATGCGTGAGGCCAAGGAGCGCGCCGGCGCCCTTGTGCCGGAGTATCACCGCGCCACGGCCGAGTGTCCTCATCCTGAGCGGTGGAGCATGTACGACTCCATGACCGCGGAGATAGAAGTTCTCGAGTTCCTTCGGACTCTGGTCACCACGATCAAACCCAACCTGGTCGTCGAGACTGGAACGTTTATGGGTGTCAGCACGCTATGGATCGCTGAAGCGCTTCGAATGAACGGTTTCGGCCGCATCATCACCTGTGAGTACGACGAGAAGGTATACGAAACAGCGAAAGAGAAGTTCGCGGGATCGCCGTTTAGCGATCTGATTGAGCTACGCAACCAGTCCAGCCTGGCGATGAAGGTCGAAGGCACGATCGACTTGTTCTTCAGCGACAGCGACATGCCCATCCGCGAGCAGGAAGTCCGCCACTATCTGCCGCAAATCTCGCCTTTTGGAATCATCGTGATGCACGATGCCAGTTCGCACCTCAAGCAGGTGCGCGACGCGGCTTTGAAGATGGAGCGTGACGGCCTGATCTCCGTAGTTTTGCTGCCGACTCCGCGGGGACTGGTTGTGGCTCAAAAAAGAGAAGGCCGCAAATAGACAACCGGCCTGTGCGCTTCCTCATAGCCCCAGCGCCAGAAAAGCGCTAGGATTTCCTGCTACTGCAAAGAGTAGGGGGCGGCGGACCCATCCGGCGCCCTTCGAGGTGCGATATGCGCAGAGTGTCCTCATTCCTGCTTCTGTTGGTGTTCAGCCTCCTTCTCCACTCGTGGTCTCAGAACACTCCGATCGTGATTCCTGCCGGCACTCCGGAGGACAAGGACCTGGCCACCATTGCAGCCGAGAACGATGGTCAGAAGCGAATTGCTGCTTATCAGGAATTCCTGAAGAAATACGCTGACAATAAGCCGGCGACGGCGTACGCAGAGTGGCAGCTCTCGCAGCAGTATCTCGCCGCAGGTGACACGGCCAAAGCAATGGACTATGGCAGCAAAGCGCTACAGGCCTATCCCAATAACCTTGACATCATCATGTCGCAGGCAACGATCGCGCAGGCGATGAAAGACAACAGCAAGGTGCTGGACTATGCCGTGCAGGGTGCGACTGTGTACAACTCAATCGCCACACAGACCAAACCTGCCGACGCGTCCGATGTCGATTGGACGGCCAGAATCGCCAACGAGCAGAGCGCAGTACAGAGTGACTACGATTTTCTGGAGACTTCCGTGTACAACGTCATCGCCTCCGAGCAGGATCCCAACAAGCGCATGGCGGAAATCGAGAAGTTTACGCCGGCGTTTCCGAAGTCAAAGTTCGAGTCCCAGATTTCGCAGCTTGCGCTTTATAGTCTGAGCCAGCTCAAGCAGCCGCAGCGCCTTGTAGCCTATGGCGAAAAAGCCCTGGCGGCGAATCCGAACAGCCTGCCCACTCTGTTGATGATGGCCGATGCTTACGCAGCGGATCCTAAAGAAGCAACCAAGGCCGCTTCCTATGCCAACAAGGTACTCACCCTCGTTGGAACGAATCCAGATGACAAAGAAAAGAAATCGTATGCCGGTCTGGCCCATGTTTCCCTGGGCCGTGCTGAGCTGAACCAGGAGAAGCTGGTACCCGCGGTCACTGACCTGAAATCAGCTGTTTCCCTCTTGCAGGACGATCCTGCCGACCAGCAACAGGCGCTTTTCTGTGGAATCCGGTCGAAGGTGAACGCGATTCCGCTCTGACGCCGAACACGATTCCGTTGTGATTCCGAACAGCATTCCGGTCTGAAGGTGAACGCCGATTCCGGTGGGAAGGCGAACAGTTTTTGTCGCCTAGCGGAATGGCGTTCGGCTTGGAGCGGAATGTTTTCCACAGACGAGCAGCAGGAGGTGAAGCGACGCTGGACAATCACCCGGCATTGAAACTCCATCGATGAAGGAGGACAGGGTGCCGGCCAGGAGAAAGTCCATGCGGAAAGTCAAAGAGGTCCTGCGGTTGAGGTTCGAGTTGGGGTTGGGGCAGCGCCAGATCGCACACAGTTGCGGAATGGGGCTGGGTACGGTCCACGACTATCTGGAACGGGCAGTAGCAGCCGGGATCTGTTGGCCGTTGCCGGAGGGCTTAGGCGAAGAAGAACTGGAAGCCAAGCTGTTTGGGAACCAGCCCGTGCAGGCCGGAGCGGTGCAACGGCGGTCGCAACCGGATTGGAAAACCATTCATGAGCAACTGCAACAGCATCGCCATCTGACTTTGCAGTTGGTGTGGGAAGAATACCGGCAAGCGCATCCCGAGGGGTATCGCTACAGTTGGTTTTGCGAGCGCTATCAAAACTGGCGGCGGCACTTGGATGTGGTGCTGCGTCAGGAACACAAGGCCGGGGAAAAGATGTTCGTTGACTGGGCGGGGGCAACGATCCCCGTGTATGACGCCACGACGGGGCAAGCCTGGCCAGCATCGCTGTTTGTTTCTGTGCTGGGTGCCAGTTCCTATACCTACGCAGAAGCGACTCGGGATCAGCAGTTGGAAGCCTGGATTCAGGCGCACATCCACGCGCTGGAGTTTTTCGGCGGGGTGCCGATTCTGGTAGTACCCGATAACACCAAGACGGCGGTCACCCGAGCCTGCCGCTACGATCCAGACCTGAATCCCACCTATCAAGAGTTCGCGGTGCATTACGGGATGGGAGTCGTGCCCGCACGACCGTACAAACCACGGGACAAGGCCAAGGCCGAGAGCGGAGTGCAAGTATGCGAACGCTGGATCGTGGCAGCGCTGCGAAACCGGAAGTTCTTCAGCTTGCCGGAACTCAACCATGCGATCCGCGAGCTGCTGGTGGGACTGAATGAGCGTCCTTTCCGCAAGCGGGACGGATCGCGGTCGAGCCTGTTTCACAGCCTAGAGAAACCGGCTCTGGCAGCGTTACCGGCCGAGCGCTTCGATATGAGCCAGTGGTCGCGGGCCACGGTCAACATCGACTATCACATTGCCTTCGATGGGAACTTTTACAGTGTGCCGTACACTCTGGTGCAGCAGGTCGTGGAAATCCGCTCCACGCCGACTACGGTGGAGATCTTCCACAAGGGCAACCGGATCGCTTCCCACCTGCGCAGTCGCAGGCGGGGGCAAGCCATCACCCAGAACGAGCACCGCCCCAGGAGTCATCAAGCCCATCTGGAATGGCCGCCATCGCGGATGGTGAACTGGGCGCGCAGCATCGGTCCCCACACGGCCCAGTTGTTCGAGCGAATCATGAACGAGAAGCCGCACCCGGAAATGGGCTACCGCTCATGTCTCGGCATCATTCGCTTGGCGCAGCAGTACTCCCGGCAACGCATGGAGGCCGCGGCGGAACGGGCACTTCTCGCTCAGGCTTGCCGCTATCAGAGCGTGAAGTCGATTTTGAAGAACTCGCTCGACGTGGTTCCCTTATCTCCACCACAACCGGTCTCTCCACCTCTGACCCATGACAATGTCCGCGGCGCCGAGTACTTCGACCAAGGGGGACCGACCTCATGCTGAACCAACCGATGATGGAAAAACTGCTGGCCATGCGGCTGCAGGGCATGGTCGAGGCCCTGAAAACGCAGGAGCAAGATCGAGCGATCAACGAGCTGAGTTTCCTCGAACGACTCGCGCTGCTGGTCGATCAACAATGGAGTTGGCGCGAGAACCAAGCACTAGCTCGCAGGTTAAAAGCGGCCAAACTGCGAGGACCGGCCTGTGTGGAGGACATCGACTATCGCACAGCGCGTGGCCTGGACAAGACGGTAGTGCGTGCTCTGGCAAAAGACTCGTCCTGGGTCCGCAACCACGAAAACATTTTCGTGTTGGGTCCGACCGGCGTGGGCAAGAGCTTCATCGCGTCGGCTCTGGCACAGAAAGCCTGCCGCGACGGCTATTCGGCTCTCTATTTGCGGGCTGCCGCCTTGCTGCGCGAACTGGCCCTGGCACGGGCCGATGGAAGCTTGCGCCACTTCCTGGCTAGACTGGGCCGTATCGATGTTCTGGTCATTGATGACTGGGCCATGGCGCCTCTGAATGAAAACGAGCGCCGCGAAGTCTGGGAGATCTGTGAGGATCGCTACCAGACTCGTTCCACCATCCTTACTTCCCAGTTGCCGATCTCGCGCTGGCACGAGCAGATCGGCGATCCCACCATCGCTGACGGCATCCTCGACCGTCTGGTGCACAACGCTCATCGCATCGAGATGCGCGGAGAGTCCATGCGCAAGAAACGCAATCCGCCACAGGACGAGAAGAAGGAATGAACCAAAGTCAACATCTTTGAGTGCGAGTTGGCGATTTCACATTCACGATCCAAAACCCGCACCTAACCGTGGGCATTCCTGTCGGGTTACAATCCTTGGCAAGGTGGTGCAGGTCGCTGAGAACTCGATGCAAACCCTCCAATTATTGTCGGTACTGACGCTGATATCTGTTCTGATTTACCCGGCGGGAGCCGCAATTCTCCCCTCGTTCAGACTCGACTATTCATCGTTTCACGCAACCGATATTGTGTTGGTCCGAACCGTAGCAGATGATGATTCCTTTGAAGTACTTGAATCGTGGAAAGGAAACTCAAGTGTTGGCGAACGCCTCGTGATCCCAGAGCTCCGCCCGGCTGCCAATGCTTTTCCAATTTCTGCCTATCCCCAATCGTGGCCAAACGGTAACGGATGGGAAACGATCCCGAAGCAGCCTCTTGGTTCGCGCATGATTCTCTTTCTGCGCACCAGTGCATCAGGACCCAATCCCCCAAGCAGCCCTCAAGCGAACGTGCGCGGCGGGTGGCTGCCATCTGACCTAATGAACACAATGAAGGCTTCCGTTGCCTGGATGGACGGGGTTCAGACGTATTGCTTTAGGCAGAACAACAACCCTGGCCCGAGCACGCTCGACGTATTGCCATATTCGCTGGAGCAGCTACGCAATCGCGTGTCAGAGATTGTTGACATTCAGCGAGACATGGCCCTTGCGGTCGCCGCGCAGGACGGCCACCAGCGGGCCGAGGCTCTCAAGCCTTATGCTCGCTCCGAGATTCTTCCCGTTCAGCAATTTGCCCTTGAGCAGTTGGGTAAATCTGGACCATCAGCAGTACCCACGATTCGAGGAATGTTAAACGACCCCGCCTTTGCCAGCCATGCCTCGGACTTGGTCGAAGCGCTCGTACAGGCAGGCGGTAGGGGGGTAGGACAGGACCTCGACAGTCTCCTGCTTCGGGAATTGGCTTTCTGGAAGTCGACCGCGCCCTCACTTCGCCAAGGTTGGTGGAATGCTGACACTAGCATCCATGCGCCGCTTCGAGAGGAGTACGGCAAGACCATAAATCTGGTCATAGGCATCGGACAAATCCACTACTCACCGGCGTTGGCCAGTGTTACTCAACTACGGAATTTATGGCGTTCTCAACCACAACTCAATGACCCATCTGGTACCGACCGGATGGTAGAGGAATGTGACAAATCGATAAGCCAGCTGCAGACCAACTAGATAGCGAGCGTAAACAGGCCCACTCGCACCCAATCCGTCCAGGACAGAATTATCAGCGAAACCCACTTGTCTCTTCTACATCGAGGAGGCAGGGGCAAAGGGGCTGCCGGCCCCGTTCCCCTGCACCCCCAATCCCCGCCGGACCTCCTCCGCTTCGCTTCGGACCACCTCTCCGACCATTCCGCTTGACGAAGCCGAACACTTCTTGCACAATCATCACGCCAGCGTCGCTTCGCTCCGACTGCTGTTCACCTTCACTCCGGAACGCCGTTCGGCTTGCCTCCGGAATCGATGTTCACCATCACCGGAATACCCACTTTTCTACCTCGGCTACGCCTATGCGAAGCAGAACCATAAGACCGACGCTTTGGCTGCCTTGCAGAAGGCATCCGCTATCGATGGACCCTTCCAGGGCCCGGCCAAGGAGATGGCTGCCAAGATCAATGCCGCGGGCGGCGCCAAGAAGTGAGTACCTCAGCAGCGACGAGAGTTTTTACTTTTTGAGAAGCGCTTCGGTCAATACCTGCGCCTTCTTCGCGAGATTATAGGCGCGCTCGAAATCCCCGTCGTTCGTTGCCTTACGAGACTGCTGCAGGTATGACTGAATCTGAGCCCTCATCGCCTTTTCCTCGTCGTTCAGCGATCTCGTAAGACCCTTCAGCGCGTTTTCAGTCGAGTCGACCATTTTCGTTGTTTCTTCCTTCTGCTGAACGACCTTAGCGTCTGGAATGGCGGCAGCGATGGCTGCTTGCGAAGTGGTGTCCGCCGGGTTTTTCGGCGGATGCGCACTGGCGACTTGGGTATTCTGAGTATTCTGGTTGGAAGCCGGTGTAGGCGCAGGCGAGGTCGCCTTTTTCGCCGTACTGGAATTTTTTGCCGGCTTGCGCGGCTTTGTCTTCGCTGGTGTTACTGCTGGCGGAGCTTCCGGGACCTGAGGCGCGGCTTCCTCCGGCTCGCCCTCGGTTAGCGGGATTTCGTCGGGCAGAACCACGGCCACGGTGGGCGCCTGTGCTTGACGAGGCAAGCCCGTGTTTTTCTTTTTATCGCATCCTTGATCGACAAGGAGCAACAACAAAAAAACACCACCGACGAATTTGCGCGCATACTTCATGCCGGGATTCAGATCACGTTTTCGGCAATGCCGAAGAGGGCCAGAGAGCTTCTCTCATGATAAACTTTCGTGCCGGTTCGGCGCGAATTGTAGGAGCCAGGATATTCGAAGCTTCTCGGCCTTCTGCTAAGTAGCTTGTAAAACCTCCTTTGTTTCTACCAGCGCTTGACCAGCCAGGGGCAGCGTCAAACGAAAGACCGTTCCTTTACCTAAGTCTGATTCGAAGCTCAGCGAGCCTCCATGTAACTGCATGACCCGGTAGCTCATGGCTAAGCCAATGCCGCTACCTCCCTTCTTGGTCGTGAAGAACAGGTTAAACACTTTGTCTCGTATCTCTGGTGGAATGCCTTTGCCCTGGTCATGAACATCGATGGTTGCACTGTTGTCGTCGTGCCGGGCTGTAATTTCCAACGCGCCCCCATTCTCCATCGACTGGACGCCGTTTAGCACTATATTCAGCAGGGCGTGCTTAAGCA
>Ga0306923_10005559_pt1 | contig 12301 bp, 13 predicted proteins | sample sta12Can44000108_FD_203841 | JGI IMG/M metagenome (GOLD analysis project Ga0306923, IMG submission 203841) | Lab enrichment of tropical soil microbial communities from Luquillo Experimental Forest, Puerto Rico - statanox.12C.anox.44.000.108 (v2)... | ecosystem: Environmental > Terrestrial >...
GGTTCCAGCGGGCCAAGGCCAAGGACGTCGTTGCAAATGTCGCCGATGACCACCTGCTGCTCGGCGGCCGACAGCACCAGCGAGCGCATGGAGATGATCTCGGCGACGATGTCGGCGATCTCCTCGCGCACCTGGGAGGGGTCCAGCCTGGCCAGCTCGGACGGGTCCACCGAGTCGATCAGGTCGTTGAAGATGGCGATCTTGATGTCGGAGAGCCGCTGCTCCATCTCGGCCGATTTCGCCGGAGCGGAACCCTGGGCAGCCTGGGTTGAGCGGGGTGCAGCCGGCGTCGGAGCGGCAGGGGGAGCGGCGGCAGGGGGAGCAGCGGCACGCGCAGGCACCGTCGCCGTGCTCGACTGAGCAGCGGGCTGGGGCGGTGGCTGGCGTCGGCCGAACATTAGGTGCTTACCTCTTCGTCACGAGCCAGTCGAGCAGGCCTTTGGGCTTCGCAGCCTTGCGAACCTGGCTGCCGCCGCCGAGCATCAGCGCGAAGGCCGACAATTGCTCGTTCAGTTTGGCGGTGCGGCCCGCGTCGGCCAGCATCTGGCCGTTATTGGCCGCCTGCCCAAACAATGCCGGTTCGAACGCCAGGGTCAAGGCCGGCTTTATCCCGAGAGTCTCCTCGAAATCCTTGGCGGTCAGCTGTGTCTTCTTGTAGGCGTCCACCTTGTTGAGCACCAGCCTGGCGGCCGCCCCTTCGCCACGCCGGGCGGCCAGCACCTCCAGCAATGCCTTGGTGTCGCGCAAACTGGCCAGATCGGGGGCGGACACCACCACGATTTCGTCCGCCATCACCATCAGATGCTCGGTCCATTCCGCCCACAGGTGCGGCAGGTCCAGCACCACCACCGGCGCCATGCGGCACGCCAGGTCCAGCAGCTTATCCACCGCCTCGAAATAAACCGGCGGGCACTGGCGGATGTCGCCGGCCGAAGGCAGCACTTTTAGGCGTGGACCGGCATCGACGAGGAAGCGTTCCAGCAGCACCGCGTCCAGGCGTTCCGGCGCCGACAGCGCCTCGGCCATAGTCTGGCGGGCCTCCAGGTTGAACGCCAGCATCGAGGAGCCGAAGCCGAGGTCGAAATCCATGTAGATGGCCGGCTCGGACTGGTTCTTACCCATGAGCGAGGCGAGGTTCTGCGCCAGGGTGGACGAGCCCGCGCCGCCGCGCGCGCCCCAAAAGGCCACCAGCCGCCCCTTGGGCGAGGCGGCCGGGTCGGCGAACAGCCCCGAAATGGCGTCCAGCAATTGGCGCGGCGCCAGCGGGCGCAGCAGGTACTCGCTGACGCCATTGTTCATCAGGGTGCGGAAGAACTTGATGTCGTTCAGCGCGCCGATGACGATCACCCGGGTGCCGGGCTCCACCACCTCGGCCAGACCTTCCAGTTGGCGCAATACGGCGGCCTCGTCGCCCTCGGCCTCGACCACGATGACCTGGGGGCTAGGCTTGTCCTGGTAATGCGCTATGGCGCCGGCCAGGCCGCCCGGCAGCACCTCCATGCGGGCCTTGGCGAACGAGCGATCGTCGCGCACCGCCTTGCACAATTCGGCCACGTCGGGCGTCAGGGCGAAGGCGTCGATGGTCACGCGCATCAGCATGGGGCCGTCCTCACTTGCCGCCGCTGCCAACGACGCTGATGGTGGCGGTGGGCGCGGGCGCCTCGCCCTGGGCGCCGGTGGGCTTGCCTTGGCCGTACTTGTCGATCACGTCCGCCGAGCGGTTGGCGTCGCGCCCGCTGGGGTCGCGCGCCCGCACCAGATCGGCCGGATTGGAAACCATCAGGCCGATATTGCGGGTGACGGCACAGCCGAAGTTGGCCGTGTTCTGATCACGAAAATCCGGGTTCATCTCCTCGCTCCACCGGCCGCACTCGGGCACCGTGGCGGTCCATACCGGCACGCGCACCACCGCCCCTGCGTCCCCGGTTGTCCTCGCCTGGATGCTTGCGGGTGGGATGCCGGCGGCGACCAACGCTTGGGCGACCGTCTCGGCCGCCCGGCCCTCGATGGCCACCGGACCGGCACCGCGGCGCACGAACTCGGCGGCCAGATCGCGCGCCACCTGCATGTCGGTGGCGGTCATGGGATCGGCAAAGGCAGCGGTCGCCGTGGCGCTTTCCACCGCCACCTGAAAACGCTGGTGCGGATCGTAATCGGCCATGTTGACCGGTTCGGAGCAGGCGGCGAGCCCGGCGACGGCGACCAGGGCGAGGACGGGACGGAGGGTCATGGACGTGGCCTTCCCTATTGCACGATGTAGCCCATGGGGCCCTGGAGCTGGACAGGGACGGCAGCTGCCGGACCCGGCCGGGTATAGGTTTCTTGCAGGCTATTGAACAGGATGCGGTCCAAATCCGAGCTTGGCGCGAATCCGTCGCTGGGCAAGGCGTATTGGGGTTTCCTCATCGGCTCGACCACATAGGCCGAGACGATCACCACCAGTTCGGTCTCGTTGCGCTGGAAAGAGGTCGAGCGGAACAGGGCGCCCAGGATCGGCACGTCCATGATGCCCGGCATGCCGGCCAGGGTGGTGGTGATGTCGTTCTGCAGCAAGCCGGCGATCATGATGGATCCACCCGAAGACATCTCAACGGTCGACGACGCGCGCCGAACGGTCAGGCCGGGGATGTCGAAGCTGTTCATCTTCACCGGCGCGGTGACCTTGTCGATGGCCGACACTTCGGTCTGCAGTTTGAGGGAAATGCGGCCCGGATCCAGCACCACCGGCGTGAAGTTCAACAACACACCGAACTGCTTGAACTGCAAGGTGACGGTATTGTTCTGCTCGGACACGGGGATGGGGAACTCGCCGCCGGCCAGCAGGTTCGCGGTCTCGCCCGACACGGCGGTGAGATTGGGCTCCACCAGCGTGCGAATCAGACCCTGCCGCTCCAGCGCGGAAAAGGTCGCCACCACGGAATCCACCGCGCTGACACTCGCTGCGCCGAACGGGGTGGAGGTCAGGCCGGTGGAGCCGGCGGTAGCGAACATGGTGTTGAGCCGGCCGGGCAGGCCACCCGAGCCAGTGGCCAGGCTGACGCCCAATTCCTTCAAAACGCTCTTCTGCATCTCGGCCACCTTGACCTGGAGCAGAACCTGCTGTTCCGAAGATACCTTGAGCAAGGTGACCACATTGGCGTCGTTCTTGACGAACCGACGCGCCAGCGCCCGGGCCTGGGCGGCCGAGCCGTCGTTGCGCACGGTCCCGGACAGGTACAGGGAATCGCCCACCCCGGCGACGCGGATGTTGTTTTCCTCGGGCATCACCTGGCCCAGGACCTCGCGCACGGTATCGGCATCGATATGCACGTCCACGGCGGCGCGGCGGATCACCCGGCCGGCGCGGTCGAAGAAGGTGACGTCGCTTTGGCCCACGCCGCGTCCGACCAGCATGACCTGGGTGGGGGTGCGCACCAGCACGTCCACCACGTCGGGGCTGCCCACCACCACGTCGCGCACCGGAGTGGGCAGGATGATCTCCTGCGTTTTGTTGAAGGCCAGGTGAACCGTGTCCGGAACCGTCTTGCTCGCCGCGGCGGTAACCGGCACGCCCACCCCCACCACCATGTGGCGGGGAGCGGCCACCGGCGGCGGCGGTTCGGGCGCCGTTTCGGCCAAGGCGGGGCCGCAACCGAGCATCAGGGCCAAGACGACGGTGAAAAGACGCGAACCCATGATCAAAAGCCCTTGCTGGAAACTGCGCCCGCGCGGTTGATGATCACACCGGTTCCGCCGCCCTGCGCTGCCTTGGGCTTGGCGCCCATGACAGCCTTGAGGGCGCGCGAGGACTCGGTGTCGCTTGTGTAGGGAGAAACCGGCTCGGGCTTGCTCTCCACCGTCTGGCCGCGCAGCACCAGCGACAACTGGCCCAACATGCCCACGGTGGTCAGAACCTCGGCCTGTTTCGGTGTCACCTCGAGGGTGGCGGTCTTGCCTTGGATGGCGCCGCCGTCCTTGCCCTTGGCCATTTGCTGGTCTACCGCCAGCACCTTGACGTCTTCCAGCACGGTTTCGGCAGCATAGCGGACGATGGGACCGCCCTTGGAAGTCACCTGCGAATCGGTGCGCTGGAAATCAGCCGCCAGCACCACGTCGACCCGGTCGCCGGGAACGATGAACCCCGATACCGCGCTGGCCGAGGTTATGGCCACCGAGACGGCGCGCATGCCGGGCGACAGCACGCCGGCCAGCAGCCCGGCGGCATCCTGCTTGAACGTCGAGGCCGGCGAGAACGGCTCGCCCTCGGCCAGGGCGCGGCGGGCCACCTGGCCCACATACTGCTTCTTGGGATCGTCACCGTCCTTACGCACCACGAAACGGTCCGCCGGCACGCTGACCGGCCACTGGTCGTAGCGCAGGTCTTCCTCGCCCAGCACCGTACCCATGGTCACGTCGCGGGCGACCACCAGCACCTCGTGGGTGGCGACCCGCTGTTCCACCGGCGCGTGGGCGGCCTGCACGTCAAGCCAGCGCTTGGCCAGCCACGCGGTGGCACCTGCCGCCACCATGGCAACTACGACAAGGATTATGGCGATCGGTCGCATCTCTATCCCCTTACCCCTTTCAGGGTACTATCACCCGGCCAGGTTAGCCAGTGACAGCCGCAGCCAATCGAAACCGCCTGCGGCGATGGCAAGCCCGTAGGGCACATGGCCCGCGTTTTCGCGGCCCGGCCGCAGGCGCCAGACCACCAAGGCCCCCAGGGCCACCACCCCGCCGGCCAGCGTCATCACCACCAGGAAGCGGGGCAAGCCGCCGAAGCCCGTCATCAGGGCCACGGCAGCGCACAGCTTGACGTCACCGCCGCCCCAGACGTTGAGGGCGAACAGCACCGCCCCGCCAACGAAGACGACGACGCCGGCGAGCAAATGCCAACCTGCCCCGGCAAGGCCCAACGAAGGCGCCAGAGCGAGGAAAGCGGCAATGATGATGAAAGAGTCGCGGTCGGGAATTTCGAACGCGCGCAGGTCGGAAATGCACGCATCGACCAGAGCCAAGACAAACAACAAGGCGGCCAGTTGAGCCGCAACAACGCTGACAGTGCCCATACCCAATCCCCGGAAACACGAAAGCGCCTCCCGGATAACCCGGGAAGCGCTTTCCGTCGAGGCCTCAAAACCTCGTTACTTGAGGCTGGTGGCAATCAGATTAAAGGTGCTGTCCAGCTTGGTGCCAACCGAGGTCGCGGCAGTAACGATCACGACGCTGATCAGAGCGGCGATCAGGCCATACTCGATGGCGGTGGCGCCCTTGCGGCAATTGGCCAGCTTGGCGGCGATGGTCTTCAGATTGGTCAACATGGCTTCCACTCCTTTGTGTCTCGACGGCCCCGGCTGTTCGTTCACTCGGGACTGGATGCTTGCGATCCCCGCCCATCCCGCCGTCCATCTCATAAGAGCATATATACCCAATTCGACGGATGGGCGCAATCGCTTTATTGATCGTGAACTGATTTTTATTCGTCGCGTTAAATAGTTTTGCTTTCGAACTTTATCGCGAAGTTCGGTTTTTATTTCGCAGTTCTTTTCACAAAGATTAGATAAAATTGCATATGTTTTGGGGCAAAACTCTTATGCCTTTTGGCACGTTTCTGCGGCTTTCCGATGTGTCAAAGAAAGGGCACAGGCGGCCTGGGAACCAGAACCACTCCGACCGCCCACATGGGGAGGCACCGCCCGGCGGTCGCCCCACAGATGGGAGCCCCACGCGATGGGAAGGAGGCAAACCGGCGCGCAGGAACCGCCACCCTCTTGCGCATGAAATGAATCGACCAACAACCGGCCAGTTCTTTTCGAGGCGTGGCGAATCGCCCGCCCACCCAGACAGCGGGCAAGAGTCAAAGCAAGGGGCGGATCAAGTAATCCGCCCCGCTTTATTTCATATCGATGGAGGAGACAGGCTCAGGCACGCGCCAGCAATTGCAGCCGCGGCCAGTCGGCGATGACCAGGCTGGTGCCGCGCCGCCGCACGATGCCGTCGCGGGCCAATTCGCCGATGGCCTGGGCCACCGTCTCGCGCGTCGTACCCACCCAGGAGGCGAGCTCCTTGTGATTGGGCAGATCGGGAATAATCCAGGCGCCGGCGCGAGCGAGATCGGGCTGGGCCAAGCGGACCAGCTCGCCGCACACGCGCTGGGCTTCGGTAGCGGTGGACAGGTCGGTGACGCGTTGATCCAGCGAGCGGACGATGCGCCCCAGCCGCTCGATCAGGCGCAACGACAGAATGGGATGCTCCCCCAGCACCTCGCGGAAGGCGGAGCTATCCATGGACGCAACATAAGAATCGAGGGTGGCGATCACTCGCGCCGACCGGCTCAGTCCGTCAATGGCAGCGAGCTCGCCGAAATAATTGCCGGCCAACACATCGGCCAACGCCACCTCGCGCTCGCCCTTGCCGGTCAGCACGCGCACCGCTCCCTCGACGACGAAGTAGACGTCCAGGGTATCGGTGTCCTGATCGAACACCTGCTCGCCGACGGCGAAGCGATGCCAGGTGCAGCGTTCGGCGATGGCGGCCAAGTCTTCGCTCGACAGGTCCTCGAACAGAGCCACACTCTCAAGGCCGCCTCTCGTTGCGGTCATCCTTGTTCTGCCTCACGCTTTGGGCGCCCATTCCCTGCCTGATTATTCCAACGTGTCGATGGCTTTGCAAGCCAGCCGGTTTTTTGCCATAACCCCCCTTTCCGCTCGCCCGCAGCTTTCGAGGCCCGTCGATGTCGATTCAGCGTTATTCCCGCCCCCAGATGACCGCCATCTGGGAGGCCGCCAACAAGTTCAACATCTGGTACCGCATCGAGGCGCACGCTTGCGACGCGCTGGCCGAGCTGGGCGTAATCCCCAAGGACTCCGCCAAGGCGGTCTGGACCAACGGCGACAAGCCGTACACGCCCGAGCGCATCGCCCGCATCGACGCCATCGAGGCCGAGACCAAGCATGACGTCATCGCCTTCCTGACCGAGCTGGCCGAGCACATCGGCCCCGATTCGCGCTTCGTCCACCAGGGCATGACCTCGTCGGACGTGCTGGACACCTGCCTCAACGTGCAGCTGGTCCAGGCCACCGACATCCTGCTGGCCGACATCGACGCCCTGCTGGCGGCGCTGGAGCGCCGGTCGTTCGAATACAAGGACCTGGCGTGCATGGGCCGCAGCCACGGCATTCACGCCGAGCCGGTCACCATCGGGCTGAAGTTCGCCGGCTTCCACGCCGAGTTCCAGCGCAACAAGGCCCGCCTGCTGGCCGCGCGCGCGGATATCGCCACCTGCGCCATCTCGGGCGCCGTGGGCACCTTCGCCAACATCGACCCGCGCGTGGAAGAGCACGTGGCGGCCAAGCTGGGCCTGAGCCCTGAGCCGCTGTCCACCCAGGTGATCCCGCGCGACCGCCACGCCCAGTACTTTGCTACCCTGGGCACCATCGCCAGCTCCATCGAGCGCGTGGCCATCGAGATCCGCCACCTGCAGCGCACCGAAGTGCGCGAGGCCGAGGAATACTTCTCGCCGGGCCAGAAGGGCAGCTCGGCCATGCCGCACAAGCGCAACCCGGTGCTGACCGAGAACCTGACCGGCCTGGCCCGCATGGTGCGCGCCTACGCCATCCCGGCCATGGAGAACGTCGCCCTGTGGCACGAGCGCGACATCTCGCACTCCTCGGTCGAGCGCTATATCGGCCCCGATGCCACCATCACCCTGGACTTCGCCCTGGCGCGCCTGACCAACGTGATCGACAAGCTGGTGGTCTATCCCGACGTGGTCGACCGCAACCTGAACCAGTTGGGCGGCCTGATCTTCTCGCAGCGTGTCCTGCTGGCGCTGACCCAGGCCGGCGTGTCCCGCGAGGACGCCTATCGCCTGGTCCAGCGCAACGCCATGAAGGTGTGGGACGCCGCCGGCGAGGGCAAGGAAACCAAGGGCAAGTTCCTGGCCGGCCTGAAGGCCGATGCCGACGTCACCAAGGCGCTGAGCCCCGCGCAGATCGAAGAGCTGTTCGACCTCGGCTACCACACCAAGCACGTGGACACCATCTTCCGCCGCGTGTTCGGGCGGGCCTAATTCCCCTCTCCCGCCAGAGCGGGAGAGGGAGGGGCCCATCGAAGATGGGAGGGTGAGGGAGCCAAGAACGCCAGAATCTCCGGCTCCCTCACCCGGCGCTTCGCGCCACCCTCTCCCATGGGATGGGAGAGGGAAAGAAGAAACAAAAAGGGCCGGGGAACAATCCCCGGCCCTTTCGTTTTCGGTGAGAAGCGGCCCGTGGCCTTACTTCTTCACGATCTCCTCGGTGATCTGCTCGCGCGCGACCTCACCCAGGCGGATGAATTCCTTCTGCACCCGGTGCTCGTCGACCGCCACACCCTTGGCGGCGAAATCGCGGATGACCTTGTGGCTGGCGTCATGATCGGGCTCGGAGAATTCGGCATCGACCACAGAGAGGGCATAGGCCTTGGCGGCGTCGCCCGACAGGCCCAAATGCTCGGCAGCCCACATGCCCAGCAGCTTGTCACGACGGATGTTGACCTTGAACTGCGTTTCCTGGTCCAGCCGATACTTCGCCTCGAACGCTTTTTCGCGGTCGTCGAACATAGTCATGGTGTGCGACTTCCTTTTTCGCCCACTATAGAAAAGTGGTTGTCGTTGGGACCCGTTGCCGTGGCGGCGAAGGTGTTATAGCGGCGCTCAGGCTCGGTAGGAACGGATTTTTGCATGTGCACCTTGGTCATATTACGCAGAGCCACCCACCCGTGGCCGGTATTGATCGCCGCCAACCGGGACGAGATGGCCGGCCGTCCGTGGAAAACCCCCGAGCGCCATTGGCCCGACCGCCCCGACGTGATCGCCGGGCTGGACGAGTTGGCTGGCGGGTCTTGGCTCGGCCTTAACGAGGCTGGAGTAACGGCGGCGATCCTCAACCGCGTCGGCACCCTGGGACCGCAGGCGGGCAAGCGCTCGCGCGGCGAGCTGGTGCTGGAGGCGCTGGACCACGCAGACGCGGTCGAGGCGGCGAGCGCCCTGTCCCAACTGGACGGCCGCGCCTATCGCCCCTTCAACATGCTGGTGGCCGACAACCGCGACGCCTTCTGGGTGCGCGCCGACGGCGGCGCCCGGGTGCAGGTCCACCCCATCCCCGAAGGACTGCACATGCTGACGGCGCAGGAATTGGACGACGACACCAGCCCGCGCATCCGCGCCTATCGTCCCCGCTTCCTGGCCGCCCCGATGCCCGATCCCGAGCAAGACGACTGGCGTGGCTGGACGGAATTGCTAGCCGATGGCGGCGGCAGCGAGGACGGCGAGGAGGTGGCGGCCATGTGCTTCACCCGCGCCAACGGTTTCGGCACGGTGTCGTCGTCACTGATCGCCCTGCCCGCTATCGGCTCGGAAGCCAAGGCCATATGGCGCTTCGCCGCCGGCCGCCCCGACCAGGCGGCGTGGCAACCAGTAACCCTAGGCTAGCGCAGCCAGAGGGCCAGCAGCGGGCCGATGCCGACGCTGGCAAGGCCGGCCAACACCATCACCAGGCCGGCGACGGTGCCTTCCTCACGCCCCACTTCGCGCGCCTTGGCCACGCCGGCGCCGTGCGCGCCCATGCCGAATAGGGCGCCACGGGCGAATGACGAGGACAACGGCAGCACCTTCAGCAAAATCTCGCCGAAAGCGGCGCCGAACAGCCCGGTGATCACTACGCAGGTGGCGGTCAGCTCGGGGATGCCGCCGATGTCGCTGGAAAATGCCAGGGCGAAGGGCGTCGTCACCGAACGCGGCAGCAACGACAGCCGCAGGGCGGGCGACAGGTTCAGCAGGGTTGCCAAGCCCCAGCCGCTGCCGACGGCAATGGCCGAGCCCACCGCCACCCCGGCCAGCAGGGTCGGCCAATGGCGGCGGATGACGGCGCGCCGTTCGTAGATGGGCATGGCGAAGGCCACAGTGGCGGGCCCCAGCAGCGCCATGATCCAATGGGTGCCGCGAATGTACTCGCCATAGCTGGCGTGCAGCGCCAGCGCCAAACCCAGGCAGGCGCCCCAGGTCAGCAGCAACGGCGAGGTCCACCAGCGCGCCAGGTGTTGGTTGAGCGCGCGCGCGCCCCAATAAATGCCGATGGTCGCCACCGGCCAGAACAGCGCCACGCCATCAACGGGCATGGCGTGTGCTCCAGCGGAAGCACAGTTCGACGGTCAGGGCGGTGCCGGTCATCACCAGCACCGTGCCGACGACGATCACCGCCAACAGCTTCAGCCCGGTCGGCCCCACAAGTTCGGGATGGTCGAGCAGGGCCATGCAGGCGGGCACGAAGAACAGCAGCATGTGATCGAGCAGCCCACTGGCGCCGCGGCGGAACCACGCCACCGGCACCTTGCCGCTGGCCAGCGCCAGCAGCAGCAGGGCCAGGCCGACGACCCCCGCCGGCATCGGCAGCCCCAGACGGCGTACCGCCAGGTCACACGCCCACCAGATCGCCACCACCAGCCCCACCTGGAGCCAGCGGCTGCGGCGCAGCAGGATGCGGCTTCGCTTCATCATCATGGCCATCACTCCGTGGATGACACTGTTGTAGCCCCGGGCTAAACATGAAGAAAATGAATTGCATGAATGAAATTCATGCTGATTAGGAATAATGATGGATTTACGGACGCTTAGAGCCTTCGTCGAGGTGGTGCGCCAGGGCGGATTTTCGCAGGCGGCGAAGGTGGTGCACGCCACCCAGCCGACCGTCAGCAAGGCGGTGAAACAGCTGGAGGACGAGTTGGGCGCCCCCCTGCTCGACCGCCTCGGCCACCGGGTGCAGCTGACCGCCATGGGCGAGGCGGTCTACCGCCGTGCCGTCACCATGCTGGCCGAACGCGAGCATCTGGTCGCCGAACTGGCCGAACTGCGCGGACTCAAACGCGGCCGCCTGCGCCTGGGCCTGCCGCCCTTGGGCAGCTCCATCCTGTTCGCGCCGCTGGTGGCGCATTTTCGCAGCCGTTACCCCGGCATCGACATCCAATTGCTGGAACACGGCAGCGTGCGGCTGGAGCAGGCGGTACTGGCGGGCGAGGTGGAATTGGCGGTGACGCTGCTGCCGGTGGCCGAGCAGTTCGACTGGCAGCCGGTGCGCGACGAGCCCATGGCCGTCCTGTTGCCACCCGGCCACCGCCTGGACGGGTGCGCGGCAGTGCGGCTAACCGACCTGGCCGACAGCCCGTTCATCCTGTTCGAAGGCGGTTTCGCCCTTAATCACCTGATCGAGGAGGCCTGCGGCCGGCGCGGTTTTTCCCCGCGCGAGGCGGCACGCAGCAGCCAGGCGGATTTCATCATCGCCCTGGTGGCGGCGGGGCTGGGCATCGCCCTGCTGCCCCACTTCACCGTGAATCAAAGGGGGCACGCCCCGGTGCACATGGCGCTGCTGGACGAGGACGATCTGCGCTGGCGGGCGGCGTTGGTGTGGCGCCGGGGGGCCACCCTGTCGCCGGCGGCACGGGCTTGGCTGGCTTTGGTGGGCGAGGCGGCGGCCTGAATTTGGGGTTATGCTCCAAAGGTGGCGGAGACAGTTCGTTGTCTCCCCCGTCTGAGCCTGCTATATGAACTGCTGTGATCGACGGGGCTCCCGATTCGAGCTGACCCGTTTTCCCAGCGCGTGACAGACAAGCTCCGCGCACCAACATCATCCGGATGTTTCCCATGGCCCGACGCAGACAGATTTACGAAGGCAAGGCCAAGGTCCTTTTCGAAGGCCCCGAGCCCGGCACCCTGGTCCAGTACTTCAAGGACGACGCCACCGCCTTCAACAACAAGAAGAAGGGCACCATCACCGGCAAGGGCGTGCTCAACAACCGCATCAGCGAATACCTGATGCTGAAGCTGGGCGAGATCGGCATCCCCACCCACTTCGTGCGCCGCCTCAACATGCGTGAGCAGCTGGTGCGCGAGGTCGAGATCATCCCGCTGGAAGTGGTGGTCCGCAACATCTCGGCCGGTTCGCTGGCTCAGCGCTTCGGCCTGTCGGAAGGCACCCCGCTGCCGCGCTCCATCGTCGAGTACTACTTCAAGTCCGACGCCCTGGGCGACCCCATGGTGTCGGAAGAGCACATCACCGCGTTCGGCTGGGCCACCACCCAGGATCTGGACGAGATCATGTCGCTCAGCCTGCGGGTCAACGACTTCCTGGTCGGCCTGTTCCTCGGCATCGGCATCCGCGTGGTGGACTTCAAGCTGGAGTTCGGCCGCCTGTACAACGGCGACGACATGCAGATCGTCCTGGCCGACGAGATCAGCCCCGACAATTGCCGTCTGTGGGACCTGAAGACCGGCGAGAAGATGGACAAGGAC
>Ga0306923_10005560_pt1 | contig 12301 bp, 9 predicted proteins | sample sta12Can44000108_FD_203841 | JGI IMG/M metagenome (GOLD analysis project Ga0306923, IMG submission 203841) | Lab enrichment of tropical soil microbial communities from Luquillo Experimental Forest, Puerto Rico - statanox.12C.anox.44.000.108 (v2)... | ecosystem: Environmental > Terrestrial > Soil...
TAATCTCCCGTCGCGAATAAGTTCAGCGACGCAGCTACAGACCACCGAGTTCGCAAAGAATTCGATTTTCCAGCGCGAAGCTGCGGGTTCCGCCTCGTCAACCGAGCAAAGTTCGTTGATCGTGTTATTGAGAACGGTTTGCCAGACGAGCGAAGGCGCCTGGAAAGGTGTCTGATTGACAATGGTCGCTGCGTTTCCAAGTTGGTGGTATAGCCGCCCGATCAGATGACTCTTGCCGTAGCCCGGCGAGGGAGAAAGAACGAGCTGCGTCGCAGATCTCCGCAAGCTCTTCGGCAAACTATCGGAGGTCAGCGACCGAAAGCGCTGCACCACGCGGTCAACGATCTGCTTGTTGAGGCTCTGTGCCGAGCTTCCACATTCCTTTGGATCCCGCACCACGGTAGACTCGAACGGATTCAGCGCATAGTCTGGTGAGAGAAATGAGCTCATAAGATGCCCGGAACTGTGTAGAGATTCTGAAAGACAGTTAGAACCGGATTAGAAGCCGGATGGAACCGAGATGTTCGATCGCCGCCGCCCGCTGGTCCTCTGTCGCCGTAGGCCAGTGGCCATCGTCCAGGGAGCCGCGACCTGATTTGATCACATGGTCGCGAATCCACTCATGCAGCTTCGGGACGCCGATCTGGAGCTCGGTCGCCAGGTCCGAAATGAAAACTGCGGACCCGAGCTGCCGCCCTCGCACCCTGTTGTAGGCGTCATGAACCTCCTGGAACGAGAGATCGTGTCCTGGATGCGACGTTGCTCCTTGAGAATGACGCATCTGAGCAGATTTTTGGGGTAAGTGCGCCGAATGGATGCAGAGCCGTTCCTTCTTGTACTTCAACTCAAGTACCCGGCCATCTTCGATAAGGCGCTGCAAAGTTACTGAAGCCAGCGCCCTATCTTTCATAGCCCGCTTGACTTTAGTGCCCGAACAGGAAAGAAGCTCGGGCACGGAATTCAGATACGCGCCGAGGCGCACAGCCTCCGCGTCAATCAACTGCTCGACTGAGCCGACAGGATCGTTGGCGAAGTACTTTCCTTCAATTCTTAAGACTTTTCCTTCGCCCAATAGAGCGTCCAAAGCCGCTTGGCGTGCTCGCCGTCTCGCACTGGTGCCTTTAAGCAGTTCCGTCTTGGTACGCGACTTGGTTTTCAAAAACCTTAACAGCGCTGCTTGTTCGTTGGATTGTACTTCCATGGCTAATGGGAATATCCTTTTCTAATCACCTTTTCGAGCATAGCAGCTTGCGCGGAATCCCGCTTCCAGCTTTTCTTCGGCTCAGGCTTTCTCGTTATTCGAGGCCCAGCAACTAACCGAGCTTTTTGTCTGCTGTCGCACCCAAAAAAGACCCGCCTTTCCTGGATACTCGTGCTCGAATCAGGCCGGGGAAATTGCTCCAACCAGAAGAGGGCTGTCAACTTACCTGCGATGGCATTAGACTCAGGAATGGATCCGCCGCCTGGCGAACAAACTTTAAATTCATGCCTTCGCGTACCTCCGCGTACCTTTGCGCGAGGCTCAAATCGCGATTTACCGCGCAGGGTTTGCGTGAGATGTGGCTAGCGCTAGGCTCCATCGATTGTGCTCTTCCACAACCGGTTCCATGTCGACGGTCACGACGCGCCCGTTATCGACAACTATTCGTCCGTTAACGACTGTATATCGAGCTTTTTGCGGCGCACAGAAGACCGTGGCGGCAACGGGATCGTGAAGCGCTCCGGCGTAGTCAATCGTGTGTAGATTTATACTAAAAAAGTCGGCGCATTTTCCGGGCTCCAGGGATCCTATATCGCTTCGTCCAAGCACGTTTGCGCCGCCGATTGTCGCGAGCTCCAGAGCTTCGCGCGCCGTCATCCATTCCGAAGCTCGAAGCGCATGAGTAACCGGCAATTGCGAATATTTGACAGGCCCTTCCGGCGGCAGTAGGCCCAGGCGCAACCTCGCCAACAGCATCGCCTGGCGCACTTCCTGAAGCATGTGCGAGGAGTCATTGCTGGCAGAGCCGTCCACCCCAAGGCCCACCTTTACTCCCGACGCCATATATTTCTTGACGGGCGCTATTCCCGATGCCAGGCGCATGTTAGAGCACGGGCAATGAGCAACCCCGCATCCCGCGGTGGCCATCTTTTTGATTTCGTCGTCGTCGACGTGGACCGCATGTGCGAACCAGACGTCTGCTTCCATCCAGCCGAGTGAATCCATCCAATCGATCGGCCGCAGCTGGAAGCGTTCCAGCGTGAATCTTTCTTCATCCAGCGTCTCGCATAAATGTGTGTGAAGTCGCACACCGCAACTCCGGGCCATTGAGGCCGACTCTTTCAGCAGATCCGCCGAAACGGAGAATGGTGAACATGGTGCCAGAACGATCTGAATCATGGATCCGATCGAGGGATCGTGGTATTGCTCAATCGCTCGTTGACTATCCTTGAGAATGAAGTCTTCATCTTCAACGCAGGCGTCCGGAGGGAGTCCGCCCTTTGATTCACCGAGAGACATCGATCCACGGCTTGCGTGGAACCGCATGCCGATTTCTTTCGCCGCTTCAATTTGGCAGTCAATATTGTTGCCGCTCTTAAAAAGATAGGAATGATCAAACGCCGTCGTGCAGCCGGACGCCGCCAGCTCTGCTAATCCGACAAGCGTGCTCGCCCGTGAAGCTTGAGGGGTCGTTCCTGCCCAGATGTTGTACTGAGCTTTCAGCCAGGGGAAGAGGTTGTTATTTTGAGCTCCCGGCAAGTTGCGGAACAAAGTCTGATTCAGATGATGATGAGTATTGATGAGCCCTGGCAGCGCGATTTGGCCACTAAGATCAAGCACGATATCTGCCTGCTGCGGCAACTCTGCAGTTGAACCAACCTGCTGAATGATCCCGTCGACCGCAAATAATCCGCCATCTCTCACTTCCCGTCGCGATCCATCCATCGTGACCAGAATTTCGGCATGTTTAGCGAGAATGCTTCTCATGGCCGATCAATTTAATCGATCCGGCGGCAAACAACAGCTCCTGAAGCGTTGCTCGCCGCCAGCTGTCAGCCCTGAAAGCATCGAGGGACGGATCGCAAAGAATTACGCCATCGGGTTCCCGGCGCCGAGGGACCGGCGCCCTCCAGGTCCCGATCAAAACTTCGATAGCCATTGGCGTGGAGAGTTGCGGTCCCTCGCGACCACGGGTTGTGTCTCTTGGTGAATAATCCCTTCAATAAAGATTTGATCGTTCCGGCTGCTCTGTTAGCTGTTTTGTTAGCGAATGGGCGAGCAGCGATAAAGCGCTGCTTTCCCTGAAACGACTTTTGACGACAGGACGGAAAGATGCAGCAAGAAATGCGCACCGCGTTGCCGACGAATGAAGAGCGAAGAGTTGCGGGACGTGCCCTGCGAGAACACGTTAAACGCGGCGATCTGGGCCGCTGGAAACCGAAGAAGGACCGACCCGATCCGATCGATCTCATCGAAGAAGCGCACGTCGGACGGCTCGACCAATTGATTCCCGTGCGGATCGGCCGGATGGTAGCGTCCCCTTATGCTTTTCTGCGGGGTGCCGCCTCACTGATGGCGGCAGACTTTTCGGGCCTGCCCAGAACGGGTCTGGCACCTGTAATCTGCGGTGACGCGCACCTCGGCAACTTCGGGTTCTATGCTTCGCCGGAGCGCGATCTGGTGTTCGACCTCAATGACTTTGACGAAGCGCATCCGGGCCCATGGGAGTGGGATTTATGGCGTCTGGTTACAAGCATCTGGGTGGCCGGTCGATTTAACGGCCTCGCCGAGGCGACATGCGAAGACGCCGCGCTCTGGTGCGCCGCAGCCTATCGCCGGCAGATTTCCCGGCTCGCCGGCCAGCCGCTGTTGGCCCGTTCATTCGACCGAATGGACATCGATCGGATGCGGCTGGAGATGGCGGATTGGTCGCTCCGAGCGGAAATCGAGCGGTCGGCGAATCTGGCGCGTCAGCGGACAACTGACCGGGCGCTTCCAAAACTGACACATGAGCACGACGGAGCGCGCCACATCGTGGACCAACCCCCTGTCGTGACGCACGTTTCTGCCGAAGAGAAGGAGCGTCTCATAGAGGGGCTTCAAGCATATCTGCAAACCCTTCCGCCGCATTGGCACCGGGTGATCGGCACGTATCGGGTCGTAGATGTGGCCCATAAAGTGGTCGGCGTTGGCAGTGTGGGTCTGCGGGCGTTTGTTGCGCTGCTGCAGGGCAACGGCACCCATGACATGGTCTTCCTCCAGTTGAAGCAGGCCAGGCGATCGTGTGTGGCCCCCTTCATGCACGGTGACACCGCCTGGCATGCGCATCAGGGGCAGCGCGTGGTCGAGTACCAGCAGACGTTACAGACTGTGAGCGACCCGCTGTTGGGTTGGACGACGGTGGACAACCGCGACTATTATGTCCGCCAATTCCGCGACATGAAAGGCGCGGTTACCATAGAAGGTATGGACGGTTCCGCGCTGATGGATTACGGCCGAATTTGCGGCGCTCTCCTCGCCAAGGGGCACGCCCGCTCCACCGGTGCCACAATGCTTTCTGGCTACCTCGGAAAGGCTGACGTCGCCGACCGGGCATTTGCACGTTTTGCGCGCGCCTACGCCGACCAGACGGAAGCCGACCACCAAGCCCTCCAGCACGCCGTCAAGTCCGGGCGGCTACCGGCGGAGCATGGGATCTAGCCGGCGTCCACAAAGATTCCTTGAGCATGTGGCGGAGATGACTGGGAATTAGCGCCGCTACCAAGAGCGCCTTGCAGGTATCGCCAGTGGAATCGGCAGCCTGCAAGGCCGTCGCATTTCAGCAAGTAACGCCGCCCGCAGCGCCCAGCGAACTCCGAACTCCGAACCCCGAACGCCAAACGGTGAACGCGCCGCAAGCTACGGCTTGATCTGGCGGGATTCGCGGTCGAGTTCCTCGGCAACCCGGTGCTCGTACTTAGCTGCCTCGCTCGGATCCCGCTTAGAGATAAGATCCAGCTCGACAGCTAATTCCTCCAACTCTTCGCCGCCAGCCATCATCTGCAACAAACGTTCCCGGGTGATTTCGGCTTTCTTAAAGGTTCCGTAGCTCGTGCCCCGGTTGAGCACGGTGAAAGTGTCCCCAACCGCCCAGGCATGATGCACGTTATGCGTAATGAATATCACGCCGATTCCTTTGGTCTTGGCCTGGACGATGTACTTCAACACAACTGCCGCTTCCTTGACTCCCAGCGCCGATGTGGGCTCATCTAGTATCAGCACCTGAGCACCAAAATAAACCGCGCGCGCAATTGCCACAGCCTGACGTTCACCCCCGGACAACGTGCCCACTGCCTGATCCGGATCCCGGAGTTTGATCCCGATCTTGTTTAACTCTTCATTAGTGATCCTGCTGGCCGTCCCCGAATCGAATACTTCCAGAGGGCCCACTCGCTTGCGCGGCTCTCTTCCGAGGAAAAAGTTGCGGGTAATGCTCATCAGCGGAAGCATCGCCAGGTCTTGAAAGACGGTAGCGATGCCCATGTCGAGTGCTTCTCTCGGGGAGCTTAACTCTACCGCCTTCCCTTCGAACTCGTAGATGCCCTGCGTCGGCTTGTGCACCCCCGACAGGATCTTGATCAGGGTCGATTTTCCGGCTCCGTTATCACCCAGTAGACAATGGACTTCTCCGCCATCAATCTTCACCGAAATGCCACATAACGCATTTACCCGGCCAAAGGATTTCGTAACGTCTTTGAGCTCAATGATCGCAGCCATTTTTTGTTCCAGATTACTTTGTTTGTTATCGGCTCCGGAGAGCTCTCTGGCGCAGAAAATTGTTCAGCAACACCGCTGCTAACAGCATGGCGCCCAGGACCGCCTTGAACCAGTTTGTATCAATATTGGTGTAAAAGATACCTTGCTGCACCATCCCGAGAATGAGCGCGCCAATCGTCGCGCCAAAGACCGATCCATAGCCGCCGGTAAGCAAGTTTCCTCCAATAACCGCCGATGCGATCGCTTCGAGCTCCGCCAGTTCACCCCGAAGAACATCGGTGGAGCCCGTATCGATCACCTCGATGGTGGCCAGCAAAGTCGCCGTTGCTGCAGTCAACATGAACAGACTGATTTTAACCCTGGCGACCGGTACGCCAACGTTGCGTGCAGCCACAGCATCGCCGCCCGAAGCAAAAATCCAGTTGCCGTAAGGAGTGCGGAATAGCACCCAGCCAAGGACCAGAGTCAGGCCAATCCACCACCAGATGGAGATCTTCAGGCCGAGCGGCGCTCCGCTGAATATGGTTACGAGCGGATCCCCGCTCAGGAACGCACCCATACCTGAGGCCCGGGTGTAATTTAATAGAGCGATTGTGAAGCCGAAGGTAAAACCACGTAGCAGGTAAAGTGACGCCAGCGTGATGATAAAGGAGGGGAGGCGGGTCTTAACGACTAACCAGCCATTGAGATACCCCACTGCTAATGAGAAGGCGAAGGCCGTTAGGATCGCGAGCCAGGGCGGCCAGCCAAATTTCGTGACCGGTATAGCGATAATCATTCCTGCTGCACCGATCATTGAACCGATCGACAGGTCGAACTCCCCTGCAATCATCAGCAGCGCAACGGACACCGCTAGAATACCATGCGTTGCTCCAACTTCGAGATAGTTGGCAGTTCCCTGGGTTGTCAGGAAGCCCCGGCTTCCGGCAACGATCGAGAAGAAAACAAAGACAGCGATCGCGGCCGTGATGGCGCCAAGTTCAGGACGCACCAATAGTTTTCTTAATGCTGCCATAGCATGTTAGTGTACCGCCTAGCCTTGTGTCGCTACCGAACCGCGGGAGGTGAAGCCATAGGCGTTAAAGATAAACGCAAAGTAGGCGAAGCGCCCTCGCTTTGCATGCCCTGAAGATGCAAGCCGAGGCGGTTCGCCTACATCGCAGTGCGTTTGTGAGCTCTGCATCGCTCATCCTAGCGCCTATCGAGGTGAAAAGCACCCCTCTTCACCTCCCGGTCCGCTCGGCTCTTAACGAATCCCCTTCTTGCTGAGGTCGATGACCTGTTTTGCGTTCTCCGGTGTGACAAACCCGGGACCAGTCGGAACAGAATTGGTCGCAATCAGCAGGCCGTATCTGATGTAATTGGCAAGGAATATGACCGGCAGATACCCCTGCAGAAATTGTTGCTGATCAATCGCGAAGTCCATCTCCTTTTTGTCCAGAGCCTGCAAAACAGTCGGTGAAAGGTCGAACGTGCCAAATTTCATTTTACCCACCTTGCCCGCCTGTTGAAGAGCTTGCAGAGCTGGTTCAGATCCGGTCGGTCCGAGCGCAAGGATCCCTTGAATCTCAGGATTTTTTTGCAGGTAACCGGCAAACGCGTTGCGCGATTGGGTGAAATCCATGGTGACGGGAAGTATTTCGACCTCTCCACCCAACCCATCCTTGAACCCTTTGGCACGAGCGTCCAAACCGGCGTTTCCAACTTCCTGATTAATGCAAACTGCTTTCTTCACACCTTCCGCCTTCATCCTTTCGCCCGCCCCTTTGCCCGCTACATATTCCTCCTGTCCTACATGCATCAGGCAGCCGAGTTTCTTTGAAACGTCCGACCCGGAATTCATGGAGATTACTGGAATCCCCGCTTTCACAGCAGCCTGAATCGACTTTCCGAGAGCGTCCGCGTCAGGAATAGAGACAACGAGGCCATCCGGCTTCGAGGCAACCGCGGCATCGATCAACTGCGCCATCGCCACCATATCAAACTTTTCAGGCGCACGGTATTCAACTTCGGAACCGCTATCCTTTGCCGCCTGCTCCACACCGTTCTTAACTACCAGCCAGAACGAATCGGATACCTGGCCGTGAGTCACGACGACTATGTGCGGCTTCTTTTGGGCAAAGGCCGATACGGGTACTAAAAAGCCCGCTGCGAGAGCGAGCAGGATTGCGAATTTAACTTTCATCTTATGTTACTAATTTTTGGGGGGTTAACTAGTTTGTCAGGTTGGGACTTGGTCAGTATCGCTTGGACCAGCGTTGGGGAGAACCAACCCACTGGCCTTTTGCAAGGCCATAGACCCTATTATCGCACAAAGTTCTCGCCTTTGAAAACCTGCGTATAAGGACTCAGCTCTGATCAATGAGTGACGATTTTGATTTCCAGATCGACCAGGTCATAGACCAGATGCATACCAAGCCCCTGAAAGTAGCGCCCCGACCCGTACAAAACATCCCAGTGGGTCCGATCAAATGAAAGCACGGCTTGAGCCGCTGCCTTGCCATCGGGTGTCACACCTGCGGCCGCGCAGAATGTCAGAGGACCGGAAATGCCTTTCAAAGTCAGATCACCCATGATTTCGAGATTGGGTTGACCGGACGTCGCACCCTCAATCCTCCGTGCGGCATTGATCACATACAACGCATCGGGAAAGCGAGCGACATCGAAAAAGTCATCGCTTTGCAAATGTTCGATCAAGACGTCCTGTAACTCGGTACCATGAAGGTCGGAACATACAATGCTGGTCATATCGATGACGAAACGCCCGCTACTGAGTTGGCCCTGAATGAATTCCAGTTGACCAGAACTCAATCCGATTCGCCCATGATGTTTGCTAAGAAGGTTACGCCCGCTCCATTCGACAGAACTCGCAGCCACGTCAATGGAGCGGATACCATCTGAAATCCGGGGCGCGGCCGCTCTCGGCTCGCCTCGGATAACCGGCGCGCCCGCGTGTTGCCAGGCCGTGAAGCCATCCCGATATTCATAGACCTTTGAGTATCCCGCCCTGCACAGTTTCTCGGCCGCAACTCGCGCTTCATAGCTCTCGGAGCCGGCGCCATAAACGATAATGGGGTGCGTCTGGTCTGGTACGGTCGCGACCAGGCGTTTTTGGAATGCGACTTCAAAGACACAGTTATTAATCGCTTGCGGAATGTGGGCCATCTCGAAGTCATCCTTCAAACGCACATCGATGAGAATCGGAGGATTCGTTGATTCCAGCTGGTTTCGCAGGTCCTCGGTTTGGATTAGCTCTTTCACGCCGGTAACATAGATAGAATAAAATCAGCAGTCTGCTTCGTAGTAGCGGCCGGCTCGGAGATCCGGCCCTACCGATCTGACCGCTGACCCGCATTCCGCGGCCGCGCGATCGGGGTTAGCGGCGAAAAGCACTCGCTCTGGCCCCGAAAGACTTCGGGGGCGACGGGTGACTTTCTCATAAATTACAAAATTTGTGAGAAGGTCAGGTAACGCTCCCCTGGGAATTGGCCCCTTGGAATTGTACCCCCCGCGGTAGGGGCAGATCTCCGAGCTGCCCGCCGAGACCAGGCACTTTTTACCGATCTTCGCTTTTCCAGGGAGGGACGGCCTCCGCGCCGCCCCAATTTTGATTTCTCACGCAGTCTACACAACGAGAACAAAGTTCCCCTCATCATTCGCATAAGTGGCTAAGCGGCTAACCCGCATCGCTCATCGGGTTCACTTTCCGCCAAGAGAGCGGCTCACAATCTCCTGTGCCTGCCCGACGATTGCACGAAGATGTTCGGCGCTTTTCAGGCTCTCGGCGTAAAGCTTGTAAATGTTCTCCGTACCCGAAGGACGCGCGGCGAACCAACCGCTGGTAGAAACCACTTTTAACCCTCCGATTGAGGCGTCATTTCCCGGGGCGCGGGTGAGTTTGGCCGTGATCGGTTCGCCAGCCAGTTCGGTGGCAGTGACCGCTTCGGGCGAGAGTTTCTTGAGGAGGTTCTTCTCTTCGGGAGTGGCGGCCGCGTCAATGCGGGTGTAAAACGGCGTGCCAAACTTGACTGTCAGTTCCTGGTAATGGACGCCGGGATCTTTTCCGGTACGGGCCGTGATTTCCGCGGCGAGCAGGCTGAGAATGAGGCCGTCTTTGTCGGTGCTCCAGACTTTGCCGTTTTTGCGCAGAAAACTGGCCCCGGCACTTTCCTCACCGCCGAAGTAACAAGAACCGTCAAACAGGCGTGGTGTGAACCATTTGAAGCCGACCGGGACTTCCCAGAGTTTGCGATCGAGGCTGGCGACTACACGATCGATGAGGCAACTGCTGACTAGAGTCTTCCCGACGACCGCGGTCGCCGGCCATTGGGGCCGATGAGCGAGAAGGTACCGGATAGCAACAGCGAGGTAATGGTTCGGGTTCATCAGGCCAGTCGAGGGGGTGACGATTCCGTGACGGTCCGCATCAGGATCGTTGCCAAACGCGATGTCGAAGCGATCCTTGAGTTTGACCAGGCTGGCCATGGCGTAGGGGCTCGAGCAATCCATTCGGATCTTGCCGTCATGATCGACCGTCATGAATGAAAAAGTGGGGTCCACATTCGGATTCACGATCGTAATGTCCAAGCCGTATCGCTCGGCGATCGGTTTCCAGTACGCCACTGACGCGCCGCCCAGCGGATCGACGCCGATTTTCAGGCCGGCGGAGCGGATAACCTCAAAATCGATCACGTTGTCAAGGTCCTGCACGTACTGCATGACGAAATCCTGCGGGTGGGTCGAAGAGGCATTGAGAGCGGCTTTGAAGTCGATGCGCTGAACACCCTTGTTGCCGGCGCGCAACAGTTCGTTCGCGCGGCGCTGGATCCAATCGGTTACGTCGGTGTCCGCCGGTCCGCCGTTTGTCGGGTTGTATTTAAATCCACCGTCGGTCGGCGGATTGTGTGACGGGGTGATGACAATCCCGTCGGCCAAGGCTTCTGAACGCCCTTCGTTGTAGGTGAGGATGGCTCTTGAAATTACGGGCGTCGGCGTGAAACCATCATTGGACTGGATGATGGTCGCAACTCCGTTTGCCGCAAGCACTTCGAGTGCTACGCGTTCGGCGGGTCGAGAAAGCGCATGAGTGTCCTTGCCCATGAACAGCGGTCCCGTAGTGCCCTGATTTCGCCTGTATTCGCAGATGGCCTGTGTGATGGCCAGGATATGGGCCTGGGTAAAAGTAGCATTCGAACTAGTACCACGATGACCGCTCGTGCCGAAACTGACGAGTTGATTTGCGTCAGCCACATTGGGTTCGCTTTCGTAGAACGCGGATTCTATCCGGCTCACGTCGATGAGAAGGTCTTTCGGTGCGGGTTGACCCGCAAGGGGATGTATGCTCATGGGGTGACAGGGGTGGGAATGGATGACAATTGGGCGCCGTAGATTTTTTCTTTGTCGGCTGGTGCCCGTTGACTCGGGAGACGTTCTATCGGGTTTGAGTGTGTACTTTCTCTTTGGTAACCTTACGTGGTTTTGTGCCTTTCATTTGCTGCATACAAGAGACGATCCGGTGTTACAAGCCGATTTGTGAACATGGGCCGTACCGGAGCAGCATGGCAATGAAATGCGAGGCCGGCATCCCTCCTCCCGATCGGCCCATGCACTCTCCTGTTCAGAACATTGCCGCCGCCGCTCCGCTGAAATCCGTTGGCGGAGGTAATCCTTTCTTCTGTGCGGCCTCTTGAGCCTTCTGATGGTTCATCTCGGCCGGAAAGAAGCGAACCTGCTTTCCTGATTTCTTTGCGGCGAGTAGCTCGTCGCGCGCAATCTCCCCGCCTCCGAATCCAACAACGATATCGCTGTTCTCAACCATGGCTTCCGAAGTTGGCGACAGGTGGTCGGTTCCGACCAGGTTTCCGCCCCATGTCGCGTCTTCCACATAAAAGACAAAGTCAACGTATGGCGACAACGGGACCTTGGCCTGCTTGGCCTGCGTCGACACGATTCCCGTCGTGACAAATCCCCTGTGTCTTGCAATTTCATACACGCGCCCGATGCCTTCAGGCGTGGCGCCGATGTTGACAATGGTCTTTGCCGGGTCAAACTCGCTGAGAATATGCTCGGCGCGCGTGAGCATTGCCTCCTCGTCTTCGTAGCCAACCCCTGAATATCCCACGAAGGTCAATACTGTTTTTCCCGTGCCCTGGAAGAAGGCTTTCATTTCTTCGCTGGCGGCGATCTTGCTCGCGGGACTCTGCCCAAGAGCTGCCAGGCTGAATGCATGGACGCAGAATAAGAAGATTGGCGATGGCGTCGCAGAGCGACAGGTTGCGCCAAATGCCCTGAGAGTCATCGCCCGGAACGGTCGCATCCACGACTAAAGTCGACAAGCAGGATCTTGCTTTCAGTGAAATGTGAAGAGCAATCCGCCAAGTCCTTTCTTTGCGCACCTCTGCGTTCCTTTGCGCGAGACTTAAAGATAGGAGCTGAAGTAGCGCGACCAATGTTGCCCGTAGCGATTCCGACCGGTTGCAAAGCAAGCATCGGTGCTCATTGTGCGCTCGCGCAAAGGTACACGGAGGTACGCAAAGCGAGGATCCAACCAAGGACAAGCCTTGA
>Ga0306923_10005561_pt1 | contig 12300 bp, 8 predicted proteins | sample sta12Can44000108_FD_203841 | JGI IMG/M metagenome (GOLD analysis project Ga0306923, IMG submission 203841) | Lab enrichment of tropical soil microbial communities from Luquillo Experimental Forest, Puerto Rico - statanox.12C.anox.44.000.108 (v2)... | ecosystem: Environmental > Terrestrial > Soil...
GCGCGCCCCTTCCGTCACGAGGCAGAGAACCGGAAGCTTGCCTTTGAAGTCCACCTGGATCCTCGGCTGCCGCGCAGCCTGGTGACCGACTCGAAGCGTCTTCAGCAGGTGCTCAAGAATCTTCTGTCAAACGCCTTCAAATTCACGGAACAGGGGAACGTACGACTATCCGTATCGACAGTCGAAGCCGGGTGGGACGAAGGCCACCCGGTCCTCGGCAAGGGTACACCTGCGGTCGCCTTTGAGGTCTCGGATACCGGCATCGGCATTCCTTTCGAAAAGCAACGCATCATCTTCGAAGCGTTCCAGCAAGCGGATGCAGGGACGAGTCGAAAATTTGGCGGCACAGGCCTTGGGTTGGCCATCAGCCGCGAACTGGCGAGTCTGCTGGGCGGAGAGATCCATTTGCGCAGCGCTCTCGGCAAAGGGAGCGTTTTCACGCTTTACCTCCCGCAAACGTACGTCGACCCGGCGGCGACCGTGGCGCCCACAAGGGGCAGCAAAGCATCCTCTTCGGTGGCTCTCCCTGTAGCCGCTGCCAGCATCTCGGAAGCTCGCACTGAGCAAATTGTGGACGATCGTGACAACTTGCAGTCCGACGATTCGATCCTCCTTATCGTGGAGGATGACCAACACTACGCTCGAGTTTTGCTGGACCTGGCCCGAGACGAGGGCTTCAAGGTTCTTGTTGCCTCGAACGGAGCGGACGCACTATCTTTAGCGCGGCAATATCATCCGACGGCTATCTCCCTGGATGTATTTCTGCCCGACATGCTGGGTTGGACCGTGCTCAACCACCTGAAACAAGACAGTACTACCAGGCACATTCCCGTTCAGATGCTGACCCTCGACGAGGACCGCCAGCATGGGCTTGCTCACGGCGCCTTCGCATTTCTGACCAAGCCTACTTCTCCGAACATCCTTCGTTCTGCCCTCGGACGTATGAAGGAGTACGCTTCCGCTCGCAGAAAGAGGCTGCTTGTCGTGGAAGACAACCCCGCCGAGCAATTCACGGTCCACCAGTTGCTTGCTCATGACGACGTCGATCTCACCACCGTCGCGACAGGGTCGGAAGCTCTCCAGCTGATGAGTGGTCAGCAGTTCGATTGTGTCGTGCTTGACCTGCGCCTTCCTGATATGTCGGGCTTCGATGTACTAGACTCGGTCCGTGACAATCCTTCCCTTTCCGATCTACCAGTCGTCGTTTTCACGGGAAAGGAGTTGTCACCGGAAGAAGATGCTCGGCTCCGCACCTTGGCCCGCAGCGTTATTGTGAAGGGCGTTGAATCACCAGAGCGGCTGCTAGACGAGACAGCCTTATTCCTCCATCGTATCGTCGCCGACCTGCCGCCCGAAAAGCGAAAGATGCTCGACCGCCTGCATCGTTCCGACGAAGCTCTTGTCGGCAAGAAGGTTCTGGTGGTCGACGACGATGTTCGGAATATCTTCGCCCTCAGCAGCGTGTTGGAGCGCCGCGGCATTGCGGTCCTTACGGCCGGCACGGGCCGTGAAGCGATTGCAACTCTCGAATCGACTCCGGAGGTCGCGATTGTCTTGATGGACATCATGATGCCAGAGATGGATGGGTATGAGACCATGCAAGTTATACGTCAAAACACCACCCTCCGGCGCCTGCCCATCGTGGCATTGACCGCCAAAGCCATGAAAGGTGATCGAGAGAAGTGCCTGGAGGCCGGCGCCTCCGACTATCTAGCGAAGCCCGTGAATACAGAGCAGTTACTTTCTGTCCTAAGAATGTGGCTGCACAGATAAATCAAGGCCCATGGCGATTGGATGATACGGATGAGCGCAAGCGACAAGGTTAACATCCTCATGGTCGATGATCAGCCGGCCAAACTGCTGACCTACGAGGCCATCCTCGCGGAGTTGGGCGAAAATCTGATCAAAGCGAACTCCGGCAAGGAAGCGCTCGAAGCGTTGCTCAAGACCGATATTGCCGTGGTGCTTATGGACGTGAGCATGCCGGACCTCGACGGTTTCGAACTCGCGGACATGATACAGCAGCACCCTCGCTTTCAGAACGTGGCCATCATTTTCATTTCCGGGGTCCATCTTTCCGACTTGGATCGCATCAAGGCTTACCAGCGCGGGGCGGTGGACTACATTTCCGTTCCCGTGAATCCCCAACTGTTACGGGCGAAGGTCAGCGTGTTTGCGGAGCTGCATCGCAGGGCGCGACAACTCGAAGCGCTCAACAAGGAGTTGCGCAGACTTTCTGCCAGCCTGATCGTCGCGCAAGACGAGGAGCGACGCCGCATCGCGTGCGAATTGCACGATGGTCTCGGACAAGACCTAGTCGCGGCGAAAATGATCCTGGAGCGCATCGATCAGCAGGATCTGTTAGCGAAGCCGGCTCGTCAGTCGGTCATGGATGTTTGCGGCATGATCGATCACACCATCCAACGAATCAGAAGTACTTCCTATCTACTGCATCCACCAATGCTCGATGAAGTGGGCCTCCATTCAGCCCTTCAATGGTATCTTGACGGGGTCGCCGAACGAAGCGGCATCGCAATTTCTCTGGATTTGCAACCGAACGAATTCCCTCGTCTGACCCCGGAAGTTGAGAGGGCCGTGTTTCGGATCATCCAAGAGGCCCTTACCAATGTTTTTCGGCATTCCGGCGCGCGAAGGGCTTGGGTAAGCGTTGTGAATGAGGACGGACGCGTCACGTGTTCGGTCGGCGACGACGGCGCAGGTGTATCCGAGCAAATTGCTGAATTCCGGCCCGACAGTATTGGCATGGGTATTTCCGGAATGAGGCAGCGCGTGAAAGAGCTCGGCGGCACCCTACAACTTCGTAATACAGGTTCAGGCTCGCTGCTTGTGGCGATCATTCCGATCGTTTCTCGCGTGATCCCCGAAGGGTTGCCGTCGCACAGGTCGCAAGAAGGACCTGACGCGTATTCGGCTGCAGACAGGGAGCATGTTGAGTGATTCGACGAGTGACTCAAGGAGCGAGCCGGGCCCGGCTTGTGGGGCGTTTACCGGAAATTTCGAGCGGCGGGTGTTGTGCTGTTCGGTTGGGAGTGAGCAGGTTTCCTGGCCACAAAAAGGCCATACACAAAGTTGCCGGAACTGCACCCAGCTTTTATGGCACGAAATGCTTTTAGGTAAGTCACAAAATGCCTTCCTTGCTTCGCGGCGAGGGACCAGAAGGATCTATCGCGGATCAGGTTCACACCGAGATCCCAGGTTTTCGCGCACTGGCGCGTCAAATCCTGCCGGTGGACGATTTCGAGGCCGCTGTCCACCAAATAGGATTCGTAATCGTCCATTGATTCAAGTTCAATGAACATTCCCTCCTCGATCGGTCTGATGAATTTACGGGTCTGTGCCGGAGAGAGACCCGGTCGCTTGAACCAATCGGTAAGCGCAAAGCTGCCACCGGGCTTCAGAAACCGTGCCGCATTCATAAAGAATTTCCGGTGATCTTGATAGTGGGAGATCGACTCGACAGACCAGAGCATGTCAAACTGCTGTTCGAAGGCTAAGGCTTCAGCGTCCATCAAGAGGAATCGCGCGTCTAACCTTGCCTCTGCCGCCGCCTTGCGGGCCATTTCCACTTGTACGGGAGAGATGGTTATACCTGTGGCACGAGCGTTGTACTTTCTGGCCAAGAAGAGGCTGCTGCCACCGAAACCGCAGCCGATATCGAGCACCTCGGCACCAATCGAGAGCTTCGCCAGATTTGCGAGGTGTTCCGCGAGTTGAACCTGAGCCGCTTCCTTCGATTCGTCGCCACGAATCCAATAGCCGTGATGAATGTGTTCGCCCCAAAGAGAGCGGTAGTAGGGGCTGACGAAGTCGTAATGCTCGACGATCTTGCGCTTGTCGTTAGGTCGCCGCGAGATCAGCGGTCGTTTGGGTGAGGGTGAGAGGCTCATTGGTCCCGGTCGTCGGAAGGCAGATTCTACAGCAAAACGTGATGGCAATGAAAATGCCAAGTCGAGCGCCGGAGGGCTAGCCTCCCCGGACGGAGCCAAGGCTTCCTTCTGGAGACGGCTGCATCCTACGCGCAGGGTTGTCATGGAGGGCGTTGACTCCCGTTCATTGTGGAGCCTAATATGGCCAGGCAGGCAGGTAAGCCAAATCCTGGTCCACGGCGCTGAAATGGAAACTTATCACCCCGAGATAGGCACCGCCTCGTTGACGATTGGCTTGGGAGCCAAACCGAAGCTCTTATTCCTGTATCAGTGGTTCGCCGTCCTCATGGGCTTGGCTTGCACCGTGGCCGCATTGCCGGTCGCCGCACTTTCCTTCGGATGTCATGGCGCCGCGATGCTGCTCGGGAAGGTTCGTCCGCTACGCGAGGCATATGAACTTTTTTCGCGGGGATACGACCGGGTTATCGAGCGGATCGGGCAAAAAGTTCTGCGGGACCCCCGAGACGCTCCCGCGCTACGACTGATGATCTCGCTTACGCTGACCGTCGTGCCGATTTTCGCGATCCAGCTCGTTTTGGGGAAGCCACGGCTGCTGCTCGTGATCGCCTTCTATGTGGCGCTCTATGGTCTCAAGTTCCAGCGGTTTGTGAGGATGTTCAGCGCCAGCCACCTAGAGGCGCACCGACGCCAGGGCTTTTTTTCGGGAAAATACGACAAAGTCTTCGGCCGCTACCTCGAATTCTTCCTGGGATATTTTTACGGCAACATTCCGGAGCTGGGCCGGACGGCTCATGTGTGCCTCCACCACAAAGAGAACGCGGGATTCGACGACACTCGCAACACAATGGGCTACAACCGAACCAGCCGGCTCGATTTCCTGTGGTACATGGCGGACAACATTTGGACGGTCCTCGGGATCGCTCCCTACGCCTACTTTAGAGCCAAAGGCGATGAAAAAAACCGCAAGCGCATGTTGCAGGGAATGGCCTGCTATTACATTTACTTCGCGGCTGTGTTCCTTTACGACTGGAGGATCGGGATTCTTTACGTGCTGGTTCCGATCTTGTGCATGAATTTTATCAACGCAATCACCGCATGGGTGCAGCACGCCTTCTGCGATCCGGAACGTCCGGAGGATTATTTCGCGAATACCGTGACCGTCGTGGATGAGGTGAACTTCATGAACGAAGGATTCCACCTCTGCCATCACCATCGCTCGAGCCTTCACTGGACCGAGATGCCGGTTCATTTCGAACGGATTCGCGAGCGGATGAAGGCGGCCGGTTCGTTGGTCTTCGAGGACCTGGACTTTTTCGGGCTTTTCCTCGAGTTGACACTGCGTCGCAGAATGGATGTGCTGGCCGAGAAGCTTGTCCCCTGGGAGCCAATGAGCCTCGAGGAGAGACTGGCGCTGCTGGCAAAGAGGACCAGCCTCAGGGCGCCGTGACCAAGACCGTTGCCCAGGTCAAGGCCCCACCAGGCGCTTAAACCCCACCGAGACGCGGTGCGATTACAGCCAGCTCGGTACTCGTGTTCCTGAAAACCTCGACCATCGGGACGCCCCCCGCTCCGAGCCTTCTTGAAATTCTCGCGGAGGGCGGGACAACCCTTCCTCTAAGCCGCTTCATCCATCCGTTCAGATACTCCCCGGTGCAGGGAACGCATGCGCGTGAGCACTCCCACGGCCGTGCCGCTTCTCGGGCTGCTGGTTGTCGGCCCGGTCTTCGCGCACCCTCAGGAAAGCAATTCCGCCGTTCAAATGAGGACCGCGGTTCCGACGGTCGTGCCCGTCGGTGCCGTCGTCGACGAAATCACCTTCGTCGGGCTCGAACGCATTGCCGCGGAAACGGCGAAATCGCAACTCTCTATTCATCCCGGAGAAGGCTTTGACGCAGCGCGAATTGCGGCAGATCTTCGCGCCCTGAACCGGCTGGGCTGGTTCGAAGATGTCTTCGTGAAAGCGGAGGAGTTCGATAGCGAAGCTGCCATTGGCAATCGGCCGCACTTCAAGCTCGAATTCCATGCCGTGGAATACCCGTTTCTCGTGGGAGTGGAATACACCGGATCGAGGATTCTTTCTCAACAACAGATTCAGAAGCTGCTCGAGGACAAGAGGCTCACGCTGCGAACCGGAGTGCCCGCCAGCCCTGTCGAACTGCATCGAGTCCGAGTGGCCATTCAATCGGAACTTGCTGCCATGGGATACCCGGAGGCGCGAGTGCTTTCCGTGCAAGAAAAAATGCCGGGCCGCAGGGTAAGAGTGGAATTTCAGATTCACGACGGGCCACGCTTGCCGGTCGTGGGCGTAAGCTTCTCAGGGCATCCGGAGATTTCCGACCGAGTCTTGCGAAAACAGATGCGCGAGATTGCTCCCGATGCCTGGCTTTCCAAATTCCGGAACAAGAATGTATTCACCGTCGAAAAGGGTGAGGAGGATCGCGTCAATCTTCTAGCCTATTTGCAAAATCACGGATTTCCGCAGGCCCGCGTAGGAACGGCACAAGTGACCTTGGTGGACAGTTTTTCAGGCCGCTCTTTACCCTGGTTTCGGCGCAGGCCTGAGTCCGGCTTGAGCGTTGGTCTACGGATCGAAGCGGGTAACCTTTACAACTTTGGTCCCGTGGAAGTCAGTGCCGGTCTCCGGCAAAAACTAGGTTCAGAGAAGAGATACGAATCCACGCTGTCAAGTGTTGCCCCAGGCCTGCCATTCTCGCAGGTTGCGGTCGAATCTTTGCAGCGTAATTGGGAAATAAGACTCCACCGGATGGCTCGACATAACAGGGGCGCTGGAGCTTATCGATTGCGGGCGATTCCGACATTCGACAGCTCAACGTGTCTGGCTTTGGTGAAGTTCGACTTCGATCCGATACCACCTTACGTCGTGCGACGAATTGATTTTCGCGGGAACCGGCGATTCCCAGACCGGTATCTTCGCCGCCGCATCGGTCTCGTGGAGGGTCAGCCTTTCGACGAGTACGCACTCGAGGCCGGTCTCGCCCGTCTCGCGCGTACGGGGTATTTCGAAGCGTTCAAGAAAGAGGACATTCAGATTGCAACTCAGGAAGCTGGACGAACAGCCGATGTAGTCATTCGCATTCACGAGAAAGGCAGGCAACGCGCGACATTCGCCGGCGGGCGCGAACAGTTTGGAAGCACAGTGGGAATCGCTTACACCGTCGTTAACCTACTCGGGGTAGACGAGTATATTTCGACGCAAATCGATTGGGGGCCGGAGACTCTCGAGCTGGCCCTGGGCCTGGCGATGGAGGGGTTTCTTGGTTCCCGGGGCACGCTCGCGCTCTCCGTGTTCGACACATTCATTCGGCCGCGCTTGACTCGGGGCGTACAGGTTCCGTTCCAACGAACCCAAACCGAGGGGGTAAACGCAGCTTGGAGTTACGCTGCTTCTGACGTGGACTCGGTTCGAATCGGTTACGGGCTCTCCCGGTCACTGACGGACTACGTGGTCACCCAACCTGCGAGCGCAGCAGGTCCGCAAGCGCTCGACTTGCGAAACCAAACATCCAGTCATTCGCTCGGAATCGGATGGACACGCGACGCCGGTGATCAAAAAATGCAGGTGACGGATTCCGTGTCCGGCGGGTGGCTTGGAGGCAGCGAGAACCTGCTGAAATCGAAGGTAGAATACGGCCGCGTTTTTCCCGATGAGTTTCTCGGCCACCACAATGCATGGGCGTTTCGAACGACGGTAAGCGCTGCGGGCAGCTACAAGGGGATCATGCCGCTGTACGCACATTTTTTCTCCGGTGATGATCTGGTGCGTGGGTTGCGGCCGGGAGAACTCGGACCTTATGAGACGTTTGGAACCGTATCTCCCACCGGGACGACAACCTATTCGGCGGCGCCAGCCGGGGCAAACCTCGTGGCCGCCTCAAATTTGGAATATCGGTTTCCACTGGGAGGCCGCGTCGAAGGAGCGACATTCTTCGATGCCGGATCAGGTTTGTTGCTACCGAACTGGCTGGGACGGTCGCGCCCTACGGTCATCAGAGCCACGAACGGTTTGTTTCACGGATCGGCGGGGTTCGAGGTGCGCTGGACTTTGCCGGCGCTGGGCGTGCCTTTGCGCGTCAATTATGCGTTCAACATTTTTCGTTTGAACCACGCTTTCAGCGTGGCGGATGGCTCGATCATTCGCTTACACAATCGCCTGGGAGTGTTGGGGTGGGGGCTCGGGCCGTTGTTCTGAACGACGTTAGTAGCTTTACGAACGGCGATTGCGTGTTGCTCCGAGGGATCTTCCTTTTACTGGAGAGCGTAATTTCCTCGACAACTGCCGGGCGTAAAGACGATTGTATGTTTCCCCAATAGAAGCTTTTCACTACAAGGCCGGCAGATTCACGCCCAAAGCCAAGAAAGAGCGCGTCATCCTGGAAAATCAAGTACGCCAGTATACGTCACCCTATTGCGAAGGCTTGGTCGCAGAGATCAGCGGGACGAGGCGCTGGCTCGGCGGCGATGCGCTTCGACTTTGGCCACATCGCAGTTGAAACGCCATACAGGATGCCGGCTCTCTACTTTAGACCGCCCCTTGGCTACCGCTTGAAATGTCGGAATTAGCACTCGGACCCACCGACGAGACAACGGTTACGGCGCGACTCCTAACTGGGGACTCGGGCACACAGCCAGATGGTTCCCGACGAGCCGAGCAGCGCGTCGGGAAACCGGCTGTCAAGGAGATAAGGCTCCCTCCGAACCCAATTAGACCAAAGCTTCGCGGCGAGGGAGATTCAAGCTGCCACGGAACTGTTTCGAGCTTTCCTGCCGCGAAGCCGCAGGCCCGCGATCGCAAGCCCACTGCTCAATAGAAGTAAGCTAGAAGGTTCGGGAGTCGCAACGGGTGTGTTCACGGCCTCTATGTCCAGGTTGAGGAATTCACCGCAAGCGGTGTCGTAGAAAGCGGCACCATTGTTGGAGAAATCATTGTTGCTCAAAAGCATCGCGGGTAGTGGTGTCGTAAGATCCGGCGAAGCGTTCACAAGGGTCGTCAGATCGACGTAGACGCCCGGGGATTGGACTTGGTTGATCCAGTTGAATCCCTCGAGAATTGCCTCGATGGTTCCGCCTAGATCACCGTAAGCGGCAAAGCTCGAAGCGTCTATACCGCTAGTGCCGGCCGTGTACCCCGCAATGGTCAAAGTTGTTGTCATCGGGTTAGGGCCGAAATAGAATGCACCTCCTGTGATGAACGACGGGCTGCCCGGATCCACGAGGGAGGTGTCCAAGGTCATTGCAAGCGTAAATGTGTCGCCGACCAGGTTCTGTCCGCCAAAAAAGTGGCCGAGGTCAAGCGTCGTCGCCGGGTTACCGAAGTTGTCAGCCGCTACCACGACGCCGTAAAACACGTTGGTGACTTGGTCTGCCGAAGCAGGGCCGACACCAAGCAGCAACAGTACACCCACCAGAAAAGCAACACGCACTAGTCTCATAATGGCACTCCGTTATAGGATTTTCCTTGCATCCTCAGTTGACAATATAAATGCACGTCTGATACCACAACTGTCTCATTAAACTTCAACGGCTTATGAGACATCGGTAGCTTGAAGTGCAAGCAAACAGCAAAGCTTTGCGCAATTGCGCACCGGGGATGCTCGCGTGGTCTTGATCGCTCCCAGATAGCCCTCGGTACGCAGCATCAGTCTGAGGTTTTGCTCTTCGCAACAGCGCAGGCCAGTGCAAAGTCTCACCACGGCCTTCACCATTTCTTTGCAAGTCGAACCACTTCTTTGCAAATCGAACCGCCGATCTCGGCTTTAGCGGCAATGGGCTTTGGTTCGATGTAGGTGTAGGTCAAATCATACAGTCAGCACTGAGCAAAATGCGGAAGAGGTGCCAACAACTGACTGCTAGTGGCGGTTCATGACGGGTGACGCGGTTTATTCGGGTACGCTCACACAGTCGATGAAAGCCACTGCGATCGGCGGCAGCGCGAATTCCCGCGGACCTTGGGCGAGCGTGCAAGCCAAACCGTCACCATCACGGCGCTCAACGCCGCGCCGCTCTGCTCGGTCGCCCCGGACTCCACTTCCTCACACAGCGTACCGGCTGCTCAAAAGCGTCTTCGCTTATGGAACTACAACTTCGCCGAAATTGCCTCCGAATTGCGCAACCTCAGCAGCCGCTCCCGTAAACCACCCATGAAACAGACCTCTACTTCGGAATTCAGACGAATGTAATCCCGTAAGCTCAGCCACGAGCCATGCACATTTTTTCCACGAATGCACATTTTTCCACAGTTTTGCCCACTTACCGACACACTCTCGCGTTCGTAGAATGGGCGAGCATTTAATTTTCCTGAGGAGTGAGTAATGCTGTTTGCGATCGTTTCCCGTGGCAAGAGTGTAGGAACGCGCTTAGTTCCGCATCGGTTCAAAGACAACCGTTACCATGTCCAGTTGGGCAAAGAAGGGCCTTATATTCCGGTTAGTGATTACCGCGAGATTCCCTCTTATCTTGCGAATGGCTATTCCCTACAAATGAGCAGCAAGGCCGAGAACCGTGCTCCCAGCCTAATAAGACCGCAATCAATTTATGGGTGGAGCACCCACGCGAGTGATCTTTTCTTCCCTCGAAACTCAACTGATTGACCACGGATGGCCAAGACGAAAGATCGTTCCGGCGCCAAGGCACTTCGGCCTGGTCTGCGATTTGTTCCGCCCACGCTGCTTGCGGTTTCCTGCGCCTGTACGGACGAAGCGTCGTTGTCGCCGCGCGCGAGGAAATCGGCGCCTCTTGTCGCTTGATAGACGTGTCCTCTCCACAGCTCGAAAAGCGGTGCACCCCGTTGCGTGCACGAGCAAGGTCAATAAGTTTTAGTTTCGCGCAAGGAAGCCGCGAGGTTTTTGGGTTGAGGATCGCCCAACTAGGTAGAACAACTCCAGGTAAGGGCACTGCGGGCCACCGTTCATCTTTGCGCTGGAGCGTAGACGGTGGCTTCCCTCATGGCGCCCGTCATGATCACGGTTTCGAGGGTTCTTTTTTGCCCTTCGGAGCTGGAGCTGCGTCAATTTTCGGCTTCGAAAACTGAGAATCGTCGAATTTGGGATTTACGGTGACTTTTTCAAGGATGAGTTTTTCAGGCGGAAAGATAGGGTCCTTGAAGCCCGTCGTCGTTTTGTCAACCGGGAGAACTCTGGTCTCGAGAACAAAGGGGATCTGGAGGCCACTGACGGAGCGGTAGTCGCGATAGTAGACTTCGACGGGATGGTAGGTGCCATCCAGGCGCCTGGGCTGGCCTTGAATTTTGGTTTCAAGGAAGGTCGCGGCGTCGACCCACACACGGGTTTCCTGGCCGCCTTTCAAGGTGAGCTTAAGCTTGTAGTTGTCACGACCATCTACTTTTTCGATTCCGTCCAGGTCAATCGTGGTGCCCTTCGCGGCGTAATCGACCAACGGACCGTCTAGGTCCGATTGCGCGGATGCCATTTTCATTTCTTCCGCAGTGTAGGGTTCAACCTCCCGCCGATTTAGGAACGGCCTCACCTTCCAACCATTGGCACCATCGAATACCTGGATGGCCGTTTGACCATTGAACTGCAGCTCAAGCCGCATCTTGCGCGGGCGCGCCAGCTCCATCACAAAAGGAAGCTGGACTTCCTCCGTGGGCCTCTGAGGCATGACAAACTTGTGGCCCTTTTTTCCGGGCACAGGGACGGGCTGAGCGGCGCGCTGGTTGCCCCCAGCGCCCATCTTTCCCGACATAGACATTGTTTGCACCGCGCGCCAAGCCTGGAGGCCGCCTCGGGCCGTGACGTTCTTCGCGGCGATGTCCGCAGCGGAAAGTTTCGCCACAGGAGAAGAACCTGGGCCAGCGGCAAGAGAAGAAGCGAAAACGAAGAAAACAAAGACAGCCAAAGGCTTTCGAATCATATAGATCCTCACTTGAGTTTCTCACCAGGACTAGTACTATTACCAGGCATAGCAACGGCGCTTTCTTTGCGCACCGTCATGTTCCGGACCAGTTCGCCTTAGGCGTAGAAGGCTTAGTCTACAATGAGTCCCTGGGCGCGAAACTGCCCGATGACCACGTCTACGTGGTCGCCTTTCCTAACCAGCCGGCCCTTGTTCGAAAAGGCCATCCAGTAGGATTTCCCGGCCTCCGGCGTCCCGGTTTGGCGCAATTGCCCAACCTTCTCGAGCGACGGCACCACGAGTTTGACGCCGGCCTTCGGGTCGATCAGAGCCGGTTCGGCCTTCTTGTCGTTCAGTGCCTTGGCCTTTGCGGGATCGAGGACACGGTAGCTAAATCGAATGACCTCACCGGACTCGGCCCACTTTAGAATGAGCGAGTCCACCCCCCACACCAGTTCGTAATACGTGCCGGCGCGCCCCGCAAAACGATCCGGATGATAGCGCGAGGAGGAAGCCGAAG
>Ga0306923_10005563_pt1 | contig 12300 bp, 13 predicted proteins | sample sta12Can44000108_FD_203841 | JGI IMG/M metagenome (GOLD analysis project Ga0306923, IMG submission 203841) | Lab enrichment of tropical soil microbial communities from Luquillo Experimental Forest, Puerto Rico - statanox.12C.anox.44.000.108 (v2)... | ecosystem: Environmental > Terrestrial >...
GCGTCGCATGATCTCTCCTGACAGAATGTTGTCAGTATATTCCTGTTAACTTGACCGTGCAAACGCTTGGAAGGAGGGATCGATGGTTTCAACCCATGTCGACATCGAAAAAGCCGAATGGACGCCTGGCAGCCCGTTTTATGGGCCCGCAGCGGTGTATCAGGGCAAGGACATTGTCCAGATCAAAATCCTCAGTGACCGGCGGCCGGAGGGCGGCGGCATTGCCTGGCTTAACAAGTTCTCACCGCCGCCGGGCAAGCTGATCAAAATCGTCGCCACTGCGCTGTCGGACGAGCACGTCTTCAATCTCGAAAGCGGCCGCGTAACGAAGAGCAGGCAGCCCGCACGCTCCGCCGGCGGCTACACGCTGAACCCCAAAGGCCAGCCGCACAGCGCCCTTATCGGGACCGAAACGGTCAGCCTCGTAATTTACCGCGGCGAGCCGGACGAGATCGTGTCGATGGAAGTCGTCGATGTCGACGCGGCGCCCGCCGACAACCGATGACCGGCGACCCGATGCTGAGCATCGCCCCGACGCGCGATCCGCAGGCCGAGGCAGCGATAACCGGCGGGCTGGCGGCCTACAACACTGCCCGGTTTCGCCCAAGCGACAATACGACCTTGGACGTCCTCGTTCGCGACGACAATAGCGGCGAGATTCTCGGCGGCCTCCTTGGGCACACCTCGTATCGGCTGTTCTTTCTCGACTTGTTCTATCTGCCGGAGGAACTGCGCGGCGCCGGGCTCGGCAGCCGAATCATCGGCCTCGCCGAGGACGAAGCTCGCCGGCGCGGCTGCACCGCTGCCTTTGTCTATACCGTGACGTTTCAGGCGCCGGAATTCTATGAACGCCACGGCTACCGCCGGTTCGGCAAGATCGCGTGCCCGCCCGATGGCGCCACCCGGATTTTCTTGAGCAAGACGCTCGTCTGAAACTCGAGCCCTCTATCGCGCCGATGCAGCTCGGCTGCTCTCTCTGAAGCTGTCTCCAAGGGCGCATCCGGCGATCGCCGGTTGGCGCACTAGGCCGTCACCGACGAAGGTTTCGAGAGACTCCCAGCAGCTCCTGCGCGCTCCCCACGGAAATTGGGCACCGAGGCACAGTGCCAGCTCACGCGACCACAGTGGGCGGCCGACTTCGCGGCGTGCCCATTTCCAGCTGCGTCCGGCGACGCGTCGCCAGGCAATGCGTCTGTAGCGGGCCGGCAAGTCCGGGTTGTCCTCGATAAAGAGAAGGAGCGCAAGATTCAGGTCGTGGAGAATCTGCGCCTTGTTCGCCGACAAGCGATCTGCGTCCATTTCGTTGGGATCGGGTGCGGCGACGATCGGCGTGTCGGAGATTCCAAAGCGGCATCGTTGGGCAAGACGCAAGGCCAGGGTGTAATCTTGGACAAAGACCCGCTCGTCGCAGCCTCTGCTCCGCTGCAATGCCTCGCGGCGGACCAGCAAGTTGCTCGGCGTGAACCAGATCGCGCGCAGTAGCGCCCCGAGCGGATCGGATAACAGCCGCGGCAGAGATGCGGCGGTCCTAGGCCACGTCGGCGCCTCTCCCGGCCGATAGGGCAGCCCAGCACCGATCATCACCTCGACCCCGAGGCATTGCATGCAATCGATCAGGTGTCGGGTGGCGTCGGGAGCGAGCAGGTCATCGCCATCGAGCAGCTTGACCAGCGGCATCGAGGCGGCTGCGAGCCCGCGATTGGTCGCCGCACTAGGGCCCTGGTTGGGCTGCGCAATCAGACGAAATCCCGGGAGCCGCGCGCCCCAGCTCTCGAGTAGCTCGCGCGAACCGTCGCTCGAGCCGTCGTCGACGATGATGACTTCGCGCTCAAAATCGCCCTCTTGAGCCGCGACCGAGGCAAGCACATCGGCGAGATACCGGCGCTTGTTGTAGACGGTCAGGACGAAGGAGACCGGGATCCTGGACATCTTAGGGTATGCGCGCCTCTCAGGCCCTCACCGGGTTATCTGCTGCCTGTTCGGCGCGGAAGTCGGCAAACACTTTGCTCGCCACCATCATCGACTCGCGGATGATCGGTACGCCGACATAGCCCGAGAGGTGGAGCAGCACCTCGGTCAATTCCTGTTCGGTCCACCCCTGGCGCAGCGCCATCCGCAGATGCAGGCCGAGCTCGGGCTCGCGGCCGGTGGCGGCGTCGGAGACGACGCAAACAAGGGCCCGGGTCTTCAGATCGAGGCCGGGCCGGGTCCACAGCGCGCCGAACACCGTCTCGGTCGCCAGGTCGATGAACTTCTTCATGACCGGGTCGCTGTAGATTTCGCGAGCCGAGCGTTCGACCGACGCGTCGCCCAGGAGCTGCCGCCGCAGCGCCGCCCCTTTTCGATAAAGCTCGCTCTCGGCCATCGCTCCGCCCTCGCTTTTGGAATATTCGGCAATTCTCCCCGTGTTTCCCGTTGCACACAAGTCGCAGACTCGTGGTGTGTCGCCGAGACGGCGAAGGTTCTGTCCGGATGTTGCGACTTGCAAAATTGCTGTGATCCCATTACATGGGATCACGGCGCGATCGATAGGTGACGGCCTTCGATAAAAGCGTCCAAGCGAAGCGCGCCGTATTGGACGCCACTTCAACTTCAAGGAGAGTGCCCGCTGCAGAGTTGCTGCAGATGCAGTGACGAGAAACAATCGATTCAATTTTTAATTGTATTCGGGTCGGCGTGCATGAGGCGCATCTGGCGCTGGCTTGGGCTCGATGCTATCTCGCCTCTGACTGGTTGCGAGGTGCCATGAACGACATTCTGGGCCGCCTGGAAGAAAAGCGGGCGGGGGCGCGGGCGGGCGGCGGCGCACGCCGCATCGAAGCCCAGCATGGCCGGGGCAAGCTCACCGCCCGCGAGCGGCTCGAGATCTTGCTCGACCCCGATTCCTTCGAGGAATGGGACATGTTCGTCGAGCACCGCACTCATGATTTCGGCATTGACGCGCACAAGATCCCTGGCGACGGCGTCGTCACCGGCTATGGCACGGTCAATGGTCGACTAGTCTTTGTCTTCAGCCAGGATTTCACGGTCTTTGGCGGCTCGCTCAGCGAAGCGCACGCCGAAAAGATCTGCAAGATCATGGATCAGGCGATCAATGTCGGCGCCCCGGTGATCGGGCTCAACGATTCGGGCGGGGCGCGCATCCAGGACGGGGTCGCTTCGCTCGCCGGCTATGCCGAAGTGTTCGAGCGGAACGTGCTGGCTTCGGGTGTCGTGCCGCAGGTCTCATTGATCATGGGCCCGTGCGCCGGGGGTGCGGTCTACTCGCCGGCGATGACCGATTTCATCTTCATGGTCAGGGACACCTCCTACCTGTTCGTGACCGGACCCGAGGTGGTCAAGACGGTGACCCACGAGGCGGTGACGCAGGAAGAATTGGGCGGTGCCTCGACCCATACAACGCGGTCGGGTGTCGCCGATCTCGCCTTCGCCAACGATGTCGAGGCATTGCTCGAGCTGCGCCGGTTCATCGACTTTCTGCCGGCCTCGAACCGGGCGAAGCCGCCGGTGCGGCCGGCCACCGATCTGCGCGACCGGGTCGAGCCGTCGCTCGATACGCTCGTTCCGCGCAACCCGAACCGGCCCTACGACATCAAGGAGCTGATCGAGAAGGTCGTCGACGACGGCGATTTTTTCGAGATCCAGCCCGACTTTGCGCGCAACATTCTGATCGGGTTTGCTCGGATGGACGGGTCGACGATCGGCATCGTCGCCAACCAGCCGATGGTGCTGGCCGGCTGCCTCGACATCGACAGCTCGCGCAAGGCGGCGCGCTTCGTCAGATTTTGCGACTGCTTCAATATCCCGATCGTGACCTTTGTCGACGTGCCGGGCTTCCTCCCGGGGACCGCCCAGGAGCACGGCGCGATCATCAAGCACGGCGCCAAGCTGCTGTTCGCCTTCGCCGAGGCGACCGTGCCCAAGGTGACCTTGATCACCCGCAAGGCCTATGGCGGGGCTTACGACGTGATGAGCTCGAAGCACTTGCGGGGCGACGTCAATTTCGCCTGGCCCTCGGCCGAAATCGCGGTGATGGGACCCAAGGGTGCCGTCGAGATCATCTTCCGCGCCGATCTCGGCGACATCGCCGCGATCGAAGCGCGGACCGAGGAATACCGCGAGAAATTCGCCAACCCGTTTGTCGCGGCGAGCCGCGGCTTCATCGACGACGTGATCCTGCCGCGCGACACCCGGCGGCGGCTCTGCCGCGCGCTTGCCATGCTGCGCGGCAAGCAACTCGCCAACCCGTCGAAAAAACACGACAACATCCCGCTGTGAGAACCGGATCGCGAAATGAGTTGTCACTTCCCACCGGCTATCGTCACCCCCGCAAAGGTGGGGGTCCAGGGCAACGGCTACGCGCCCCTGCCGCCCCTAGATTCCCGCTTTCGCGGGAATGACGGAGGACCATGAGCGGGCCCCCGGCGCGGCTTTGTTCAACAAAATCCTGATCGCCAACCGCGGCGAGATTGCCTGCCGCGTCATCCGCACCGCGCAGCGAATGGGGATCGCCACGGTCGCCGTCTATTCCGAGGCGGATGCCGAGGCATTGCATGTGCGAATGGCCAACGAAGCCGTTCCTATCGGGTCAGCTCCATCGGCCGAGAGCTATCTGAAGATCGAACGGATCGTCGAGGCCTGCCGAGCGACGGGCGCCGAAGCCGTCCACCCCGGCTATGGCTTTCTTTCGGAGAACCCCGCTTTCGCACGAGCGCTCGCCGAGGCGGGAGTCACCTTCATCGGGCCCGGGCCCAAGGCGATCGCGGCGATGGGCGACAAGATCCAATCAAAGAAACTGGCACGCGCCGCGGGGGTATCGAGCGTACCTGGGCACCTCGACGTGATCCCGAATGCCGAAAGCGCGGTCAGGGTCGCCCGCGACATCGGCTACCCGGTCATGATCAAGGCGTCCGCCGGCGGGGGCGGCAAGGGCATGCGCATCGCCGCGAACGACGAGGAGACGCGTGACGGGTTCCGCTCGGCGGCGAGCGAGGCCAAATCGAGCTTTGCCGACGACCGGATCTTTATCGAGAAATACATCGAAGAACCGAGGCACATCGAGATCCAGGTGCTCGGCGACACGTTCGGCAACCTCGTCTATCTCGGCGAGCGCGAATGCTCGATCCAGCGCCGCCACCAGAAGGTCATCGAGGAGGCGCCGAGCCCGTTTCTCGATTCCGAAACGCGGAAAGCCATGGGCGAGCAGGCGGTGGCACTGGCCCGCGCCGTCGACTACCGCTCGACCGGCACGGTGGAGTTCATCGTCGACCGCGAGCGCAACTTCTATTTTCTCGAAATGAACACCCGGCTACAGGTCGAGCACCCAGTGACCGAGCTGGTGACCGGTCTCGACCTCGTCGAGCTGATGATCCGCATCGCGGCCGGCGAGCCGCTCCCGTTCATGCAAAAAGATCTTCGCCTCAAGGGCTGGGCGATCGAAGCGCGTATCTATGCCGAGGATCCTACGCGCAACTTTCTGCCTTCGACCGGCCGCCTGATCCACTATCGGCCGCCCGCCGGAGAGGGTCTAAGGCTCGACACCGGCGTCTTTGAAGGTGCGGAAATTAGTGTCCACTACGATCCGATGATCGCCAAGCTCGTCGCATCCGGCCCCGATCGCGACACGGCGATCGAGCGCTTGCGCGGCGCGCTCGACGGCTTCTATGTCGCCGGCGTGCAGCACAACATCGCCTTTCTGGCAGCGGTGGCGGCCACGCCACGCTTTTGCGCGGGCGCGCTGTCGACCAACTTCATCGCCGAGGAGTTCCCAGGCGGGTTCGCCCCCCCCTCCGGTTTTGTCGAGCCTGACCGCGTGATCCTGCTCGCCGCTGCTCTGGCGCACCGCCGCATCCGCGAGCACGAGGCGGCGATCGACGGCAGGCTCGTCGGCGCAGGCATCGAGATTGCCGAGCGTTCGATCGTTTTGCTCGACGGGCGCTCCTATCCCGTTTCGGTGCGCCCGGAAGGCGGCGCCTACCGCATCGAAGTTGAAGGGGAGAGCCGTCGCGCGGTGACCGATTGGCGGCCAGGGGAGGTTTTTCTGCAAATCCGCCTGCGCGAGCACCCCGCGACCGTGCAGATCGAGCGTCTGAGCGGAGCGACATTCCGGCTGGTGCACAGCGGTGTCATCCGCCGGGCGCAGGTCCTGCCGCCGCGCGCGGCTGAGCTCCTGGCGCTAATGCCGGAGAAACAGGCGACAGATACTTCGCGGCTGCTGCTGTCGCCGATGCCGGGTCTGCTCTCCTCGGTGACGGTAAGCCAAGGCCAGGAGGTCAAGGCCGGTGAGCCGCTCGCCGTCGTCGAGGCGATGAAGATGGAGAACATCTTGCGCGCTGAGCGTGACGGCCGCATCGCGCGCATCCGTGCCAACCCCGGCGACAGCCTGGCGGTGGACCAGGTGATCCTCGAATTCGAATGACTGCGCCGGAGAAGACCTTTCGGCTAAGGATCACCGGCAAGGTGCAGGGCGTCGGTTACCGGCTGTGGGCGACGCGCACCGCGGCGCATCTCGGCCTGCGCGGTTGGGTGCGCAACCGCTCCGACAGTAGCGTCGAAGTGCTGGCTACCGGCGCTCCCGAAGCTGTCGGAGCGCTGGTCGAGACCTGCCGACAAGGACCCTACGGGGCGCGGGTTGCCGTGGTGACCGTCATCGATGCCGAAGATGACGGCAGCCGCGATTTCACCGCCCGTCCGACCGAGTGAACTTCAGGCTCCGCCGAGAAAGTCTCTCGTCCATTGCTGATAGTTCTCGGCGCGGGTGACCCGCCGCATCAGCTCTTGTGAGGCGATGTTTTTGAGATCGCGCGGTGCCACACCATCGCGCAGAGCCTTTAGCGTGTCGTAAACCGCCTGCACCGCGGCCGAGAACGGGGCGTGCGTCTGCAGTGCGACGCGGACCCGATGCGACGCGAGCCAATCGAGATCGCCGAGCTGCCCGCTGCCGCCGCCAAGGATTAAGGGGATCCTGATCGCCGACGATACCGCCTCGACCGCCTCGACCGTCACGCCGCCGGCAAGGAAGACCGCGTCGACCCCGGCGACCTCATAGGCCCTGGCCCGCTTGACGGCATCGTCGAGGTTGGCGATCGCCAGCGCACTGGTGCGCCCGGCGATGACGAGGTTCTTGTCCTGGCGCGCCGACAGCGCCGCCTTCATCTTGCCGACACCCTCTTCGACCGAGCTCAAGCTGGGCTTGCCGCCGGATCCATAGGGCCGCGGCAGCACGGTATCCTCGATCGACATCGCGCAGATGCCCGCGGTCTCGAGCTCCTCGACGGTGCGGCGCACGTTGAGCGCGTTGCCGTAGCCATGATCGGCGTCGACCAGCAGCGCCAGATTGCCGGCGCGGCAGATCCGGTAGGCCTGAGCGGCGAATTCGCTCAAGGTCAGGACGACGAGATCGGGGGCGCCGAGCACCGACATCGAGCCGATCGAGCCGGAAAACATCCCGACTTCGAAGCCGAGATCCTCGGCGATGCGCGCCGAGATCGCGTCGTACACCGATCCCGGATGGACGCAGCGGTTGCCGGAAAGGATCGCGCGAAAACGCTCACGCCGTTCGGTCCAGTTCATCGTGTTATGCCCTCGCAGGTTTTTCGGGATGGTTTGTCGCGCGGTGAGCTTATCATGGCGCGAGCGGGGTCAAAGAGGGAGCGGATCATGGACAAGCGCATAGCCATAATTGGCGCCGGCGCGATCGGCGGCTACACCGGCGGCCAGCTCGCGCATAACGGGTTCGACGTTAGCTTGATCGACCCTTGGCCCGAGCATGTCGAGACGATCCGTAGAGACGGGCTGGCCCTCGAAGGCATGACCGAGGAGGAGTATGTCTGCGCCCGGCCAAAGACGATGCACCTGACCGAGGCTCAACAGCTCGCAAAAGAGAAGCCGATCGATATCGCGATGGTCGCGGTCAAATCGTACGACACCGAATGGGCAACGATGCTGATCGCGCAATACCTGGCACCGGACGGATACGTCGTCTCGTTGCAGAACTGCATGAACGAGGAGCGCATCGCCGGGATCGTCGGCTGGGGCAAGACGGTGGGCGCCATCCCGGCGCTGCTCGGCGCGGAGCTCTATGCGCCGGGCCGGGTGCGCCGCACTGCGGCACGCGGCGCCTCACCCTATGAGGTGTACCGCGTCGGCGAAGTGCACGGCCGCATCACCAAACGGCTCGAGGAATTGGCGGAGATGATTCGCACCGTCGACAGCGTCAAGGCGACGACCAATCTGTGGGGCGAGCGCTGGTCGAAGCTGTGCGTCAACGGCATGGCAAACGGTGTCGCGGCGGCTACCGGCATGTCCGGCAACGAGATGAACCGCGACGAGAAGATCCGACGGCTCAGCATCCGTCTCGCCGGCGAAGGGGTGCGCGTGGGGCAGGCGCTCGGCTATCAGCTCGAGCATATCCGCATGCACGACCCGGAAACCCTGGCGCGCGCCGCCGAGGGCGACCCAAGGGCGCTCGACGAGGTCGAAACGGCGATCCTCGCCGCGTTGAACTCGAACACCCGCAGCGATCTCGCGCGTCCGTCGATGGGCCAGGACATGTACAAGGGCCGGCGCACCGAGATCGATTTCATCAACGGTGTCATCGCCGAGAAAGGGCGAGAAGTCGGCTGTCCCGCGACGACCCACGTCAAGCTGATCGAGGCGGTCAAGCGGGTTGAGCAGGGCACGATCCCGGCTCGGCCGGAGAACCTTTACGAGATTTGACCCCCGGCGGCGGGGCGGCGATCAATCGAGGTTGAGCGGGGTTCCGTCCAGCTCCTCGGCCCGCTCGATCTCGATCAGGACGGCGTGCCCCTGCTTTTCCGGGTCGCGGTCCTTTTCGGGCTGGACGAGGCGGCGCCAGACCTCCTCGTAGACCTGTCCCGACCGGTAGATCTTTGCTCGGCCGTAGAACCGGGCGATGCCGCCCTTTGGCAAAACGCCTTCCTCGCGCAATTGCGGCTTGCGGAAAAACACCGTGAGCTTGGTTCCGTCGGCTAAATTCTCGTTGGTCGAGCCCTTGCCGCGCTCCCACAGCCCGATATGCGTGTCATCGTACACCATCGTGCTGCCGCGCGGGCTAACCTGCGCGAACCCGTTGGGCAGCACACTCCCGACCAGGCATACATTTGCCGGGAAGGCTGTGTTGATGTGCGATTGCAGGATCTTCGGAATTGTCGCCACGGCTCTCTCCTCCATCGGCGTTCAAACGCGGTTCTCAAAGGCGATTTGCATCAAACCTCGATCCGCCGCTCCTCGAGGCGCTCGCTCGCGAAGCTCTTGAGCGCCTCGATCAATTCGGTGATGTCGGCCCGCACCTGGTCGAAGCCAGGGCTCTTCTCCAAGGTCTTCTGGTCCATATAGAGGGCGCGGTCGACCTCGATCTGCAGGCTGTGCCGGCGCATCGCGGGGCGCCCCTGCCGCTTGACGATCTCGACACCTTTGTAGACCTCGTTGATACGCACGGTGTAGCCGCGCCCGCGTAGCACTTGGGCGACAAAATCGGTGAATTCCGGCTCGCAGGTCGTGCCGTCGCGATCGCCCAGCACAAAATCGGCGCAGTGCCCACCCCTCTTGCCGTTTTTGCCGCTACGCTGGGACGGCATCGAATGGCAGTTTATATGCCAGACGACCCCGAACTTGCGGTGGGCACGCTGGCAAGCCTCGTCGAGTACACGGTGGTAGGGCGTGTGGCAGCGGTCGAGGCGGGCACGGATCTCGTCGACGCCGAGCTTCCGGTCGTAGATCGGGGTGCCGGCCTTTGCGACCCGGCGCACCAGGCCGAGCCCGGATCGCGTCTTGTGCGAGGGGGCGAGAGGCGACGGCCACGTCCCGTCGATCAGCGCGGAATCGAGATCGTCGACCGCCCGGTTCGGGTCGAGATAGCTCCGCGGAAAGACCGCTCCGATCAGTGTCGCGCCGAGTGCGGGTGCGGCACTGTAGAGCTCGTCGACATAGGTGTCCTCGGCCATGCGCAAAACGTCGAACGGGCAGCAGAATTGGAAATCATCAGGATAGCTCGACCCGCTGTGCGGCGAGTCGAAGACCAGCGGCGATTCCGCCGCTTGCGGATCACGGCGCCACAACACCCCGGGGATCTCGAAGCTCATCCTGGCAAGCTTACTCCCTGTGATGATGACGAGCCGCCCGGCTTACGCCTCGACGAGGTCGAGCCTTCGCTCGATACGCTCAAGGCGGGTATCGATGCGGTCGACCCGACTGGAAAGAATGGCATATTAGCCCAAGAGGTGGGCAATCTGCCCTCCAAGCAGCCCCATTCTCTGTTTGATATCCGCAATATCGACAGCCATATCCTCAACCCTGGCGCCTATCGCGCGCAGGTGTTCGAGGACAACGTTTGCCGGCTCGTCGGTCATCAAGGGCGCGCGAGGTGAAGCGGGTGGGCATTCATAGGTCGAATTTACGCATCGGCCGCTCGCCGGGCAAGTTTCGGTGTCGCCTCCAAGGTGACGCGACGGCCCAAGGCGTGCAAAATAGGCCTCTTACCCTCTGACCGGGGAGCCCCAGGTGCCCGAACCGAACTATGCGGTCGAGCTGACCCCGCCCGATATCGAGCCTTACCGAGCCGGCAACACCGGGATCGATTATGTCACCACCTTCGACAGCGGCGTCCCCGGTCCGCACGTTCTCGTTACCGCGGTGACCCACGGCAACGAGATCTGCGGCGCGATCGCGCTCGATCTGCTGTTCCGCGCCGGGTTGCGTCCGAGACAAGGCAAGCTGACCCTGGCTTTTGACAACGTTGCCGCATATCACAGCTTCGACCGCCGGGTGCCTACCGGCTCGCGTTTCGTCGACGAGGATTTCAACCGCCTGTGGGCGCCCGCGACCCTCGACGGCGAACGCCAATCGACCGAGCTCGCGCGCGCCCGCGCCTTGCGTCCCATTGTCGACGCCGCCGATTTCCTGCTCGACATCCACTCGATGCAATATGCGACAGCCCCGTTGATGCTGGCGGGCATCCTCGACCGGTCGCTGGCTTTGGCGCGACGGGTCGGCATCCCCGAGCTGATCATGTGCGACGCCGGTCACGCGGCGGGGCCGCGGATGCGCGATTACGGCGGATTCGGCGATCCTGCCTCGGATAAGACGGCACTCCTGATCGAAGCCGGCCAACATTGGGAGCGTCGCGCCGCCGAGGTCGCGACCGATGTAATGCTGCGCTTTCTTATCGCCGTTGGCACTTTGTCGCGCGACGACGCGAGGCCTCTTGGCGGACCGAATTTCGACGCCCACCCCAGGCAGCGGATCATCCAGGTCACCGAAGCCGTCACGATCACCGGCGAGATTTTCGAGTTCGTCCAGGATTTCCGCGGGCTCGAGGTGCTGCCGCAAAAGGGGACATTGATCGGGCGCGACGACGGACGCGAGGTACGCACACCCTATGATGATTGCGTGCTGATCATGCCGTCGCGCCGCCTGGTCAAGGGGCAGACCGCGGTCCGGCTCGGCCGCTACGTCGCGTGACGGCGGCGCGCGATCGCATTATCCCCGCCGCTCCCGCCAAGCGCAGTTTCCCGCCGATCGCCGACGCGCGGGCACGGGTTCTGGTGCTCGGCACCTTGCCCGGCGAAGAGTCGCTGCGCCGCGGCGAATACTATGCCCACCCCCGTAACCTCTTCTGGCCGATCGTCTTCGCGTTGTTCGACGCTGCCCCCGCAACGAGTTACCCGGAAAGGCTGGCCTTCGTCGCGGCGCGACGGATCGCGCTCTGGGACGTGTGCGAGCTCGGCGAACGCGAGGCCAGCGCCGACTCGACGATCCGCGGGGAGCGGCCGAATGCGATCGATCGGCTGCTCGACGCGCACCCGTTGATCCGCGCCGTCGCCTTCAACGGCAGCGGTGCGCGGCGCCTCTACGACCGCCACTTCGTGCGGCGCGCCAACCTCGCTTATCTGGCCCTGCCCTCGACGAGCCCGGCGCACGCCCGGCTCGACTTTGCCGCCAAGCTCGCGCGCTGGACCGCGTTGCGTGAGGCGCTTTCGGGGCTTTGAGTGCGGCCCAAAAACAACGAAAATCGCGTTTTTTAGGACGAAACAGGCGAAATTTCTGCCAAAACTGCACGCCATATCAGCCACTTACGAGAGAAATTCGTTACTTAGCGGATCAATGGAATAATTCGCTCGATCAACGAATTCGAGCTGCCCTAACAATCGAATAACAATCGAAATCGCGCAGGGCCCAAAAAAGCGGTACCCCGCATAGCTGAGCTGCAAAGCTCGGCCGACTCCGAGCCCCCGATGGCTCTATCATCGCGCAGACGGGTGGTTAACGAGCACTCCATAA
>Ga0306923_10005565_pt1 | contig 12299 bp, 12 predicted proteins | sample sta12Can44000108_FD_203841 | JGI IMG/M metagenome (GOLD analysis project Ga0306923, IMG submission 203841) | Lab enrichment of tropical soil microbial communities from Luquillo Experimental Forest, Puerto Rico - statanox.12C.anox.44.000.108 (v2)... | ecosystem: Environmental > Terrestrial >...
GCGGCTGATTGGGTCGCGCCCGACAAAACAGTCCTGCTCAAAGAACAAACCCTCTTTGTCTTTCGTGGTGGCCCGGGTTATCGCTCCATTGACCGGATCACCCGATTGAGCGCGCTCGACTCCAAAGTTGATTTTCCGGACGCCAAGGATGGAATGCTCGGCCTGCGCGTCATTCGCGCCCTCGAGATTCCGTCGGATAAACCCGAAACCTTCACCGACGCGAGCGGCCGGCCGACGACCGTGGCCCAGCTGGACAATACGGGAGTGAACGGCACTTATTTGACGAGCGAAGGAAAGAAGGGCGACGACGCGTGGGGAACGCGCGGGCGCTGGTGCAATCTGAGCGGTGTGGTCGGCTCGGAGCCGGTGACGATCAGCATTTTGGACCATCCGGGGAACCCGGGATTCCCGACGTATTGGCACGCTCGCGGATACGGGTTGTTTGCAGCCAACCCGCTTGGCCAGAAAGTGTTCAGCAAGGGCAAGGAAGAGCTGAACTTCTCGCTGGCGCCGCACGCTTCGGTGACCTTCCGTTACCGCATCCTGATCTCTTCGTCCATAATGACGCCCCAGGCTAGCGAAGCCGCGTATCAGGAATTTGCTTCAGCCTATCGCTGAGCAAGCGGATACCTTAGCCCAAGCACTGTTCAAATCACCCTGTGGTTCGAGAGGCAAATGGGGTCCGGCCGGGCCAGCTTTTGATCCCACCCGAGCCTTTTTCAAGCTATCATTCGGCGAAACCAGGCAAGGCAGGAAAGGGAGCGAGGGGGCAACTCATGTGCGATATCAGCAGGCGTAAGTTCTTAGCGACCGGGACAGCATTTCTGAGCGCCGCAGCGGAGGCGGAACTGCTGGCCGGGCCTATTCCCGCGGGAACGGCAGAGGCTGCCAAAGCCGATCTTCTCGCCCCCGACATCTATTTTCACGAAGGGCAGGTTTCGGATACTGCGGACGCAGTCTGCAACAACGGCTGGATCATTTTTGAAGATTACGTCCTGGTGATCGACGCCAATTTCCCCGCGGGGGCAAAGCTGATCATCAGCAAAATCCGTGCCCTGACCGACAAGCCGATAAGATTCGCGTTCGATACGCATCATCACGGCGACCACGCCTATGGGAATCAAATCTTTGTGGACAACGGCGGGGTACCCGTCGCCCATACGGGCGTTATCGAGGAGATGAAGCGATACGAGACCGGCTACTACGGGCATCAGCCCGGAAGGTGGGAGGCAGCAATCAAAGATCGCCCCGACCTCAAAACCACCAAGCTTAAGCCGCCGTCCGTTCTGTTTTCGAAAGACCTGATATTTGACGACGGCAAGCACCGTGTCGAGCTGATGCACTTGGGCGTGGCACATACACATGGTGACGCAGTAGCTTGGCTGCCGAAGGAAAGAATTCTTTTCACAGGCGATATGTGCGTGAACGGGCCATACAATTACGTTGGTGATGGAGACGTGGGCAAGTGGGTCGCCACACTCGATGAGGCCCGGAGGCTCGGTGCAACAATAGTATGTACAGGCCATGGCCCTCGTTCCGTTGCCACGCTTTTGGAAGACCAGCAGGCATTTTTCAAAGCTCTCCGGCAACAGGTCGGCGACACCCTTTTGAACGCTTCTGCTGAGGAAGCCAAGGGACGGATCGAGTCGATTCGGGCAGCCTTGAAATCCAACCCGCAGATCGCCCGGTTCGTCAGTGAGCGCGGTGCTGGCTCGGACGACGGCTTTCCTTCGCAGATTCAAAAAGTTTATGAAGAGCTCACGGGCAAGAAGCTTGCTGCGCTAGTACACGAGCCGAATCTTGCGCGGCATGCCCACGCCCGCTCTCACGGTTTCGCGTCCACCTGATCACAAATCTTATTTCGCCTGTGACCACGTTGCATGCGTTGACTGCAATCTATGACGAGCCCAGAAAAAGAGGCGCTGGCCATCTATGACACTATTCGGGCCAGCAGCGGTGATCGGCCCTTTGCGTTTCATTCTGTCGAAGAAATGCGTCAAGAGACTCTTGCTTGGCAGATGAGCAATCCTGCGCTTATCCGATTGAGGAAGGCATCCCCCGAAGTGCTCATCGCCTTTCTGGACCAGTCTATCGACTGGGTGAAAGCCGAATCCCGGGATCATGCGAATTTCCGAATAACCTCAACCGTAGTGGAGGCGACCCTCTACTGCCTCAAGGAGGCTCCCAAGCCGCTTCCCCCAGGGGTCGTTCTTAAGCTTCTGACCCAGCTTCGCGAAAGCACTGTGACGCAATTCTATTACCCCCTTGGTCCATTCCTGTCGATCCTCACCCGAGCCGAGATCAGCGACGAGATGCGTTCAGAACTGCGCCGACTTCACCTCCAATACGCTCCGAGCCCCACCGGAAAACTCGAGGAGCGCACACGCCGAATCAGAGACCGGCTGGCCGATTTGATGTATGTGGAGGGCGCAAAGGAACTCGAGCCCGGCAGGGGGCCATGGTCAGAAATCGTATTTGCGGAAGTTGCGGGTAGGGATGACATCACCCGCGCCGGCTGGGAAGGACTCCTCGAGCACTGTCGCGCACTGGAACAGGCGGTGCCGAGCGTGAAATGGAAAAAACGCTCCTGGGAGCTTATCCAGGCGCTCGGCGCATCCGAGGTGTGGGCGACGCTCGAGCGGTGGCTGGCTCTCGGCCCGACACCCGGACAGCCGCCAGAGGCACGCTCACCCATCGAGGATTCCCCTTATCAAAAGGGGGCCGTCTGGTGTCTAGCGATGAGCGAACGTGCGGAGACAGCTTCAACGATTGGGGATTTTGGCATCGCTTGCCTGCGTAAGGTACCGATGCTCGGAGCGGTGTCGCAAAAGGTTGGCTTCTCCTGTGTGCAGGCTCTCGGAGCTATGGAAAGGAAGGAAGCAGTCGCGCAGCTGGCGCGTTTGCGGGCCAAGGTGAAATACTCCGTTGCGCAGCGGCTTATCGAGAAGTGCCTCAAACAGGCTGCCGAGCGCAGCGGATTGACCGTCGACGAGCTCGAGGATTTTGCACTCCCGTCCTATGCTCTCGATACCGAAGGCAAAACGGAGATCGCAGTCGGGGAAGGCCGCGCGACGGTGTGCTTATCCGCAGAAGGGCGTGTCGAGGTGATCTGGCGGAACGCCGGCGGCGAAGTAGGGAAGAGCGTTCCCGCTCAGTTGAAGAAGGCGTTCGGCAAGGAAGTGAAGTCGGTTGCGGGACTGACCAAGGAGCTGGGAGAAGCCTATTTTGCGCAACGTTATCGCCTGGAGTCTTCGTTCATCCGCGTACGAACCATGCCGCTTGCGCACTGGCGTGAGCATTTCATTGCCCACCCTCTGCTGGGCCTGCTCGGACGAAAGCTGATCTGGGTGTTCAGTAATGAGCAGGGCTGGGAACTTTCCGGTGTGTATAGCGATGGCCAGATCTGTGGTCCCCGCGGAGAAGCGCTGGATCTGGCGGTCGCAACGAAGGCTCGTCTGTGGCACCCGCTCTCTTCCAAAGAGCCCGAGATCGAGCAGTGGCGCGAGCGCATCTTTAGCTCTCGGATTCGCCAGCCGTTCCGACAGGCGTTTCGCGAGTTTTATCAGGTCACCGACGACGAACGGCAAACCAAAATGCATTCGAACCGTTTTGCCGGAATCGTTATGCGTCAGCATCAGTTCTCGAGTCTCTGCCGGGCTAAGGGCTGGAGCTACCGGCTGATGGGAGCTGGTTTTGACGGTTTCAATGTGCCCACAAAACTTCTTGCTGCATGGAATATGCACGTCGAGTTTTATGTGGACGTGCCTTCCGACCGGGACCCCTCGCTATATGACTCTGCTCTAAGCGAACAGTCAGGCGCCGGCATTAATCTTTTCCTAAGCTCCGACCAGGTCCGGTTCTACCGCGATCGGCGCGAAATCGCCGTTGAAGATGTTCCTGCCATCGTCTATTCAGAAGTCATGCGGGATATCGACCTCTTTACCAGCGTCACCGCCGTCGGGCGCGACGAGGCCTGGTCCGACCAAAGCGACCGGGGAACGGGCATAGTCGACTCCCAGGCCCAAGCGGACGACATCTCTGCCGTGTTCGCCCTGCGCATTGAAATGGTGTCCCGCGTTCTTCCGCTCACGGCCATCGCCGCGCAATGCAAAGTCGAGAAGGGTTGGCTCGAGGTTCGCGGCCAGCTAGGAACCTACCGTATCCATATCCCGTGGGGCGCAGTGTTGCGGCTAACCGAGAAAGGGGCCCGTCGCCTCGACATCCCGCGGGAGGTGCTCGACGGGGTAGGCGTGGACTTCTCGGTATTTCCGATCGAACTCGACTATCGGACGGAAACGGTCCTGCGAAAAGCTCACGTGCTAGCGAACGACTGGCGCATCGATTCACCGGACCTGATCCGACAACTGATGTGAAAGGCCCCACCCATTGTGTGTTGGCCACGGCAACTACGTCCCTATCGGTATCGAGCCGCGGCGTCTTACGTTAAATTCTGATGAATTTTATCGTGGTCAGATTGTCGTCGATTTCCGGCGGTTATATGCTCGCGCACATGAGCGACCCTGATCTAGATCAACTCCGCTTGGCTTACAAAAAGGCGGTGGACTCCTGGGTGGAAACGATCCGCGCGGAAGAGGCGCTGGCTACCCCCGATCATTCCATGACCGCGATGGAGCACTGGGACGAAGCTCACTTTCGTGAACAGGACGCCCAAACCCGCATGACCGGGGTGCGCGAGGCTTACAAGGATGCTTTGCGAAAAGCGAACTATGGAATATGAGCCCCTTGCCAGCCTGGCTCCTCTTAGATGTGGTGAATTTCTGCGGTAGCCGCAAAGGCCGATCCCCGACTCGCCAGGTGTACTTACCGGTCGCCCGACGAATGCATACTTAACGCCGTCCATGCTCCGAACGGCGTCCATGACGCAGTCTGGCATGCCGACCCTTTCACGCGCCTCTCCGCGACCCGTTCGAACTAGTGGTGCCATTCCACACTGGTTCCTTGGCTTCCAGAAGCAAAGTGCCAATACTCACAGACTCTTGTGATCGGGGTCACCGCCCGAGGCGCGGGCAATTCAGCCCAATTAGGTTAGGCCAAGGTCGCGGAAAGGCTGTTGGGACGAGAGGAGAACCGGAATGAAAGTTCAAGATGTTATGACCCATCCTGCGGTCTGCTGTTCTCCCTATACCAACGTTGGGGTTGCCGTGGAACTCATGTGGAAGCACAACTGCGGCATGCTGCCGGTGGTCGGCGCCAACGGTACGGTAGAGGGCGTCATTACGGACCGAGACATTTGCATCGCCATGGGAACGCGAAACCGGCTTCCTGGACATTTGTCCGTAGGAGAAATCTCCACAGCGAAGGCGTACACCTGCGGGCCCGATGATGAGATTCACGAAGCGCTGGAGACGATGGCGGAGCAGCGGATCCGCCGTCTGCCGGTTGTCGACAAAAAGGGAGCAGTGAGAGGGGTCGTGTCGATGGACGACATCCTGCTGCATGCAGATCTGAACAAATGGGAGGGCTGTTGCGAACTCTCTTCAGAAGAAGTCATCAGAAGCTTGAAAAGACTGCATAACCAGCAGGTTCCGCCGCTTCACTTGAGAACTAGAGCCGCAAACATCAGTTCGCCCGGGCGCGGGCGTACGCACTGACGACGGGTTCGACTCAGCGCCCGCGATTCATGCCTTGCCAATCGATTCGCCAGCGCCGACCACGAACAGGCACCCACACCAGCTTCTTCGGGGGCGTGCCTCTGGCGTGGTGGTACAGCAGTGCCGTCCGCTCATAGAATCCGCGCGTATGCCACGAGTTGCGGAATCGGAAACGGTGGAAGTCCAAGTGATGACAAAACTCGTGGCACAGCGTGCTGAGGAATGTGCCGAACGAGGTTATCTCCTTGCGGATTGCCGTCCGCTGCCACACGCGGATCACCAGCGTATCCGGTCGATAGTCGCCGAAAAGCTCCGTAGTCGAATATTCGCGGACCCGAAGCGGCCTGGCCGCGAGCACTCGCACGCTGCATTCCGGAACGCCATAAAAATCGGAGGCGGTGCCAAGAAACTCGCTGCAGGCCCGCTGCACCTTGCCGGCCGTTGCCTCCTGCATCGCCGCATCAATCGAGTTGGCAATCGTCACCAGCCGCAGGTCGGGTGGCAACGGGAGGAGAGCACGCGCATCGCTGTCGACAAAAGCTCGCAGGTTCTTCTTTCGTGGAGGAGCGTCCGTGAACATTCTTTAAAGTATTGTTGCGCAGAAAGCCTCCGGAGACAAAGCCCGGCCAGCAAAGTCATGCGTCAAGCAGCGCCACCTTGCGAAAGATTGGGGCCGCATGGCGTTACACCGTGACGGCAGCCAGTGACCCTATCTTGCTCTACATTCGAACCCGACGCTCTCTGGAACCAGAGGCGCCCCCAATCACTTCGACCGAACAGGGGGCGTGGAGCGCCACGTCCTCCGACACGCTACCGATGGACATTCGATCGAACCCGCGACGGCCGTGCGAACCCAGGACAATGAGATGGGCACCCCAGCTTTCCGCTATCTTCACGATTTCCTCGGCATGGGTACGCCGCGCGAGCGGTGTCTGCACAGTGGTTTTCAAGCCTGCTTTGGAAAGAATTTCAGCGCCCTCTGTTGCACTTTTTTTGGCATCTTCAAGCGCCGCTGCATTCAATTCCTCCATTTCCTTGCTTTTACAGTTGGAGGGCTGGCCTAGCGGCAGGAACGGCTCAGGTATGGAGATCACCTTTACCTGCGAGCCTTTCGGCCAGAGACGGCTGGCCACGGAACGCAGGGCGGCCAATGAGTATTGGGAGCCGTCGGTCGGGCACAGGATTTTGAGTTTCTCGCCCTTGGGTTTCTGGGAAGGCGGCCGGACGATCTCGACCGAACACGGCGCATGGCGCAATGCGGCTCGCGCGGTGCTCCCGAGCATCCAGCGGGTCAAGGTGCTGGTTTTATTTGCCCCCACCAATAACAGGTCCGCCTTCCAGGACTCGGCCTCCTGCCAAATGATTTTCTTTGGACGGCCCAGAACAACAGCGGAATCCGTTTTCCAGCCTGCTGCCTCGAGGAGCTTCGCCGCCCTTTTTAATTGTTGTTGCGCGGCCTGTTTCGCCAGCCCGAGAGAAATGGGAGCCTTCGCATAAGGGAAGGGGTCTAGGACATGCAACAGAACAAAACAACTGTCTGTGGGCCATGGTCGCGAAGCTGCGGCGCGCACGATCTCCACACATTGTGGGGTAGCGTCTAATGCGATCATTACTCTCATCGCGCGCTCCTTCGCCGCTGTTCCAGGCTACTCGCCTTTGGTCCACAATGGATATTGCTATGTGAATCGAGGCGGTGGCGCAAAGCTGTGACCTAGCGCATTGTGACGCGTGACCCTAATCACAGCCGCGACCTGATAACGGGCTAAGCTCTCGAAGGAGGACGCATATGGTCTTCACCAACCGGACAGAGGCCGGCCACAGCTTGGCTTGGCGACTCGAAAAGTACGCTGGCCGCGACGATGTGGTCGTGCTCGGAGTTCCTCGTGGCGGAGTGACGGTTGCTTTCGCAGCGGCCCAAGCGCTTCATCTACCGCTCGACATTCTCTTATTGCGAAAGCTTGGCGTGCCCGACCACGAAGAACTCGCCTTTGGAGCGATCGCCTCGGGAGGTGTCCGGGTCCTCGATGGACTCACCTTGCGCGAATTAGCGATTTCGCCGTACCAAGTCGAGGCGGTGACGGCCCGCGAGCGGAGCGAGCTGGAGCGTCGTGAACTGGCCTATCGCGGCAGCCGCCCGGCCCTGTCCGTCACCGGTAAGACGGTCATCCTCATCGATGACGGCGTCGCCACGGGTGCCAGCGTCCTGGCTGCTATCCGTACTCTGCGGCAACGGCAGCCCGCCAAAATCGTTGTCGCGGTCCCCGTTGCGCCTGCCGCCGTTTGCGACCGCCTGTGCAGTGAAGCGGATGAGTTGGTCTCTGTCGTATCACCGCGTCACTTTGTCGCGGTCGGGCAGTTCTACGATGATTTCTCTCAAGTCAGCGACGAAGAAGTGATCGACATGCTCTCGCGGAACCAGCGCCTTCAGACTGCGGCCTAGCGTGTAGCGTTCTGGCCAGGCAAGGCAGTGTGCCGGGCCGACGCGGCTGTCGACTCACACTTTCAAATAACGTAGGAACAGCGGATCAACGCGGGCGCCTCAGGGTTGCCTAGGGCCGGATCGCCACCTTGATAACGCCGTCTTTCCGCTGGCCGAAAAGGTCGTAGGCTTCCCTAATCCGGTCGAGGGAGAACGTGTGCGTTAGCAGGGGTCGCAGGTCCAAGCGGCCGTGACGAACGAGCTCCATCAGACGGCGCATCCGTTCCTTGCCTCCAGGGCAGAGGGTGGTCACGATCTTGTGGTCGCCGAGCCCCGCCGCAAACGGCTCCAGAGGGACCGACAGTTTTCCCGAGTAGACGCCCAGGCTCGACAAAGTTCCGCCGGCACGAACAACCCGCAGGGCATTCTCAAAAGTAGCTTGCGCCCCCAGCGCCTCGATCGCTACATCGACGCCCCGGCCATCGGTCATGCGGCGGATTTCTCGGACGACATCCCCTTTCGTGTAGTCGAGTACCACATCCGCCCCCATCTTCTTTGCTACCGCGGCTCGCGCGGGATCGGATTCCACTCCGACAATGAATCCCGCGCCTTTGAGTTTCGCTCCGGCGGTCGCGCACAGCCCGATCGGGCCTTGCGCGAACACCGCCACCGTGTCGCCGATTTGCACCTCGCCGCTTTCGGCGGCGGAAATTCCCGTCGAGGCGATGTCCGCGAGCAGCACTACCTGCTCGTCGCTCAACTCCTCTGGAATTTTGGCCAGATTTGCCTGCGCGTTGGGAACCAGCAAATATTCCGCTTGTGCGCCGTCAATGGTGTTCCCGAATTTCCAGCCTCCTATCGGGCCGCCGCACTGCGACCAGTTGCCGCCCAAGCAGTAGCTGCATTGCCCGCACGGCGTGATGGCTCCCACGAGCACGCGGTCCCCGACGGCGTAGCCTGACAGGCCCACACCCATTTCGTGAATCACGCCGACAGGTTCGTGCCCGATGATCAGACCCGGTTTCACCGGATACTCGCCCTTCAGGATGTGTAAGTCGGTTCCGCAAATCGTCGTCAACGTCACGCGGATTACCGCTTCGCCGGGTCCGGGTTTGGGAATCGACACCTGCTCGACGCCAATCTGGTTCGCGCCCCGAAACACGAGAGCGCGCATCATGTTCGCAGCCTTTCGCTTTTGAGTTGTCGCTGCTTCCGACGTCGAGTACATAGTTACCTCCGGTTATTGCGTTCTTTCTTGCAGGCGCAACTTTGCCTCCTGGCCCTGCCCTGCGAGGTTCCCGCGCAGCACTCCTGGCATTTTTCGAGGGCCGGCATTGGAACGCCAGCCGGCTAGAGGCTCGGCGCCTGTCGAACTCGCGTCAGGCCACGGCCTGCTTGGAGGCGACTACGGGCAACAGAGGAGTGTTGATGGTGCGAAAGGAGTTCACGATCTCATCGGCGGAGACCCCGGCGGTTTTCCCGGCACCCCCAGCTTCGGCCCGCAATAGCACGTCGTCCATCGAAATCACCCCGACCAGGGCGCCCCCTTTGCTTATGACTGGGAGCCGCCTGACGCGGCCCTCGCGCATCGCCGCAAGTGCGGTATGCACATCGTCGTCCGGCGCGCAGGAGAAGATCTTTTTCGACATCACATCCGCGACCGCCACTTCTCCTGACGGACGGCCTCGCGTTCCCAGGGCAATGCAGATGTCCCGGTCGGTCAACACTCCGATCAGGTTTCCTGCGCTTGCGACGACGGGCAAAAAACCGCAGTTTCCCCGCCACATTAATTCGGTGGCTTCACCGAGATTGCTGTCCGGCCGGCAGTAATACGGTGTCCCCATCATCATGTCCACAACTTTCATGGCGTTATTCCTTTCTGCGCGGCTTCTTAGACTTCCCTGCCCGAGCCCAAGAGCCGCGAATCACTTCGACCGAGCAGGGCGCATGGAGAGCGACATGTTCAGAGACGCTCCCGAGCGTCCAGCGGTCGAATCCTCGCCGGCCGTGAGAACCGAGAACGATTATTCGTGCGTGGCAGCGTACCGCTTCTTGCACGATTTCCCGCCCGTCACTGTCGCGCGGGATAGGCGTCTCCGCCGACGCTTCGAGGCCCGTACCGCGAAGGATGGCCGCACCGGACTCGGCGTAACGCTTCGCATCGGCGAGTGCCGAAGCATTCAGCTTCTCAATTTCTGTCATTTCAAAGCGGGAAAACTCGCCGAGTGGCATGAACGGCTCCGGAATGGAAATCACCTTGAATTTGCAGCCTGCCGGCCAGGGGCGGCTGGCCACAGATTGCAGCGCACAGGCGGAATATTTCGATCCGTCAGTGGCTACCAGAATTTCCATTCCCGGGTCCTGGAGCAAGCCTTCCGCGTCTGAGCGGGTGCGAACAATTTCGACCGAGCACGGTGCGTGGCGCAGGACCGCTCGCGCAGTGCTGCCGAGCAGAAGACGGGTCAATGCTCCCGCTTCATTGGAGCCGACCACGGCCAAGTCCGCCTTCCAGGAGTCGGCAATTTTCGCAATTTCCTGACGTGCGCGGCCGAGAACAACATCCTCTTCCACTGTCCAGCCGGCCGCGCAGAGCCTCTTGGCGACATGTTTGAGCTGCGTCGCGGCGTCGTCCTTGGCCCGCTCGAGCAAGACGGGTGCCTTCGCGAATGGAAACGGATCGAGGACATGCAGCAGCAGGAACGAGGAGTCTGCGGGCCACGGGCGTGACGCAATCTCGGCCACGATCTCTCCGCACTCGGGAGTCGCGTCCAGTGCAACTAGGATTTTCATGTTGCCGCCGTCCTTGACGTCTCGGCCGCCGTCCCACGCCGATCATTCGAAGGACGCATGCACGGTGGCTGACATCTTCTTCTCTTCGCGCAATTCCGTCGGGGTAGGCTCGGCAGGCGGCAAGACGCTTGCCACCAAAACGGCGTTTTCGAGCGCGGTGCATGTGAATAAGAGCCGTTTGCCGGTCATCGCCATCACCTCGCGACGGTTCCGGGGAGAACCTCCCATCGGGGTTCTCTCTCAACCATGTTGTAAAGCGAGGCCATGCGGCGGGCTGTGATCCCTGGCACCGAAGCGTGTGACTCCGCCCACATCCGTTCCCGGCTGCAGGAGGTACTCGATAGAAGCAGTTCGCTCGACGGAAGGAGGTCCTATGAGCGTTCGAATCGCCGTCTTGCTTCTTCTCCTTTCTTGTTTGGGCGCAGCAGGGGTTCCGACGATGCGTCGTGCAACAGACCAGGAATCTGAGCGGCCGCCTGCTTATGTGACCCCCGGCAGGCAGCTGTACAAAGACTACTGCGCGGCCTGCCACGGCTCGAACGGGAAAGGCCATGGCCCGGTCGCCCGCTCGCTGCGAGAGCCTCCGTCTGACCTCACCACGCTTAGCGAGCGGCATGGCGGAACGTTCCCGGTGGGTTACATAACCGACGTCCTTCGTTTCGGTCTCGGTTTTTCCGCGCACGGCTCGTCGGAGATGCCCGTGTGGGGACCGATTTTCCAATATCAGGAGCACTACAGCGAGGCAGCGGTCCGCCAGCGGATCAAGAACCTATGCGATTACCTCGAATCCATTCAGGGGAGCTAACGGTTCGCTTGAAGCCGGCCAGCGCAGCTGCCGCAAGAACCTTGCACTAGGCCTTCCGTAGCCGGAAGCCGGCAGGCGCCATCGCGGCCCGCCGACAGCGGGTAACTCTAAACGAGATGGCCATTCCGAATCCCGCAAAGGATTGCCCTGCAAAAGCTCGTAAAAATATGAATAATACGATGAGCCGCCGCTGCCGGGAACACAGGATGCTTCACGGGCGACAGCAGAGCCGGTCGCCCCCCCAAAGGACCCTCAGGCAGCCCCAATATGAAGGCGAAACGACAGCCGTCAAGCAAGAAGCCCTCCGCGGAAACCGGAAATCACTTGAAGGAACTCCAGAAGAGACTGCGGGGCAGTGTGGTTGGCGAGGGCGACGCCGGCTATGATCACGCCCGGCGCATCTGGAATGGAAGAATTGACCGTAAACCTCGGCTGATTGCGCAGTGCCTGGACCAGGGAGATGTCATCGCCTGCGTGCAATTCGCCCGGGAACGTGAACTTCGCATGGCCGTGAAAGGCAATGGCCACTCGGTCGCGGGAACCGCTATCTGCCAAGACGGATTGGTTGTGGATCTTTCCATGATGAAAGGTGTGCGCGTGAACCCGCAAGAACTGACGGTTCGGGCCGCTCCTGGGGTCGTGTTGGGAGAGCTCGATCATGCCACTCAGGCTT
>Ga0306923_10005567_pt1 | contig 12297 bp, 8 predicted proteins | sample sta12Can44000108_FD_203841 | JGI IMG/M metagenome (GOLD analysis project Ga0306923, IMG submission 203841) | Lab enrichment of tropical soil microbial communities from Luquillo Experimental Forest, Puerto Rico - statanox.12C.anox.44.000.108 (v2)... | ecosystem: Environmental > Terrestrial > Soil...
GACCCCATCTAATTCGGCGGCAAGCTGGCGGACTTTCCCACCCATGCAGAACCGGAATCGGGCCTGCGTATTTTTCCGCCCACGGGCACCGAGCTCTTTGCCGGCCAGCGTTTCGATCTGCGGGTGGAAACCCAGTTGCCCGCCGAACACAGCGTGCAGTTGCTGCACCTGCGGGTGAACGGCAAGGATGTGACCGAAGCTTTCAAAGCCCGCATCGCCCGCCAAGGCAACGGCCCCGAATCCGGCACGCCCCAGAGTCCCTTGCTCTTCGGCGCCTCTGCCCGCAACCTGAGTTTCGACAAACCAGGCCGCTATGAGGTGCTGGCCGAAGTGTCAGTGGATGGCGTCAGCCGCAGCATCCGCAACCGCTACGACGTGGCGGCGGCCCCCAACCCCAAGGCCCCGGACGCCGCCAGCCGCATCGTCTTCTTCCTCACCGACGGTACCGGCCTGCCCCTACGCACCGCCGCCCGCATCGCCTCCCGCGGCGTATTCGAGGGCCGCGCCCGGGACCGCCTGGCCATGGAGAAGATGCCGGTCCAGGGCCTGTCCATGACCGCCGCCTTCGACACCATCATCACCGACTCCGCCCCCGGCATGGCCAGCCTGGTCACCGGCATGAAGCAGGCCAACAACGCCCTCAACGTGAGCCCGGACAACACCCCGGAAAACGCCCTGGACAACCCCCGCATCGAAACCGTCTTCGAATACATGAAACGTGTCCACGGCTGGAAGATCGGTGTCGTCACCGACGCCTTCCTGGCCGACGCTACCCCCGCCGCCACCGTAGCCCATAGCCGTTCCCGCCGCATCTACAACGCCATCACCCAGCAGATGATCGGCTGGTACGCCGACGGCAGCGCCCAACCCAAGGCCGGTTACGCCGCCCTGGCCGAACTGGCCCAGCCTCTGGACGTGATGCTGGGCGGCGGCGCGGCCCACTGGATGAAGGAAGGCAATTCGCAACTGGCGGATTTCTACCAATACGGCAAGGGCGGCCGCAAGGACGTGGACTTGGTTGCCGACGCGGCGCCGAAACTGGGCTACGGCGTGGCGCGCAATGTGGATGAACTCAAGGCTGCCCCCAACAACCGCAAACTGCTGGGCCTGTTCACCGGCGAATTCCGCCCCGCCTCCAGCGGCCTCGGCCCCGACAATATTCCCGGCGTGCTGGACCGCCTCGCCGCCCGGGGCGCCGTCACCATCCATGGCAAGAGCGTGAACGACGCCGAACTGGCCCTCAACCTGGCTCCGCCCAAGGGCAAGGGCTGCGGCGATACCGTGGCCGAATGCTTCCGCAAGGTGCCCATGAAAACCGAAATGGCGGACAAGGCCATCGACGTGCTGGAAGGCCTTGCCGGCGACCGCATCGGCAAAGGCGGTGGCTGGATTCTGCTGGTGGAACAATCCCAGACCGATAAGCTGGGCCACATCCTGGAATACGACCGGGTGGTGTATGAAGTCATCGAGGCCGACAACACCGTGGCCGCCGTGGGCAGGAAACTGTCATCGTTGAAAGATGGCAAGCGCAGCCTGCGCCTCGTCACCTCCGACCACGCTCAGCCGGAAACCCTGGGCGGCGTGGTGCTCACCGACGCCCTGGTGGGCAACCCCGGCAGTTGCTTCACCACCACGAACAATGCCTTCCCCCTCACGGTGGGCAGCGCTGGCGACAGCAATCGCCCCTGCCCCTTGCAGGATGCTCTGGGTACCTTCAACGACGCCACGCCGCCCACCTATACCGATGCCAACGGCGACGGCTTCCCCGATGATCCGGACCCAGCCATCAAGCTGGTGATCGAAGACGGCTTCCGTCCCGCCTACAGCACCAGCTACCGCACCAACTTCTATCCTCTGGAACCTGCCTTCATTGGCAAGGACAGTGCCGGTGCCGCCATCGACCGCAGCGCCATTCCCAATCCGAAACGCCAGCCCGAAGGCTTGTTCATGAGCGGCAACCTGCCCAGCGGTAACGTGGTGGGCGGCGCCAACAAGACTGGCGGCGCCATCAACACGGCCCCCCATGCCGGCGACGACGTACCGGTTTCTGCCGACGGCGCCGGTGCCAGCCACTTTAGCGGCGTCTATGAAAACACCGGTATCGCCCTGCGCCTGGTGCGCGCCCTGGGCGGCAAGGGCGAGGTTCCGGCCCCGGGCGGCGGATTGACGGGGTGGTAAAGGTGACGACTCAAATGACGACAACCGCCATGCGACGCACCCTGCCCTGGCTCCTGGCCCTCGCCAGCCTGCCCGCTTCGACCCTGACCGCCTCAGCCCTGACCCTCAGTGGCCGGGTGGTGGACAGCCAAGAGCAGCGCAGTATCGACGGCGCGCGTATCCGAGTAGGCAATGGTGAAATCGTCACCAGCGATGCTCAGGGCTTCTTCCGCCTGCCCGACGTGGCACCGGGGCCACGCCTGGTGGCGGTGGAATTACCCGGCGGCGAAGGCTTCACGGTGCGTTTGCAAGTCCCGGCCCGACCGGCCTGGTTTGTCGAACTGGATCGGGCTCGCCACACGCCGCCCAAGGATGACGACGAATACTAGGTAGCGGCAAGTAGCAATCTGCGGCGCAGATGAATGTCAATGACTGCCAATGAACGCCGTGCAGACGGGAAGCCCGAACAACCGGCTTCCCGTTTTTCCATCACGCCTTAAAGCACCACCTGGGCGCCCAGCTCCACCACCCGTCCCGGCGGCAACTGGAAGTAGCTGGCGGCACTGCCGGCGTTGCGGAACAGGGCGACGAACAGCACTTCCCGCCAGAAGGGCATGTCGGACTTGAGCTTGGGAATCAGGGTCTCCCGGCCCAGGAAGAAGGTGGTGTCCATGGTTTCCAGGGTCAGGCCCTGTTCGCCACACCACTCCAGGGCGGCGGTCAATTCAGGCTGATCCATGAAACCGTAGAAGACCCGCACCCGCCAAAAGTCGTTGGGCAGCTTTTCCACCTGCACCCGTTGCGACTCCGGGACGCGCGGCACGTCGAGGACCTTGACGGTGGTCAGCACCACCCGCTCGTGCAGAGCCTTGTAGTGCTTGAGGCTGTGCAACAGGGCATGGGGCACACCATCGGGATTGGTGGTGAGGAAGACGGCAGTGCCCGGCACCCGCATCACGCTACCAGGGCCGCAACTCTGAATGAAGGCATCCACCGGAATGGACTCAGCTTCCAAACGTCGGCTCAAGAGGCGACGCCCCTGTTTCCAGGTGGTAAGCAGCAGGAAGACCAGCAAACCGAAAGCCAGGGGGAACCAGCCGCCGTCGGCGATCTTCAGGGCGTTGGCGAAGAAGAAGGCCAGGTCGATGATGAGGAAGGGCGCGGCACCCAGCAGGGCCCGCCACAGGGGCCAGCCCCACAACCAGTAGGCGACACAGAAGGCCAACACGCTGGTGATGGCCATGGTGCCGGTCACGGCGATACCGTAGGCCGCCGCCAAGTTGGTGGAAGAGCCGAAGCCCAGCACCAGAGCCATGACGGCGATCATCAAGGTCCAGTTGATGCCCGGCAGGTAGATCTGACCGATCTCCCGGGCGGAGGTGTGATGCACCTCCAGGCGCGGCGAGTAGCCCAGTTGCATAGCCTGCTGGGTCATGGAGTAGGCCCCGGAGATCACGGCCTGGGAAGCGATCACCGTGGCCACGGTGGACAGGGCCACCATGGGCAACAGAGCCCAATCCGGCGCCAGGCGATAGAAGGGGTTGTCGATGGCCGTGGCGTCGTCCAGCAAGAGGGCCCCCTGGCCGAAGTAGTTGAGTACCAGGGAGGGCAGCACCAGGCCCAACCAGGCCAACTGGATGGGCTTGCGGCCGAAGTGACCCATGTCGGCGTAGAGCGCTTCGGCACCGGTCAGGGACAGCACCACGGCGCCGAGGGAAAGGAAAGCCAGCTTGGGCTGAGTGAGGAAGAAGGCCAGGCCGTAGCTGGGATTCAGGGCCTTCACCACACCGGGATGGTCCACGATGTTGAGCACGCCGAGAACGCCCAAGGCGAGGAACCACACCGCACAGATGGGGCCGAACATCTTGCCCACGCTACCGGTGCCCCGCCGCTGGATGAGGAACAGGCCCGCCAGCACCACCAGGGTGATGGGCAGGATGAAGGGCTTGAAGGCGGGCGTGGCCACTTCCAGGCCTTCCACCGCCGACAGCACCGAAATGGCCGGGGTGATGACGCCGTCGCCATAGAACAGAGCGGCGCCGAACAGGCCCAGACCGAGAATCACTGCCTGACGACGACTACCGTCGGGCGTAGGCCGCAGGGCCAGGGCCATGAGGGCCATGATGCCGCCCTCGCCCTTGTTATCGGCCTTGAGAATGAAGGCCACGTACTTGAGCGTGACCACCACCATCAGGGACCAGAAGATCAGGGAGAGGATGCCCAACACATTGTCCGGCGTGATGGGCACCGGATGGTGGGCACCGGCGAACACTTCGTGCATGGTGTAGAGGGGGCTGGTCCCGATGTCGCCGTACACGACGCCAAGTGCCGCCAGGGCCAGGGCCTGGGTACTGGATCGTTCCGTTTGGGTCATGGTGTTTCCTTCATCAATACGCCGCAACGCGGCTTGGATTTTTGTGAATCAGATAGCCTAGGCCTGGAACCGGTAGCCGACGCCGGTTTCCGTCAGGAAATAGCGGGGCTGGGCCGGGTCCTCTTCCAACTTGCGCCGCAGGTTGCCCACATAGACCCGCAGGTAGTGGCTACTCTCGGCGTAGGTGGGGCCCCACACTTCCCGCAACAGGTGGCGGTGGGTCATGACCTTGCCGGCGTTGGCGATCAGCAGGGACAACAGTTGGTATTCGATGGGGGTCAGGTGCACCGCTTCGCCCCGACGGGTCACGCTGCGACGAGAAAAGTCCACCGCCACATCGCCGAAGGCGAACTGGGAGGAACCCTCGCCCCCCGGGGGCCGACGGCGCAACAGGGCGCGCACTCGGGCCAACAGTTCGCCGATGCCGAAAGGCTTGGTCAGGTAGTCGTCGGCGCCGGCATCGAGGGCGTCGATCTTGTCCTGCTCACCGTCCCGAGCGGAAAGGATGAGGATGGGCAGGGAGGACCAATGACGCAGGTCGCTCACCAGGCTGACGCCATCCATGTCGGGCAGGCCCAGGTCGAGAATCAACAGGTCCGGCGTCCGTGTGGCGGCTTCGGACAAACCCTGGCGGCCAGTCTCCGCCTCATGCACCTGCCAACCTTCAGCGGCCAGGGCATTGCGCACGAAACGGCGGATTTGAGGTTCATCCTCGACGATCAGGATGCGGACGGATACATCGCCGTTCATGGCCGTTCCTCCTCAATGGCCGGCGGATTGCCCAGGGGCAAGGTGAAACGCACGCTGGCGCCACCGCCCTCCCGGGGCAAGGCGGTAATGGTGCCGCCGTGGGCATCCACGATAGCCTTGCAGATGGCTAGGCCAAGGCCCACGCCAGGGGTAGAGGATTCCGCCAGCCCCCGCACAAAGAGCGCGAAGGGATCGAAGGGCTCACCGTCCTTCTCGGCGGGGAAACCCGCCCCCCGGTCGCTCACCGTCACGGTCAGCCAAGGCGCCGTTGCTTCGGCCGTCACATCGATGGCGGCGCCAGCGGGGGAATATTTGGCGGCGTTCTCCAACAGGTTGCACAACACCCGCTCCAGCAGCACGGCGTCGAATTCCACCAGGGGCAGGTCCGTCGGCAGGTTCAGCCGTAAGGGGTGGTTGGCCAGGGCGGCGCCGAGCAGACGCAGGGCCGAACCCACCACTTCCTCCAGGGGCAGCCATTCCTTGCGCAGGGTCACGTGGGGCGCCTGGAGCTTGGCCATGTCGAGCACATTGGTCAGCAACTTGCCCATGGCCCGGGCCTGTTCGCCCAGGGCTTCGGCGGCTTCCTGCTGGGCCGCCGGCAGGGGGGGCTTGGCCAGGGCCAGGGTGTCGGCGGTGCCAATCAACGCCGTCAGCGGAGTACGCAGGTCGTGGGAAAGGGCGGCCAGCAGGGAGTTACGCAGGCGCTCCGAGGCCACCTGCAGTTGGGTGTCCTGGGCCACGTCCACATAGTGCAGCCGCTCCACGGCGATGGCCATCAGGGAAGCCAGGGTGCCCAATAGGGGACGCAGGGCGTGGAGGGCATCCTCATCCTGGTCCAGGGGCGAGACCGCCAGCACGCCCCGCACCTGGAGGGCCGTGCGCAGGGGAAAGTAGAGGGCGGCCATGCCGCTGCCGGCCAGGGTGTCGATCTCCAGCATTTCGCCCCGGTCGATGACCGTGCGGATGAAACCGGTTTCGATGGCGCCGTGGGGATGGTCCGGCAGCAAGACGGTTTTCAGTTCGCCGTCGGCATGGATGAGGAACAGGGTGGAGCGGATGCGGTGGGCCCGTTCCAGGAAGCGCTGGCTGATCTCGGCCACCTGGCCCAGGGTCAGGGCGCCGGCCAGTTCCCGGGCCACTTCGTAAAGCTCCCGGGCTTCCCCTTCCTTACGGGTGGCCAGGGCTGTCTGCTCGCCCATGCTCGCGGTCAGATGAGTGGTGGCCAGGCCCACGGCCAGCATGACGGCCAGGGTGATCAGGTATTGGGCGTCGCTGACGGTAAAAGACAGTTGCGGCGGGACGAAGAAGAAGTCGAACAGGCCCACACTGAGGAAGGCTGCCACCACGGCCGGGCCCCGGCCCAGTAGACGGGCCACGAGAAACACCGCCAGCAGGAACAGCATGACGATGTTGGCCACGTCCAGCAGGGGCCGCAGGGGCAGGCAGACGAAGGTGGTCAGGATGCAGACCGCCAGGGCCAGCAGGTAGGGGGAAATCGGCAATCTTCTAGGGGTAGTGGAATCCATGGAATCCTCCCGGCATCGATGGGGGCAGCTTAGTCCCGGCGGTGTAAAGACCGGGCAGAGTTTGTCCCGAGCGGCATATAAATTGTGTAAAGACGCTCAACGTCAGGCAGTTGAAGGGTCGCGACCATCACCATGCCGTTGCCGATGGTTTTGGCGAGTCATCGGCTCGCAGTAGCCAGGGCTGGGTACGGTACGGGTTGGTCCTCCTTTTCCCGACCGTACCCCAGTCAGGGTCATTCCCGCCCCCGGCACCCCGGCGGCGGCGCTAAAATGAACGGCTCGATTCAGCGCATCCCGGAGTCCGTCATGCCCGCATACCGTTCCCGCACTTCCACCCATGGCCGCAACATGGCCGGCGCCCGCGCCCTTTGGCGTGCCACCGGCATGAAGGACGGCGATTTCGGCAAGCCCATCATCGCAGTGGTGAACTCCTTCACCCAGTTCGTGCCCGGCCACGTGCACCTGAAGGACCTGGGCCAGATGGTGGCCCGCGAGATTGAAGCCGCCGGCGGCATTGCCAAGGAATTCAACACCATCGCCATCGACGACGGCATCGCCATGGGCCACGGCGGCATGCTCTACAGCCTGCCCTCCCGCGACCTGATCGCCGACAGCGTGGAATACATGGTGAACGGCCACTGCGCCGACGCCATGGTCTGCATCTCCAACTGCGACAAGATCACCCCGGGCATGCTGCTGGCCGCCATGCGACTCAACATTCCCTGCGTGTTCGTTTCCGGCGGCCCCATGGAAGCCGGCAAAGTGCAATGGCACGGCCAGTTCCGCAAGGTGGATCTGGTGGATGCCATGGTGGAAGCCGCCGACAGCTGCAACAGCGATGAAGAGGTGGATACTATGGAGCGTTCCGCCTGTCCCACCTGCGGTTCCTGTTCCGGCATGTTCACCGCCAATTCAATGAACTGCCTGACCGAAGCCCTGGGCCTGTCCCTGCCCGGCAACGGCTCCCTGCTGGCCACCCACGCCGACCGCAAGGAACTGTTCCTCCGCGCCGGTCGCCTGGTGGTCGAATTGTGCAAGCGCTACTACGAGCAGGACGACGCCTCCGTGCTGCCCCGCTCCATCGCCACCTTCGATGCCTTCGAAAACGCCATGACCCTGGACATCGCCATGGGCGGTTCCTCCAACACCGTGCTGCACCTGCTGGCCACGGCCCGGGAAGCCGGCGTGAACTTCACCATGCAGGACATCGACCGTCTGTCCCGCCGGGTGCCCTGTCTGGCCAAGGTGGCCCCCGCCACCCAGAAATACCACATGGAAGACGTGCATCGTGCCGGCGGCATCATGGCCATCCTCGGCGAACTGGACCGGGCCGGCCTGATCCACCGCGACACCCACACCGTGCATACCCGCACATTGGGCGGTGCCCTGGAACAGTGGGACATCATGCAGTCCCACGACAACGCCGTGTTCAGCTTCTACAAGGCCGCCCCCGGCGGCGTGCCCACCCAGGTGGCTTTCAGCCAGGACCGTCGCTTCCCCGAACTGGACATGGACCGCAGCAACGGCTGTATCCGCGACAAGGCCAACGCCTATTCCCAGGACGGCGGCATCGCCGTGCTGTTCGGCAACATCGCCGAACGGGGCTGCATCGTCAAGACCGCCGGTGTGGATGATTCCATCCTCAAATTCACCGGCCGCGCCCGGGTGTTCGAATCCCAGGACGACGCCGTGGCCTCCATCCTCGCCGACCAAGTGGTTGCCGGCGACGTGGTGGTGATCCGCTACGAAGGCCCCAAGGGCGGCCCCGGCATGCAGGAAATGCTCTACCCCACCAGCTACCTGAAGTCCAAGGGCCTGGGCAAGGAATGCGCGCTGCTCACCGACGGCCGTTTCTCCGGCGGCACCTCGGGCCTGTCCATCGGCCACGCCTCTCCCGAAGCTGCCGAGGGCGGTGCCATCGGTTTGGTGCAGGAAGGCGACAGCATCGAGATCGACATCCCCAATCGCACCATCAACCTGGTGGTTAGCGAAGCCGAACTGGCCCAGCGCCGCACCGCCATGGACGCCAAGGGCAAGGACGCCTGGAAGCCGGTGAACCGTCAGCGCGTAGTGTCCGCCGCCCTCCAGGCCTACGCCGCCATGACCACCAGTGCCGACACCGGTGCCGTGCGCGACGTCAGCCAACTGCGCCGCTAACTGCCCAGCGAAGTCTCCGCGGTTTTCACCCCCACCGAAAGGCGTCAAGCCTTTCGGTGTCACGATGCCGCGCGCCACCGTGAAGAACGCCATTGGCGTTTTTCACATCAGCCCGTAAAGTACCCAGCATTCCTGTTTTGGACTTCCGGTGTTCCCATCGTGGCCTCTTTCCTGCGTCGCCTGTCACTGACTCTCTGCCTGCTGCTTCCAGCCCTGCCTGCCCTGGCCCTGGAATGGGCCGGCACGGCCAAGGTCGTCAGCGGGCCCGCCTTCGTGGAACGGAGCGGCCAGCAGTTGCCCATCGCCGTCGGCGACAAGCTCTACCCCCAGGACAAGCTGATCACCGGCCGCGACGGCCATCTCGCCGTGACGCTACGGGACGACACCCTGATCTCCCTCAACACCAACAGCCAGTTGATCCTCAATGAATTCGCCTTCAACCCCGCCACCCAGAGCGGTGGCGTGGTCATCTCGGTGCTGAAGGGCATTTCCGCCTTCGTCTCGGGCCTGGTGGCCAAGTCCTCGCCCACGGCCATGAAGGTCACCACGCCCACGGCCACCCTGGGTATTCGCGGCACCGAGTTCATCGTCGACCTGGGAAACTGAACCTGTCATGAAGCATCGCCTGACCTGGGCCGCCCTGGCCCTCACGACCTTGCTGGGCGCCTGCGCCAATGAAAAGATCGTGCTGCTGCCGGACAAGGACGGCAAGGTGGGCCGGGTGGATGTAATCACCAAGGGCGGCACCACCGAACTGTCCCAAGCCTACGCCGTCGCCTCCGTCGGCGGTAGCGGCGCCCCCGCAGCCCGCCAGTCCGACCGGGATGAAATCCAGGCCCGCTACGGCGCGGTCATCGACGGTCTGCCGCCCCGGCCGCAACGCATCGAGCTCAATTTCGAATTCGGCAGCGACCGCCTGACGGCCCAATCCCGGGCCCTGGTGCCGAGCATCATCAAACTGCTCAAGGACTACCCGGCCCCCGAAGTAGTGGTCATCGGCTATACCGACGCCGTGGGCGACAGCGCCTACAACGACAAGCTGTCCCTGGAGCGGGCCCAGCGGGTGCGCGACCTGCTGATCGGCGCCGGCATTCCCAAGGACGTGATCCAGACCGTGGGCCGCGGCGAGCGGGAACCTTTGGTCCCGGCCCGCAGCGGCGTGCCGGAACCGCGCAACCGACGGGTGGTCATCAAGCTGCGCTAAACGGATAATGGCGGCTGTCTTCGGATGCCGCCGCCATGTCCCTGAAAAAACTCGCCCTGTTCTGCAGCCTGCTGGCTTCCTTTGCCGCGCCCGTCGGCGCCGTCTCTCCGCTTCCCTCTCCATCTAACACCGCACCGACCTCCCCGGTCGCTTCGGCGGCGCCGCGCATTTGTCTGGTGCTTTCCGGCGGCGGCGCCCGGGGCATCGCCCACATCGGCGTGCTGCGCGTGTTGGAGCAGCAGCACATCCCCATTCATTGCATTGCCGGCACCAGCATGGGCGCCATCGTCGGCGGCCTTTACGCGGCGGGTTACGGGGCTGACGAGCTGGAGCGCATCGTGCGCAACCTCGACTGGGGCGAACAGTTCGACGACAAGCCACCCCGCCGGGAACGTTCTCAACAGCAGAAGGACGAGGACTTCGACTTTCCCGTTTCCCTGGAATTGGGCTATGGCGACGGCCAGTTGCGCCTGCCCAAGGGCACCGTGGGCGGCGTCGGTTTCGAGCGCATGTTGGCCCGCCTGACTCAGCGGGTGTCGGCCATCGACAACTTCGACAAGCTGCCCATTCCCTTCCGCGCCGTGGCCACCGACATGGTGGTCGGCGAAGGGGTGGTGTTCGACCACGGCAACCTGGCCCAGGTCATGCGCGCCAGTATGTCGGTGCCCGGCGCCTTCGCCCCCATCGAAGTGGAAGGCCGGGTCTTCGGCGACGGCGGCATGGTGGCCAACCTGCCGGTGGATGCAGCCAAGGCCATGGGGGGCGACGTGATCATCGCCGTCAACATCGGCACGCCCCTGGCCTCGAAGGAGAGCCTGGGTAATGTGCTGGGGGTGACACGGCAGATGATCTCCATCCTCGCCGGCCAGAACGTCAAGGCCCAGCTGGCCAAACTGACGGCCAAGGACGTGCTGATCACGCCGGAACTGGGCAAGCTCAGTTCCCTCGACTTTCCTCACGCCATGGCCGGTATCGACGCCGGTGCGGCGGCAGCGAAAAAAGTGGAGCCGGCCCTGGCCTCCCTGGCCCTCGATGACAGCGCCTGGCAGGGCTATCTGGCGGCCCGGCCGGGCACGGCCAGTCAGCGGGGCAAGCTGGCTTTCGTCCAGATCGAAGGCACCAAGCGCAGCAATGGCGAGGCCCTGCTGGGGGGCATCGTCACCGAGCCGGGCCAGGAGGTGGACGACGCCCAGCTTCAGGACGATGCGGCTCGGCTGCTGGGCCGGGGCGACTTCGAGCGAGTGGATTACCGCCTGACGGAGGCGACGGTGGGCAACGACCGCTTCGGCGTGGTCTATCAAGTCCAGGAAAAGGAATGGGGCCCCCATTTCCTGCGCCTGGGCCTGGGCGGCTCCACGGACCTGCAAGGCAGTGCCGGCTTCGACCTGTTGCTGGGCCACCGCCTGCCCTGGGTGAACGACTGGGGTGGCGAATGGCGTAACCGCCTGCAACTGGGCCGTACCCGCAGCCTGCGCAGCGAGTTCTTCCAGCCCCTGGGGCCCGGCGCCAAGGTCTTCGTCGCCCCCCATGTAGACGTGGAACGGCGCACCCTCGACGTGTTCCAGGGAGACCAACGGGTCTCCCGCTGGCAGGGCGGCTTCGACCGTATCGGCATCGACCTAGGCATGCCCGTGGGCCTCTTCGGCACCTTGGGCGAAGCCCGGCTCGGCGTCGCCAGCGGCCGTCTGCGGGCGGATCAGATGATCGGCGCACCAGGCGCGGCTTCCGTGGATTTCAAGGAATCCGGCCTCACCGGCAGCCTGGTGCTGGACCAGTTGGATAACGCCGCCTTCCCCCGGGAAGGCTGGCGGGTTGCGGGCTCCTTCTTCAACGCCCGCAACCATTCCGAATCATCGAATGCCGCCGCAACCATCACCTCCGCCAGCTATACCCGCTGGCAGGCCACGGGCACCGGCGCCCTCAGCAGCGGCCGCAGCACCTGGCAGTGGGGCATGGAGTTCGCCGGTTTCATGGACCGCAGCCGCATCGGTTATTCGGACTTCCGCCTGGGCGGCTTCCAGCGCCTGTCCGGTTACCGGGACGACCAGATCGACGGCAATTTCCTGGCGCTAACCAAACTGACCTACCGTTACCGGCTGGCGGAAATCACTCCCTTCGGTCGAGCCCTC
>Ga0306923_10005571_pt1 | contig 12289 bp, 10 predicted proteins | sample sta12Can44000108_FD_203841 | JGI IMG/M metagenome (GOLD analysis project Ga0306923, IMG submission 203841) | Lab enrichment of tropical soil microbial communities from Luquillo Experimental Forest, Puerto Rico - statanox.12C.anox.44.000.108 (v2)... | ecosystem: Environmental > Terrestrial >...
CTTCGTCACCGACCTGTGGGTGCTGACCAAGCGCAGCATCGCCAGGATCAGGCGGGAGCCGGAGACGCTCGCCGACGTCACCTTCATGCCGGTCATCTTCATCCTGATGTTCGCCTACGTGTTCGGGGGCGCGATCCTGCTGCCGGGCAGCGGGAACTACCACGAGTACCTGATCGGCGGGATGCTCGGGATGGGCCTGGCCCAGACCGCGCCCGGCGTCGCCGTCGCGCTGGTCACGGACATGTCCACCGGGCTGATGGACAGGTTCAGGTCGCTGCCGATGTCGCGCTGGGCGGTGCTGGGGGCGCGCTCGATCGCCGAGCTGCTCACCCAGATCATCAGCGCGGTCGTGGTGGTCGGCGTGGGCCTGGCCATCGGCTGGCGGGTGCACACCGGCCCGGCGCAAGTGGCCGCGGCGTTCGCGCTGTCGCTGCTGTTCGGTTACGCGTTCACCTGGGCCGGGGTCTGCCTGGGCATGGTCCTGCGCAGCCCGGAGGCGGCGCAGCAGACCGGGTTCATCATCTTCCTGCCGCTGACGTTCATATCCAGCGCGTTCGTGCCGATCCAGACCATGCCCGGCTGGCTGCAGCCGATCGCGGCGTGGAACCCGATGTCCGCGCTGGCCGCCGCGTCCCGGGAGCTGTTCGGCAACCCGAATCCGGCCGCCGCGGTGGACGCCTGGCCGATGCAGCACCCGGAGCTCGCGGTGGTCTGCTGGTCGGTGGCGATGCTGCTGGTCTTCGCGCCGCTGGCGGTCCGCCAGTTCCGGCGCAAGGTCCTCGGCTGACCGGCCTGGACCAGCGGCAGCGTCATAGGTTATACATCGGACCTATGGTGGAGCAATCTGGAGAATTCGCCGGGCTGGTGGCGCTGGTCACCGGGGGCGCCTCCGGGATCGGGCTGGCTACGGCCCGGCTACTGGCGCACCGCGGCGCCCGCGTGGCCGTGCTGGACCGGGTGAATGTAGACGGCGAAAGGACCGACCTTTACCCGGTCCTCGCCGACGTGACCGACAACGCCGCGGTGCGCGCCGCCGTCGCCGAGGCCGGGCGGGCTCTCGGCCGGCTCGACATCGTGGTGAACAACGCGGGCATCGGCGCGGCCGGGACGGTCGAGGACAACGACGACGCCGAGTGGCACCGGGTGCTCGACGTGAACGTGCTCGGCATCGTGCGCACCACGCGGGCCGCGCTGCCACTGCTCCGCCAGGCGGCGCGGGAGCGCGGCCAGGCCGCGATCGTCAACACCTGCTCGGTCGCGGCCACCGCGGGCCTGCCGCAGCGGGCGCTCTACAGCGCGACCAAGGGCGCGGTCTACTCGCTCACGCTGGCCATGGCGGCCGACCACGTGGCCGAGGGCATCAGGGTGAACTGCGTGACCCCAGGCACGGCCGACACCCCGTGGGTGGGCCGGCTGCTCGCCGCCGCGCCCGACCCGGCGGCCGAACGCGCCGCGCTCAACGCGCGCCAGCCGATAGGCCGGCTGGTCAGCGCGGACGAGGTCGCCGCGGCCATCGCCTACCTGGCCAGCCCGCTGGCCGGGGCCACCACCGGCACGGCGCTGGCGGTGGACGGCGGAATGCAGGGCCTGCGGATCCGGCCGAGACCGGCGTGAACCGCAGAGCGATCGATCATGAAATTCCGCGGGTGCGTTCGATGGTGATGACGGCGGTGTAGGCGGGGGCGGGATCGGGGATGGCGTCCGGGGCGTGGGTACCGGTGATGGGCTTGCGGAGCTCGAGGCGGAGCCAGGACAGCGGGAAATCGGCGAGCAGGCGCTCGGCGACGCGTTCGGCGGCGGTCTCGATCAGGCGGAACCTGCCCTCGCGCAGCACGGCCGCGATGGTCTCCGCCACGGCGGAGTAGTCGAGCGCGTCGGCCAGGTCGTCGCTCGCCGCGGCCTTCCGCACGTCGGCAGTTTCAGGGACCATATCCACGCTGACGAGCAGGGTCTGCTCGATCTCGCGCTCCCACGCGTGCACGCCGATGACCGCGCGGACACGGAGGTCCCTGACCGATACGTGGTCCGTCACGGGACCGAGGCCAGCCACTGCTCGACGCCGGCGATGTGCACGGTGGCCCAGGACCTGGCCACCTCGGGCTCGTGCGCGGCGAGAGCGTCCAGGATGGCCCGGTGCTCGGCCAGCGCCCGCGCCGCCGCGCCGGCCTGGGTGACGCCGCGCCAGACCCGGGCCCGGGTGGTCGGACCGGACATCGACTCGAGCAGCGAGGAGAGCACCGAGTTCCCCGAGCAGGCCACGATCCGCCGGTGGAACTCCAGGTCGTTGGCCACCAGTTCCTCGGTCGCCGGGTCCGGCCCGATGCTGTCGAGCAAGGCACGCAGGCCGTCGCTCTCCTCGGCGGTGATCCGCTCGGCCGCCATCGCGGTGGCGGCGGGCTCCAGGATGCGCCGGACCCGGAGGAACTCGAGCAGCGTATCGTCGCGGTGGAAGTCGGCGATGAAGCTCAGCGCCTCCAGCAGCAACCGCGGCTCGAGGCTGGTCACGTACGTCCCGTCGCCGCGCCGCACGTCCAGGATGTTGACCAGGGACAGCGCGCGCACCGCCTCGCGCAGCGAGCTGCGGGAGAGCCCGAGGTCGGCGGCCAGGTCCGCCTCGCGCGGCAGCCGGTCGCCCGCATGCAGCGCGCCGGACGTGATCATGGCCTTGATCTTCTCGATGGCCTCGTCGGTTACGGCCAAGCTGTTCCCGCCCCGGGAGAGATCAGATGTTTGCCCCGAGTATGACATACGGGATCCGGGCGGCCTGACGGCGGCGGCTGGTACCAATAGGGCATGGGCGAGGACGAGTCGGAACTACGGGACGAGGCGGAGACGTGCCTGCGGGCGCTGGCGGGCGGGCACGCGCGGCTACGCGATGATCAGTGGACCGCGATCCGGGCCCTGGTCGCCGAGCGGCGGCGGGCGCTGGTGGTGCAGCGGACCGGCTGGGGCAAGTCCGCCGTCTACTTCATCGCCACCGCGCTGCTGCGCGCCCGCGGCGCCGGGCCGACCGTGATCGTCTCCCCGCTGCTCGCGCTGATGCGCAACCAGGTCGAGGCGGCGAGCGGAGCGGGCATCCGCGCGCGCACCATCAACTCGGCCAACCCCGGGGAGTGGGACGCGCTGTACGCCGAGGTGGCCGCGGGCCAGGCGGACGTGCTGCTGGTCAGTCCCGAACGGCTGAACAACCCGTCGTTCCGTGACGAGGTGCTGCCCGGGCTGAGCCGGTCGGCCGGGCTGGTGGTGGTCGACGAGGCGCACTGCATCTCGGACTGGGGGCACGACTTCCGGCCCGACTACCGCAGGCTGCGCACCCTGCTGGACGGCCTGCCCGCCGGGATCCCGGTCCTGGCCACCACGGCCACCGCGAACGCGCGGGTGACCGCCGACGTGGCCGAGCAACTCGGCACGCCCGGCGAGACGCTGGTGCTGCGCGGGCCGCTGGACCGGGACTCGCTGCGGCTGGCCGTGGTCACGCTGCCCACCGCGCACCAGCGGCTGGGCTGGCTGGCGGCCCGGCTCGGCGAGCTGCCCGGGTCCGGCATCGTGTACGCGCTGACGGTCGCGACGGCCCAGGAAACCGCGGCCTTCCTGCGCGAGCAGGGGCTGACCGTGGCGTCCTACACCGGCCGGGACGAGCCGGACGACCGGGCGCGGGCCGAGGAGGACCTGCTCGCCAACCGGGTCAAGGCGCTGGTCGCCACCAGCGCGCTCGGCATGGGCTTCGACAAGCCGGACCTCGGCTTCGTCGTGCACCTGGGCGCGCCGCAGTCGCCGGTCGCCTACTACCAGCAGATCGGCCGGGCCGGGCGGGGCCTGGACCGCGCCGAGGTGATCCTGCTGCCCGGCCGGGAGGACCGGGACATCTGGGCCTACTTCGCCTCGCTGGCCTTCCCGTCCGAGCGACAGGTCCGTGCCACCCTGGCCGCCCTGGCCGAGGCGGGCAGGCCGCTGTCGGCCGGCCTGCTCGAGACGCACGTGGACCTGTCCCGCGGCCGGCTCGAGTCCATGCTCAAGGTGCTCGACGTGGACGGCGCGGTGCGCCGGACCGGCGGCGGCTGGACGGCGACCGGCCAGCCGTGGCACTACGACACGGAACGCTACGAAAGGGTCGCCGCCGAGCGGGCCCGCGAGCAGCAGGCGATGCTGGCCTACCTGGCCACCGACGGGTGCCGGATGGAGTACCTGCGCCGGCAGCTCGACGATCCGGCCGCCGGGCCGTGCGGACGCTGCGACAACTGCACCGGGCAGCGGGCCGCCGGCGAGGTCCCGGAGACGAGCGTGACCGCGGCGCGCGAGCGACTGCTCCGCCCGGGCGTGACGGTCGAGCCGCGGCGGATGTGGCCGACCGGGATGAAGGCGCTCGGCGTGGACGCGGCCGGGAAGATCCCGCTGGAGCTGACCGCCGAGCCGGGCCGGGCCCTGGGCCGGCTCACCGACATCGGCTGGGGCGGCCAGCTCAGGACCCTGCTGGCCGAGGGCGCGCCGGACGAGCCGGTCACCGAGCCGGTGGTGGCCGCCGTGATCAAGGTGCTCGCCGCCTGGGACTGGGCGCAGCGCCCGGCCGGCGTGCTCACGCTGCCGTCACTCACCAGGCCCCGGCTGATCACCAGCCTGGGCCGCCGGCTCGCCAGCGCCGGGCGGCTGCCGTACCTGGGGGCGCTCGCCTACACCGGCGAGGCCGGAGTCAACGGGCCGGGGCCGCGCCGGCACAACAGCGCACAGCGGCTGAGCTCGCTGTGGCGGGCGCTGGAGGTGCCGGACGAGCTTCGGGACGCCGTGGGCGGGCTGGACGGCCCGGTGCTCATGGTGGACGACCGCATCGAGACCGGATGGACGATGACCGTGGCCGCCCGGCTGCTCCGCCAGGCGGGCGCGCCCGCCGCGCTGCCCCTGGCGCTGGCGGTGACGGCGGGCTAGGCGACGTAAGGTTCGGCGTCGTCCTCGCTGATCATGGGGCGGCCCGCGATGGCCCAGCCGGTCATGCCGTCGGCGACGTTTATGGCCTGCCAGCCGCCGGCGACCAGCGCCTGTGTCACGTAGGCCGACCTGTTCCCGGTGCGGCAGATCACGAATATCTCGCGGTCGCGGGGCAGTTCGCCGGTCCGGGCGCCGAGCTCACCGAGCCGCACGTGCACCGCGTCGGGTGCGTGCCCGGCCGTCCACTCGTCGTTCTCGCGCACGTCGAGCAGGAACGCCCCGGCCGGCAGGTCCGCCGACATCACTTCAGGCACGGCGACGGGCTGGTTCATCTCGGTCACTCCTCGGACGGGGCCGGGCGCGGCCTCCGGTCACGGGCCGCGGTCGCCACTGTACCCGGCCGGAAAAGCCCGGGCGGGGCGACAACCCCGCCCGGGCGAGGAGGATGCGGTCAGACGGAAACCTCGGCCCGTTCGGCCTGAATCTCTTCCCTGATCCCGTACCTGCCGTACAGTCGGCGCAGCGGCCGCGGCGCCCACCAGTTGGCCCGGCCGAGCAGCCGCATGGTGGCCGGAACCAGCAGCACCCGGATGATGGTCGCGTCCACCAGCAGCGCCACGATCATGCCGACCCCCAGCAGCTTGATGAACGTGATGCCGGAGGCCGAGAACGCGCCGACCACGATGATCAGCAGCAGGGCCAGGCAGGTGATCAGCCCGCCGGTGCGCTGCAGGCCGCTGGCCACCGCGGCGGTGTTGTCGCCGGTCTGGTCGTACCGCTCGCGGACCCGGGACAACAGGAACACCTCGTAGTCCATGGACAGGCCGAAGATGATGGCCAGCATCAGGATCGGCATGGTCGGGTCGATCGAGCCGGTCGGGGTGAACTGCAGCGGCCCGGACAGGTGCCCCCACTGGAAGATCCAGACGACGACGCCGAACGTGGCCGCCAGCGACAGCACGTTCATCACGATCGCCTTCACCGGCAGCACCACCGAGCCGAACGCCAGGAACAGCAGCACGAACGTGGACACGCCCACCAGCAGCGCCATCCAGGGAAGCGTGGCGCCGAGGCTCGCCAGCTCGTCCACCAGGCCGGCCGTGGTCCCGCCGACCAGCACGGTGGCGCCGGCCGGGGCAGGGATTTCGCGGATCTGGGTCACGAGGTGCCGGGCGGCCGAGGACACCGTGGCCGGCCGGTATCCGACGTCGATCCGCGTTGTGGTGCCCTTGACCCCGGTGACCTGGGCGCCGGTCACGCCCGGGATGGCGTCGATGCGGTGCAGGTAGGCGGTGAGCTGGGCGGGCGCTCGTGCCCCGGTGACGAGCGCCTCGATCGGAGCGGTGGAGTTGGCCGGGAACTGGCGGTCCAGCGTCTCCGACACCTGCCGGATCGTCGAGGCGGCGGGCAGCGTCCTGGCGTCCGTGCCGCCCCAGGAGATGCGCAGGAACGGCGCGCTCAGGGCCAGCAGCCCGATCACGATGACGGTGGCGTAGACGGCGGGCCTGCGCATGACGCTGTTCGCCAGCCGGTACCAGCCGCCGCTGGCTTCCTTCCGGACCGGCCGGTGAACCGAGCGGCGGATGCGCAGCGCGTTGACCCTGGGTCCCAGGACGGCGAGCAGCGCCGGCAGCACGGTCAGCGCGGCCAGCATGTCCACCGCGACGGTGGCCACCCCGCCGTAGCCCATCGAGCGCAGGAAGGTCTCGGGGAACAGCATCAGGCTGGTCAGCGCGACCGCGACGGTAACTCCGGAGACCGCGACGGTCCGGCCCGCGGTGGCCACCGTCCGGGCCACCGCCTGCTCGACGGTCGGCTGCCGGTGCAGTTCCTCGCGGTACCTCATGACCATGAACAGCGCGTAGTCGATGCCCAGGCCCAGGCCCAGGATCGTGGTGATGTTCACCGAGTACACGGACACCGTGGTGGCCATGGTGAGCAGCCGCAGCACGGTGAACGAGCCGAGGATGGCGATGCCGCCGATCGCCACCGGCAGCGCCGCCGCGGCCAGGCTGCCGAAGATCACCAGCAGCAGGATGAGCAGCACCGGCATCGAGAACATCTCGGCCTTGGCGATGTTGGCCGTGACCTCGGAGTTGATCGCGACCTCCATCGGCACGGTCCCGCCGACCCGGGCGGTCATACCGCTGGCCGCCAGGCTGGCGGGTGTCAGTTCGGCCTCGATCGCCTTGTAGCTGTCGTGCCTGGCGGCGTCGTCGGCCCCGGTGAGCTGGAGCACCGCGTAGGTGGCGTGCCGGTCGGTGCTGACCAGGCGCGGCGATCCGGTGGACCAGTAGGTGCTCACCCGGGCCACGTCGGCCCGCGGCAGGCCGCTCAGCGCGTCGGTGACCGCCTGCCGGTACGCCGGGTCGCCGACGGTCCTCGTGGCGCTGCGGTACAGCACCACGACGTCGGCGTCGTTACGGCCGAACACCTGGCTGGCCTGGTCGGCCTCGCGCTGGCTCTGGCTGGCGGGCGGCGTGAAGCTGTCCCCGGAAGAAAGCTTGCCGAACACGCCGGTCCCCCAGACCGCCGCGAACGCCACGAGCACGAGCGTGATGCCAAGGGTCAGCCGCCGCCTGCCGTACAAGGCTCGTCCCCATGCCTCGAACATCCCCGTCTCCCTGTCATGTCGACTGAGCTTCTGTTGATTATTAAAGTAAACGGCGTAAACTGATTACAGCGCTAACTTCGCATACGATGTTCGCCGAAGTCAAGCGATATAACCGCCGTCAAAGCGGATAACATCAGGGCAACACCGGGCCGATGGGTCTCGCCCTCAGTGGTTCCGGCGGGGTATGAATGGTCCAGGAGGCAGTTGTGACACAGCCGGCACAGGTCGCCGAGGCGGCACCGGACGCGGTTCAGCCGCCATCGCGGCGCGACCGGCTGCGCGCGGCGACCATCGAGGAGATCATCCAGACCGCCCGTCAGCTCCTGGTCAAGGACGGGCCCGAGGCGGTGTCGCTGCGCGCCATCGCCCGTGAGATGGGCATGACCGCCCCCGGGCTCTACCGGTACTTCGGCAGCCACGAGGAACTGGTCAGGCACCTGTGCGCGGGCATCTTCACCGAGCTCGGGGCGGACATCCACCGGGCCATCGAGGCCGCCGAGCCGGCCTGGGGTCAGGCCGACGACCCCCAGCCGAAGCTGACCGTCAAGATGGTCGCCGCCTGCCGGGAGTTCCGCCGCTGGGCGCTGAACCACAAGGACGAGTTCGGCCTGGTGTTCGGCGTTCCGCTGCCCGGCCTGAACGACGGGCGGTACGACATCGCCGACGAGTGCGCGCTGGCCTTCGCCGGCACCTTCTTCACGCTGTTCCTCGAGCTGTGGCACAAGGTCCCGTTCCCGGTCCCGGCGGACGAGCAGATCGACCCGGGGCTGCGCGACCAGCTCGGCCGCTATCGCGACGCGCTGGGCACCAGCATCCCCCTCGGCGCGGTGCTGACGTTCCTGCGCTGCTGGACGGTGCTGTACGGGGCGGTGGCGATGGAGGTGTTCGGCCACATGAGCTTCGCGCTCGAAGACCCGGCGCCCATGTTTGAGCTCACCCTCGGCGACCTGGCCACCCTGGTCGGCCTGCGGTACCCGCTATCCGGCTAGACGGCCGGGGACGAGCGGCCGGAAACTGCGGGGCGGCCGGGCGGGTACTGCTGGTAGCGTTTTCGTGGCGGGCTGGCAAGCAACTTTGCATAAGACACAAGGACTGACGCGTACTCATGCTGGACAGGCGATTTATCAGGGAAAACCCGGACGCGGTGAAGGACGCCGTCCGGAAGAAGGGCATCGACCTGGACGTCGACGAGTTGCTCGACCTTGACCGGGCCACCCGCAAGCTCCAGCACGAACTGGACCAGGCCCAGTCCCGCCGGAAGAGCTCGGCCAAGGAGTTCGCCAAGGCCGACGACGCCAGGCGGGCCGAGCTGAGGGCCGAGCACACCGAGCTCGAGGCCCAGCTCAGGGAGCTGCGCGAGCAGCTCGCGGAGGCGACGGAGAAGCTGAACGCGCTGCTGCTGCTGACTCCCACCATCCCGTGGGACGGCGCCCCGGTCGGGCCGGACGAGTCCGCCAACGTGGTCGTGCGGAGCGTGGGCACCCCGCCGGAGTTCGGCTTCAAGCCGCTGGACCACGTCGAGCTGCTGGAAAAGCGCGGCTGGGCGGACTTCACCCGGGCCCGTAAGGTCGCCGGGGAGCGTGCCTACGCGCTGACCTCGGACCTGGTGCTGCTCGAGCGCGCGGTGCATTCCTATGCCCTCGACCTGCTGAGGAACAAGGACTTCGAGCTGGTCAGCGTCCCGTCGCTGGTCCGCGAGGAGGCGCTCATCGGCACCGGCATGTTCCCGGCGCACCGCGAGGAGATCTACGCGATCCCCGCCGACGACCTGTACCTGGCGGGCACGGCCGAGGTGGCCCTGGTCGGCTTCCACAGCGACGAGATCCTGGACCATAAGCGCCTGCCGATCAGGTACGCCGGCATCTCGCCGTGCTTCCGGCGGGAGGCGGGCAGTGCCGGGCGGGACGTGCGCGGGCTGCTGCGGGTCCATCAGTTCGAGAAGGTCGAGCAGTTCGTCATCTGCGCGGCCGATGTGGCCGAGTCCGACCGCTGGCACGCGGAGCTGCTGGGCACGGCCGAGCAATTGCTGCAAGGGCTGGGCCTGGCCTATGAGGTGATGGAGGTCTCCACCGGAGACATGGGCGCGGGCAAGTACCGGATGAACGACATCAACACCTGGATGCCGTCGCTGGGCGCGTACCGCGAGACGCACAGCTGTTCGTCGCTGCTCGACTGGCAGGCCCGGCGGGCCAACGTGCGCTACCGCGACACCGACGGCACGGTGCGGTTCGCCTACACTCTGAACAACACCGCGGTGGCCACGCCACGGATCGTCGCCGCCCTGGTGGAGAACTTCCAGACCAGCGAGGCGCAGGTGCGGGTGCCCGAGGTGCTGCGGCCCTACCTCGGCGGCCGCGATCTGCTCTAAGTTCCCGCGTGCGGGGCGCGCGGTCTGCGCGGGTGGGCCAACAGGCGTACGCTGCGAGGCGTGAACCATGAAGCTGACCGGGTGGCAGACCTGGCGGGCCGACCGCTTAACGCGTTGACCAGGCGTGACGTAGCGCTCGCGCTGCTCACCGTGCCGTCGGAGGAGGCGCTGGGCTCGCTGCCCGCCATCCGGCGGGGGATGCTCGCCGCCGGCAACCCGCTGTCCGCGGTGTTCTGGACGTCGGCGGAGACGGTCCTGCACAAGATCAACGACGGCGTGGCCACGGTGGGCGACGTCAGGACGTGGCTCGAGGCCACCGGGACCGAGCCGAACGGGATCATCGGCCTGCACGTCTGGGACGACCAGTCCGAGCGCAGCCAGCTCGCCGCGGAGATGCACACCAGGCTGGTCAGCCACCTCGAAGAGCGGCTCGCCGCGGGGGAAATCGACCCCGACCTGCTGGCCGCGGCCGACCCGGCCGCCTGCCAGTCCTACATCGAGCTGCAGGAACGGTGGATGACCTCGGCGCTGCCAGACGGCCGGGTCCCGATGGACGTGCTCCTGGACGAGAAGGACGAGGAGTTCCTGGCCGAATGGGACGCCGCCGACGCCGACGCGCTGGCCGCGACCCGGGCCCTGATCGACCGGGTCGGTGACCGCCCGCTGCCGAGGGAGGAACTGCGCCGGGCCAGCGCCCGGCTGCGCCAGGACATCGCCCGGCCGGGCTGGCCTGGCCGGCTGCTGATCGAGTGCGGCGGACTCGATCCTGAGGACCTGCCGGCCGACGACACCGAGCTGTGGCTGCGGCTGGCCGCGGGCGTGGCGTCGCCGCAGGGGCAGGACACCTGGGGGGGCCCGGACCAGGACGACGGTGAACCCGGCGAGACGGAAAGCGAGCTCACCGCCATCTGCGCCATCGACCATTTCGACTGGCTGGCGGCGATCACCGCGCTCGCCGAGGGCGGTCCGGGCACCGCCGCGTCAGCCGCCGACCTGGCCGCCTACGTTCGGGACTACGATCCCGGGGACCTCGGGGACCCGGACGACGCCGGGCCCGACGAAGAGGACGAATCCGACGATTTCTTCCTGTCCGACGATGACGACGAGTTCGACGACCTCACCATGGAGGGCCTGTTCCTGCCGGTCACCTCGCTGTGGCAGGTGCTCGGCGCGATCGACGACGACGAGCGGCTGACCGCGCTGGGCTGGTGGGGGCTGCCCGAGGCCATGCTCCGGGTCTGGGCCCCATCCGGCGGCGCAGCGGGCTAGCCGGGAGCCTAGCTGCCGGTGCGCTAGGCGAGCTCACCTGGGCCGTCGGTGTCGGCCGCCGCGAGCTGCTCGTAGGCGGGGACCAGGACGTCGGCCAGGTCCTTGCCCCGCACCCCGACGGGCGGCGGGGGGAACATGCGCAGCAGTAGGTCGGGGGCGGAGGCGTCCGGCACGGTGGCCAGCGCCCGCAGCCGGGCCGGACTCAGGCCGGGCGACCAGAACCCTTCCAGGCAGTCCTCCAGCGGCGGGGCCGGCACATCCAGGCCGGCTCCGGTGGCCGCCGCCGGGCGGGCCGTCGCGGCGTCCTGGCCCGGACCGGACCGGCCGGCCTGGATCCGGCGCAGCGCGGCGAGCAACTCGTCCCTGGCCTTGCCGCGCCAGGCCAGCATGCCGAACGGGTCACGGTCGAAGTCCTCGGCCAGCACGTAGCAGACCGCGGCCAGGTGCTTGCACGGCACCTCCCAGTCCGGGCAGCTGCAATGCATGTCCAGGTCCGCGGCCGACCTCGGGAACAGCGGCGTGCCGCACTCGGCGAATACCTCTTCGATCTCGCGCGGCATCTCGCCGGCCAGCAGCTTGGCCCGGAACAGCGCCTGGCTGGCCAGGCGGTCCTGCACCCGCCGCCACTGGGCGGTGGTCAGCGGCAGCACCCCGATCCTGACCTGGTACGGGCGTACCCGCGACCCCTGCACCCTGGCGGTGACCTTTCCCTGGGCCAGCTCGAAGTCGAGCACCTGCCCGGCCCGGGCGTAGCTGCGGCCCCGGGCCAGCCGGCCGCTCATCCCGTACGACTCGAGCACGCTGATGAACCGCCTCGACCACCACTGCTCGCCGATGGCGCCGCGCTTGCTCCTGGCCTTGATCCCGCCGTCCACCCGGATCGGCCTGGCGGGCGGCCAGTCCTCCCAGCGCCCGCTCATTCGGTCACCGCGTCGGGGGACAGGGTGAGGACGGCCCGCAGGTCCTCGGTGGACAGTTCGGTCAGCCAGCCTTCGCCGGTGCCGACGATCTGCTCGGCCAGGGCCTTCTTCTCCTCGATCATGGCGTCGATCCGCTCCTCCAGGGTGCCGACGCAGACGAACTTGCGGACCTGGACGTTCCGGCGCTGGCCGATGCGG
>Ga0306923_10005574_pt1 | contig 12287 bp, 10 predicted proteins | sample sta12Can44000108_FD_203841 | JGI IMG/M metagenome (GOLD analysis project Ga0306923, IMG submission 203841) | Lab enrichment of tropical soil microbial communities from Luquillo Experimental Forest, Puerto Rico - statanox.12C.anox.44.000.108 (v2)... | ecosystem: Environmental > Terrestrial >...
CTGGTGGAAACGCACGATCCCGACCAGGACCCGCAGCGCGGCGGCCTGCTGCTGGCGCGCTACGGCAAGGGAGCCTATCTCTACGATGCCTTTGCGCTGTATCGGCAGTTGCCCTCTGGCGTGCCGGGCGCTTATCGCATCTTGGCAAACCTGGTGAGCCTGGCGAAAAACCCCGGCTTCCTCGGACCCGGCGGCGGAGCCAAGTAAAAGCAGGAAGTGTTTCTCGACGCGAAGGTGCTGCGCAACGATGGCGCGTGTCTTGGCCCTGCGGTAACCGCCAACGCGCTTCGCCACCGCTGACTGGTCTACTGGCCACGCCCGCCGGGCGCACCGCCGGAAACCGGCGGGTTGATGAAGGCGCCATGCCAATGGTCTACCTTTAACGTGTCAAAGGTGAAGACCTCGTAGAAGTTCCCAGGTTCGGCTGTGGGTTCCTGACGGTTCGCTCTATGGACAATCTCTCACAATGTCGCATTCGGCCGGGATGCGAGAGCCGCGGGCGCCACGTTCATGGCTCGTCCTGGCACACGTCGTCCATCACTTCGGTATCGAGCCTCCTATAGTAGCGTGTGTAGCTGTACGGTTTCGCCAACACCCTCGGGTCCACGGCTGTCATCCTGTATTGCAGGTATTGGCCTCGCAGCACCGGATGGATCCGCTCCGTCAAATGCAGGGCGTCGCTATGCTGGGCGCCTTCTTCGTTCAACCAGGTTTTGTCGTTGAAGCCCACGGTGTCCACTACGAGAGTGTCGCCTTCCCAGCGGCCGACCGAGTCTCCGAGCCAGGTCTCCTCCAGCCTGGCCGGATGGCCTCGCTTCAGATAGATGTTGCGCATCATGCCGTGGGAAAGATCTTCGAACAGCATGACGATCATCGCGCTCACCTGCACCAGTTCGATCTTGGTGTGCTCCTTGGCCATCATTCGGAAGGGCCCGACGGGCTGGCAGATCTTCCACGGGTCCCTTTTCAAATCGACGTTTCGTGTCTGTCGCGCCGCTTCTGGCAGCAAATCGATCGCGGCCGGCGCCCCTACATTTTTCAGACCTCCCGGTAAGGTCATTCGGTCAGGAATGGATTGGTAGACACCGCGGAGATCCGGCACCTGCCCGCCTGGCTGCGCCACCATCGGCAGAGCACACAGGATTGAGACTATGAGCCTCATTTCAGCTGCCTTAGGCGGCTCTGTTGCTTCTTCAGCGCTTCGTTGCGGAATTGCTTCCAGGTGTCCGGATCTTCGGCACACACATCCTCAGGCATCTCCGCGCCGTCGGGCTGCTTCTTGTAATAGCGGTTGTAGCTGTATGGGGAATTGAGTGCGTGGCGGTCTTCGACGGTAATGTTGAGTTCCACAAAGGCCCCGTTAGCCACCCGGCGAGCACGCTCCATCAGATGGGCTTCCTCGGTGTGCGGCTCCATTCCGCCGAACAGCCAAGACTTGTCATTGAACCCGACTGTGTCCACGATCAGGGTGTCCCCCTCCCAGCGGCCGACGGAGTGGCCGTTCCAACTGGGAATCGGGTTCTTGGGATGTGGACGGTCGAGATAGATTCGGCGGACGCCGGCCGTGTTAATATTGCCGAACGCCATGATGATCCGCCCCGGCTCCTGCAGCCAGACAAACCGGCCGGCCATGCTCGGGTAGCGAAAGATTCCGTCAGGCAGGCAGACTTGCCCGGTGTCGTCTGCGATTCCATCGGTCGCCTCCATGCGTGCCTTGGCCCAGGGCTGCAAATGGGGGATGATCAGATCGTTCAGTTGCTCGCCGGGTGCGTCTTGCTTGAGGCCGGCCGGCGCTAGTTCCCGGTTTGGGGCAAGCGTGTAATATCCGGTCCAATCGGGCGGCGCCTGGGCTTGAGCCAGAACGGAGGCGAGGCCGAATCCTAATGACACAACCAGAGTCGGGGAAAGCACGTTCCGCATACGTCCCTCCCGTCTGCCGCGGAGCCGGAGTTCCGATTGAACTCTCGGTCAGTATACACCTAGCTCGATGGCTCCAAGGGTGCCGTAGGGGGTAAACAATAGAACCCCCTGTTGTTGCCCCACCCCCCTGGATGCGCGGGGGCTCAGGGTAGGCGCGCGTCGAGGGCGATGGACGCAAGGATGTCTTTAGCGGGCGCAGGCCAGATCGATTCTAGTGAACGGCGTTTCACGGGATCAATAGTCCAAGCCAGGTGTTTGCAAGAACACCGGGGTCGAGCTTTCTCCGAATTGCGCGTTATCCGCCCGAAGGAAGCCGATCGAGCTTCCCGAAACCGAACCTTGCCGGAGCGCCCCCAGATTCACGGACTATTCCACGGCAAGTGGCGGCGTCAGGCCTTTTATTTGGATAGCTCCCGTGTGCGCGGCATTGATCTGATAGGTAACAGAGGCGGGTGGCGCGGGCACCACCGCAATGCTGGTTCCGACCGAAATGTTGGTCTGGCCGAGATAAACCCCGTTGATGAACGTCAGCCCCCCCGTCGCAGCGTCGATCTGATACGCCAGCAACCCATTGTCATCAATCGCGTACACATACTGGCTCGAAGCATCCCCCGCTACTGCGTAGCAATCAGCTCCGCACAAGAACGGAGATCCCGGCACCGCTGTCAGATTCCCGCTGGCCGCGTCTACCGCGAAACCCCACAGCAAGCCGGGAGACGACCCGCTACCGCTTTGCGAGGCGTACAGGAAGTGCCCGCTCCCATCGAAGCTCACCCCTGCGCTTGCCGCTCCGGCGAAGAAGGGGAAGCCGCCGGTCAACAAAGGTGTCAGGCCTCCCGTTGTGCCATTGATCGCATAACCCACAATGCCGTTGCCGGATAAGAACAGGAATCGATTCTGCGGGTCCATCGCCAATCCGCTGCTCACGGATTCGGTGAGGAACGGCGAGCCTGCGGTTGAAGTCAGCGCCCCCGTGGTGGCATCAATCGACATCACCGCCATAACCGGGTTGTTCGGAAAAAAAGGCTCTGTGCTGGTAACTCCAGTGGCATACAGATACTTCCCGGCTCCGTCGCTGACTAAGCCGCTGACTGAGGCACCCGGGGATACGTTAATGCCAACGTTAAAGGGTGAGCCGGCAATGAGGGTCAACGCTCCCGTCGCCGGATCGATGCTAGCAGCCTGCACGTCGCCGGATGATCCTACGTAAAGAAAACGCCCTCTTGCTTCTACCGTTAGCGCGGTGATTGCCCCAGGGAGTGAATACGGGAATCCCGGTATCGGTGTCAAGATGCCAGTGCCACTGTCAATCGTGCCCCCATATAGCGTCGTGCCGGCGGCCGCGTAGACAAACCTTCCGGCCGGGTCCGATGCTACTAGACTAAATGGCCCGCTGAAGACTTGAGCTTGGCTCAACGCTCCGGTCGCCGCACCCACCAAATCGCTCGAAAGAGCAGACCCCCCAGTTGCTACGACTCCCAGAGGCCCTTGCGCCAAAGCGCCAACGTCAGCCAGGAGGCAAAGCGCAAAAGCCATAAATCCGCTGTCAAGGCAGTTCATTCCGTCATTCCCAGCGAAGTATACTAACTGGTCATTTCAAATGGATGAACTGAATGAAGGAATCCGGTAACAAAGCTACTCGTTTTTGCTTTTGCGCACGCGATCGCATTCGCCTTGCCAAATGCCTAACACAGCCTCTTGAGATCCCCAAGAATAGCTCCCGCGACCAAGCCTCTCGTATTCTCTGCCTAGATCACTTATAAACAGATGCTTTTTATGTAAACATGTCACACCTCGCAACGCCGGGCCACGTTTGTCGTGTGTACATCGGTTGTGTACATCGGTGTACCGTTGTTGACGTGACAGAACCCGATATCGACTGGATTAGTGCATGGAAGCGTGCCCCTGTAAATAAGAAGGCCGCCTACCAGGGCAAGCGATCGCACGACGGGCATGCGAAAAATATCCTGTATTCTTCGGGTCCCTAGGTCGGAAGCCGGCATGCCAGGTGCACGGAGTGGTTAACGCTTAGCCTCCAAGAAAGAGGCGATCTTAGCGCGCGCCCGATTCGCGCGATCTCCGCCCGCGTGCGCCCGGCTCTGTCTACCTGACCAAAAAAGCGCGTGCCCTTACCCGTCCGAGCAAGCTCGCGCCCGATCGTCCTATCCAAAAATGTGCGCGCCCACGCGCCGGGTTCGGTCCCAAAAAAGAGCGCACGTCCGAGCCCCCCGCATCCAGGGGCGTGGGGCAACAACAGGGTGCTCTATTGTTTACCCCCAAGGGTGCCGTGGTCTTTTCCCCGGGTTCGCGCCGCCGGCCTAGGGACGATATCGCGCCCCCCCTTTAACCGTCCGAACGGGCCGGGCCAAATTCTCAATGGCTTTCCCATGTAACCATCATGAGAACCTCGATCGGCGGACTGCCGAGTTCGCTCGCTGCGCTCTGCTATTCAATAACTGCCGCCCCGGCGACATGGTGGTGCGTATCTGGTCCGCTACGTCAGGCTAAATCTGTTTTTGCGCCTGCCGAAGCAGAATATCCGTGAACTGGACAAAAGCCCGTCGCCCTGGGTTTGCGGCTATCGGATTCGGATACGCGAATTGAATCCTCATCTCCCAGTGCGGACCGTCTCAGTCTAGTCAACCCGCAATAGCGGCAGGCCATCAACGACCAGTCTTGCGACCGCTCCCAGCACACTCCGGGCTCGAGGACGTATTGCCGGCTCGATGCGTGGACCATAGAGTTCTAATCGCTCTGGACCGTGCGTGCGAGGATCTAAACCGGCATTGACTTGGGGTCTTCGGGCCGTTACTATCCACAAAGGCGGATTCGGTCGAATGGCGGTGAGACGACGAGACTTTCTCCAGTTGGCTGGTGTAACTGCCACAGCAGGCTTCGCTTCAGGATGCGCAGTCCGAAACGACAAGGTATCCGCGACCCCATCGGCGAGGGCGGGCTCCCTGGCGGCGGCAAGCCCGACTCATGTGTCTCTCAACCTGGTCGCGCCGCGCATTTCATGGGAGCGCGTGATTCGAACCACAGTGGGCCTTCGCCCACATCGGGATTCCGGCTTCGTCTTGAAGGCGGAGAAATTCGGCGAAAAGACCGTCATTCACGATTACGGATTTGGCGGCGCGGGAATGTCGCTGGCATGGGGTTGTGGCGCGATGGCTGCAGATATGGCGTTAGAGCACAATGATCGCAAGGCCGCCGTGCTGGGCTGTGGTTCACCAGGCCTGACTGCCGCGCGGCAACTGCAACGCCGAGGTTTCGAGGTGACCATCTATGCGATGAGCGTGCCTCCTGACACAACGTCGAACATGTCCTACGCCGGTTTTACCCCCACGACAGCGCTCATCACCAACGAGCAGCGCACCCCGGCGTGGGATGTCCAATTCCGGCGCGCGGCCGAGATTTCCTACCGCCAGCTTCAGCTACTGGCCGGAGCGCCCGGTTGGGGAGTGTATTGGATCGACAGCTTCAACGCCACCGACGAGCTGAATGAGCAGCGTCCCAGCGAGCGTGAAGACGACCTGCTGCCCGAGTCTATGCGTCCTGAACGGGATCGCGAAGTATTCGGCCCTGGAGAGCATCCTTTCCCGACCCGATACGCCGTGCGCACGTCGTCGTTGGCCATCGAGCCCTCTATTTATTTGGACAAGCTCGTAGCCGATTTCCTGCTCTTCGGAGGAAAGATCGTGATCCGCAAGTTCGACACACCGCGCGATCTGACGTCAATTCCCGAATTCCTCGTTGTGAATTGCACAGGCCTGGGGTCGAAGACGTTATTCAACGACAATGAGCTCGTCCCGATCAAGGGCCAGCTCACTTTATGCATCCCGCAGCCCGAGGTGAAGTATCGTGCCTTTGGCCGGCTACGAAATAGCACGGTAGCGGCCAGCATCAGCCCCCGTAGTGATGGCATTGTGGTGGGCAATATGATGGAGCGCGATAACTGGTCGCTCGACCCCAACCCCGATGTACGCCAACAGAACATGGAGGCCGCAATCCAGTTTTTCGCGGTCATGCGTGGGCGAGGAGGGCGGGTCGCACCGCTCGATAGGACTGGCGAACTGGTGCCACGCTCTCAACCCTTTGCCTATATCCGCCCCGCCTAAGACGCTGCCACCTCTCGCGGTGCCTAGCTAGGTTTGCGGAAAAGTGCTGATCCGCCCACCCTGCAGCCGAGATCGACCGGCACGACAAACGGCCTGAACGCAGTTGCGAATTCCCGACCAGCATGCGCCGGCGAGAAACGCAGGCAAATCGTTCGCCCTCTCCTGTTGTTTTGGCGTTCATGGGCGTGACCGGGGTAGCTCGAAAGGTCGACGGCTGGAGGCTCATCAAAGCTACGGTTCGTTAGGCAATGGTCCGAAGTCGGGCGGTGGCCGGCGATGCCGGGTTGCCGCCTCGAAAGCGGAGGCTATGCGGAATAGCGTCGCTTCGTCAAATGGGCGCGCGATGAAATCGACGCCAACAGGTAAGCTGGCACGTATTGGTCCGACCAACCGGGTGCCGCCGTTTCGATCACCAACGCGATCCCAGATCTCCGTTGTAAAGCCTGCAGGTACTGTGATCGCGGGGAAACCCTGCTGACCAATCAGCGACCAGCCGATCGGAGAGCGGCCGTTCGCGCTCGGCTCGCGCGGAGCGGTGAGCTTTCGTGGTGGGACAGTGGACATCGGGGAGATGAGCGCGTCGAGCCGCTGTTCCTGCATGCACTCGAGCAAAATGTTTTGAAGGGCGAAGCGCGCCTGAAGGCGTGCCGAGGTATCTAGCGTAGTGGCGCGTTCCGCGGCCCGCCTTGCCTGTCTGCGATCGGGAAAGTTAGGATCTTCGTAGAACCTTGACTTCGCGATCAGGTCGGCGTTGGTTCGGATATTGGTGTCGCCACGTTCTCGCAGATACCGGTTCATCATGTATTTGCCCTCGCCCTCCACACCCAGTCCGTTGAGGCTGCGCAGGGAAAGACTCTGCGGCACTCGCGACGGATCGGCGTGCATGTCCAGAAGCGTGGCCGTGTGATCGGATTGGGGTTGGCCGCCGGCATCGACCGGGAACAGCGCCCGATACTGGCGCGTAAACGCCGTGTTCAAAAGCTCTGGCGCATAACGCGCAATGCAACTTTGGAACAAGGCGCCTTCCGGACCTGGATCCACGATCGTCGCGCCGAGCTTGCGAACGTCGTCGATGGCGTGCTCGACGATATCAATGCTTTCTTCGTCGGCCTTGGAGAAGAGCTTTTTATCCATGTACTCACGAATCACCCCTATACGGACGCCTTCGAGTCGCGTGGCGGCAGCGAAGCTGACATACGGCTGTGCCGGCTTGCGTCCGATGCCAAACACGGTCATCTCGTCGGCGGGGTCGTAGCCGGCGATTACGTCCAGTATCTTTGCCGCGTCTTGCACGTTGCGACAAATAGGACCGGTGCGCATGCTCAGGCCCGCGCCCATCATTCCTTTCCGGCTGACCAGTTCTTGCGTCGGCGCCAGCCCAACCAGACTGTTGACGGATGCCGGCCATCGGATGGACACGACCGTCTCCTCACCGATCGCGCACGTCACTAGGTTTGTCGATACCGAAGTCGCCGAGCCAGCGCTCGACATACCGGGCTCGCGTTCCGTGTCGTATGGATTGCAGAAAGTACCTCCAAAAGAGCTGCGTGCTCCGTCTGTTGCATACTCGGCCAGATTTGCCTTTGCCAGAATGATTGCTCCGGCGTCGCGCAGCCGTCTGACGAACGTGGCATCCTCCGGCGGGCGGTCGTTAGCGTAAGGGGCGTCGGCCCCGGAAGTTGTACGCATGTCAAATGTGTCGTATTGATCTTTGATCGCCATGACGACGCCGTGCAGCGAGCCAACGAGCCTGCCGGTCTGCTTGAATTGCCGATCCTCGGCGGCTGCAACCTCTAGCGCGTCGGGCATGTTCGGATCGTTATCAACGGTGTCCGTCATGCTGCGTGCCTTACGCTCATCGAAGCCCCGGGTCTTGCGTGCCGACGGCCGCAGGTTCAGTGTCGAGAGCGCGTTGATCTGCCTGGCGTGCGAAATCGTCGTAATCGGGCCGAGAATTCCCGTCGGCTCGCTGACGCAAGTGTTGTTGTAGGTCTGGATCCGCTTCAGGTACAGCTCCGCAAGCCCCACACTCGTGATCTGGTTGGCCACGATAGCCTGCTGGATGTCGCTAATACTGGCGTCCTGTAGATGAAACTTCGCTGTCGCCTGACGTTGTGCGCCAATGGTGATGTTCGCAGCAAGAAAGGAGGCCAAAAATGCGGATCTCCTCAAGCCGTAATTTGGACCGAGATTTTGGAACATAGGCCGTTCTCCTTGTGATGAACGTTCCTAGAATAGCGGTTCTGAGCATGTATCCGAAAAAGGTTTTGCCGTTGATCGCACTTCGATGATCGGGCTCCTGGCGCTCAGTGGCATCAACGATGATTGGTCGTGAACTTGAGGGAAGGCGGCGCCGTGGTGCCGGACGCGCTTCGCCGCCAGGCGCCCGCGGGCGTCCGAGCCCTGCCGCAATCGGCGCAAAGATATCTCTGCTAAGGCAACCTGAGCGCTATGCGGTGCTGGCACGCGCCGGATGGGACATGGAAGCCGAAAGTTTCATGCGCCGCCGCCGCTCCTACCCGCAGGTCTACAGCCTCACCGTCACCCAGGCCTGTCTAGATTGACCCAGGATCACCGGGCTTCGATCAGTGCGAGGGCTGCGTAGCCGGTGGCCAGATCCCGCATGAACTGGGACGGCATCGTGCCCGGCTCATACTGCGTGTTCATCGATTGCGCTTCCCAGAATCCCAATTTATCCTGGTGCGCGCGGAGCCATTGGAGAGCTCGTCCCAATTTCGGATTAGCCGCTGAGACGCCGACGCGCTCCAGAACCAACGCCGCTAGGCCAGTGGCATATGCATTGGAACCTTCGGCGGGTGGGGCGTCGGCGTGCTTGGACCACGGGCCGAGAGAGTCTAGCGTCCACCCGCCGTCAGCCTGCTGTTTCCCAGCAAGCTCGTTCACAATCGCCTCGCGATCCGCATGGGTAAGCAGACCGCCAAGCTTGCTCGAAGCCCAGACCAAAACCACCCTGTTGTGTAGCGGCTGTGCCTTCCCCTGACCCGCGAGGTAGGTTTTCAAGGCGGCCAAGTTCTCCTGAATCTGAGGCCGCGACTGGTAACCCTCAGGAGCCACGCCTACCGCCAGCGCGGCCAGCGCTGCGCCATAGAATTGCCCATACGGTGCTGAGAAAGGATCACGACCCGTGTTGTTCCAGTTCCAGGCACCTTGGGAGGGTCCGCTCGCTATTTGTAGCGGCCAAAGGCTTTCGAAGGCCTGCTCGGTCTCCCTGCTCAAGGAGCCGCGGCGAGCATCCTCCTGCGCAAGCAGAAGCGCCGTTAGCACGGGTTCGGCTGGCGTCGTGCCGAAAGTCGGGATACGCTTCTTTATGGCGTCGAGAAGGCCGGTTTCGTAGGGCGAGGGCCCGCCTTCCTTGAGGACGGTCCTGAGGGCGGTCCGCGCGAGCATGTAGGGCAAGCCGGTGTGGCAGGAGACGCACACGCCCTTGGCCGTATTTGCTCGCGGCCACGCAAACCATTCCTTCTGCCGCCCATCGAGGTAGTTGGCGGCGAGCTGCGGATTCCAGTCGCAAAACGCCGGCAGGCTTGCCAACATGAGGCCAAGCACCGTGCGAGGAGTCATGCGACCGAGTCTACTCCTCCGATCGGCCCGAAGGAAGCCGGTCCGACGGCCGATTGGCCAGTACGGCACATAGGTGAGGAAGTGGCAGCGCCGGCGGCAGAACTCCGAAATCCTTCCAGCTGGGAGCCCCGACCCTTTCCTAATGGTGGGCCGGGTTTAGCGACAGCTAACGGTTGTGCCGGCAGCTGGTTCGGCAAGCTCGTTGCCCCTGACGGGATGCTTACCGCGCCTGGGATTTAGGATGGCAAACCGGGCGCACGATTGAGCAGGCCGGTTTCAAAGTGATCTACAGCGAGCAGGCGGTTATCCCGAAGACGGCCCGGTTACGATGTCCGAAATGTCCGAGAACGCCGGACAGATCGCCGCATCCCCCCCCGGACGGCGGGGCCCGCGATCCGCGATGCGGACATCGGATATGGGAACGGGATCAACCTCGTCTAGACCATCCGCGAGTACGAGAGACAGCCAGTTCGGCGAACTCCACATCGAGGACCAGGGTTTCCCCGCCAAGAGCGGCCACCTGGATTGAAGGGCATCCTTAAACTTCGACAGTCTCGAGGCTACCGTGCGCATTGACCCCAGGCTCCACCGTGTGCCGGACGCAAGGCGCAAGTTCTAGAGGACCTCAAGGACCAAGCACTTTAAGTAGTGAGTCTCGGGCACCGTCAACAGAATCGGATGATCTTGCGCCTGCGTGCGGCGTTCGAGCACGCGGAGCGTGCGTTCGGCATCCAGTGCGGCTTGGGCGATCAGCTCCAGGAAGATGGCTTCGCTCACGTGATGCGAGCACGAACAAGTAATCAGCACTCCACCAGACGGCAGCAGCCGCAGGGCGCGCAGATTAATCTCCTTGTACCCGCTGACCGCGGCCTGCACGTTACGCCCGGACTTGGCGAAGGCCGGCGGGTCCAGCACCACGAGCGAGAATTGGCGGTGGCTGGCGGCGTAGCTGGCCAATAGATCGAAGACGTCGGCTTCGCGAAACTCGATGTTCGCGATGGCATTCGCCGCGGCGTTGGCCCGTGCCGTGGCTAGCGCTGGCGCGGAGCTGTCCGCGGCTTCGACGCGCTCACACTTTCGGGCGAGGTGGAGGGCGAAGCCGCCAGTGGACGTGAATGCATCGAGTGCGCCGCCGCCGCGCGCGTAGCGGGCGGCCGCGAGGTAGTTCTCACGCTGATCGAGGTAGATGCCGGTCTTCTGGCCGCGTAGCAGGTCTGCACGCAAGTCCAACCCGTTCATGTGGACCGGTACGAATTCCGGCACTTCCCCGGCCACGACCGCCGATTCTGAGGCCAGTTGCTCTTTCGCACGCACTCGGACGTCGTTGCGCATCACGATACCGCGCGGCCGGAAAATTTCCCCTAGGCAGGATACGATCTCGCCTTTGGCGCCGTCCATGCCTTGATTCAGGGTCTGAACCACTAGGTATTCGCCGTAACGGTCGACGACCAAGGCAGGGAGCAGATCGGCCTCCCCATGTATTACGCGATAGGTGTCGCTGTGGTGGACGACTCGGCAGCGATATTCCTCGGCAGCGCGCAGGCGCCGAAAAAAGAAGTCGCGGTTGACGGTTTCCACCTGGTCCGAAAGCATTCGCAACGCGATCTGCGAAGAGGAACTGTAGTGCGCGGTACCGATCCTACGACCGCGGGCATCGGCAACCCTTACGGCTTCGCCAGGCTGAGCGCCGTCGCGGTCCGTCACGTCACTGGCAAAGACCCACGGGTGGCCGGAGGCGACGCGGTCGGCCGCCTTGCGGTTCACTCGGACTTCGTTCATCGCATGCCCTGGAGGCGAGCGATGCGGTCTTCGGTGGAGGGGTGCGTCGAGAACAGCCGCATGAAGCCTCCCCCAGTGAACGGCTTGATGATGAACAGGTGCGCGGTGGCCGGCGTTGCTTCCATCGGGATCCGCTTCGACCAGGTCTCCAGCTTCTCGAGGCCATTGATCAACGGGTACGGCGAGCCGATGTACTTAGCGGAGGCGGCGTCGGCGTCGTATTCGCGCGAGCGGGAAATGGCCATCTGAATCAACAGGGCGGCAATGGGCGCCAGGATCGCCATGAATACCATGCCGAGCGCGCCACCTCTGTCGTCGTCATCGCGGCGCGATCCGCCGCCGAAGATCATGCCCCAGCGCGCCATGCTGGCCAGGAAGGTAATCATGCCGGCGATCATCGCCGCTACCGAGCTAATGAGAATGTCGCGATGCAGTACGTGGCCAAGTTCGTGCGCGACCACGCCTTCGATCTCCGAATCGTTCATCAGCCGCAGAATTCCGGCGGTGAATGCGACCGAAGCGTGTGACGGGTTCCGCCCCGTGGCGAAAGCATTCGGCGAATCGTCCGGAATCAGCCACAAGCGCGGCATGGGCAGACCCATCCGCTGGGTGAGGTTGCGTACGATCGGCTCCACGCGCCGGTAGACCTCCGGATTGTCGGCGTCCGTCACGGGTTGCGCCGAGTACATCGAGAGCGCGATTCGATCGGAGAAGAAATAGCCGCTGAAGTTCATCGCGATCGCGAAGAACAGAGCGATGTAGAGTCCTTGCCGTCCGCCGAAAGCCTGGCCTCCGATAAGCAGAACGGCAGTCAGCAGACCGAGTAACAAAGCTGTTTTCAATGTGTTAGTGGTCATAGTATTACCTCAAACGGCAACCGGCACCCGC
>Ga0306923_10005577_pt1 | contig 12284 bp, 10 predicted proteins | sample sta12Can44000108_FD_203841 | JGI IMG/M metagenome (GOLD analysis project Ga0306923, IMG submission 203841) | Lab enrichment of tropical soil microbial communities from Luquillo Experimental Forest, Puerto Rico - statanox.12C.anox.44.000.108 (v2)... | ecosystem: Environmental > Terrestrial >...
TGTGCTCGGGGCCATGTCGGGGTTAACCGACAATGCCGCCCACATCGGAGGCCTGATCACCGGACTGCTCTTCGGTGCGCTGATCGCGCGCTTCGCTCCGGGACGCGAAGTGTTCCCCCGCCTCGCCATACTCGCGGCGGTAGGACTCATCGTGCTTGGCAGTGGCGCGTGGCTGCACAACTCGCGGACTTACCTGATTCATGCTGCCCGGGGCGATGATTTGCTCGAGGCAGGCAAGACCTCGCAGGCAATCGCGGAATTGAACACGGCGATCCGGCAGCATCCAGACTATGTTCCCGCTCATTTTGGGCTGGCCCACGCATACTTCGAGCAAAAGCAATATGACCGCGCCGAAACCGAATTAAAGCGTGTACTCGAACTGCAGCCGGGACACGACGGCGCCCGATATGAACTAGGCATCGTTTATCTGAATCAGAAGCGTGTGCTTGAGGCGAAAGAGGTCTTTACCCGGCTCTTAAGGTCCGACGGCAACGACGGCTACGCACATCTTGGACTTGGGATGGCGCTGGCCGCGGAACAGAATAACTCCGCGGCAATTGAGGAGTACAAGCGGGCGGCGCGATTGCAACCCAACCTGGATTCGGTCTATTACCGGATGGGTCTCTCGCAAGCGGAACTCAAGAACTATGACGCGGCCATCAGCGCTTTCCTCACGCAGCAGGAGAAAGCGGGAGACGATGCGGATACCGAGGCCCACCTGGCCGAGGCCTACCGCGGCAAGGGCCTGGTGAAGGAAGCTGAAGAAGCCAGGCAAAAATCCGAAAAACTGAAAACGTTGAAGTAGAGCCCGCCTGAGGCGTTACAGCACCTCAATTTGCAAGCCCTGGCGGCAAGGTCTTCCTTTTCTTGCTGATCTTATTCTCTGTTCCGCGCCGCTGACAGGCTCATGACGAAGCTAGCAACTGCGCCAGCGCACGTTGGCGGTATCTGAACGTGCTCTTCAACCGAGCGGGTAGAAGCACCCGCACGCCGATCTCGCCGAGTATTCCGAACCCTAGCTCACATTCGATGTTGTCGCGCACGATCGTCCCCTCGACCATCGCGAGTGTCGGCGGTGATCTCATGCCGGTGATGCCAAGTGCGGAACGGACCGCGCACCTGGATGTCTTGAAGTGATCGTTCCATTCGGACTCGTGTGACGCAGCCAAGCCAGCGCGCGCGGAAGGGTAGATAAGGAAGCGCGCGGAACGAAGTGTCGATCCTTGTGCCGACACCGGCGAGTTGAGGTACGCAATCTGGCAACGGGCCGGGTAACGGCGCAGGCGCGACCCGTCGCAGTCGATCGATTCGCGTGCTGGTCATGGGCGGCATGAGGTGAGGAAGATTTCGTGGATCGGCAAAGAAAAGAAAAACGCGGTCAACAGCAAACGCGACCCAATCTTCAAACCTGAAGACCTTGATCATGCATGCAGACATTTCGTCGCGGACGGTTCGTTATCCACAGAATTTTTCTGAAGGCAAGAAAAAAGCAGGCGAAGAATTACCGAAAGAATCACTGACGTAAACCCAACATCTTGTAGTCACTAGTTGGGTTATGCACAAGACTTGGCGCTTTTCCGGAAGGCACTTCTAAGACCCCCATAACCTTCAAGTTTGTGATTGACAACAAACCATTTAGGCGTAGGATGTGGTCAAAAGTGGTACAAAGTGGTCGAAGCAGTAGAGGTCGTGGGCCAAAGTCTTGCAAGTTGAGGCGCCAGTGGAATTTAAGGCTGACACCCCCAAACAGAGCCCGAACGAACCGGAAATGACCCCTTTGGACATCGCTTTTACCTCCTCCCTGGTTGCTGTACTGGCAACTGCCAAGCGGTTCGGAAGCCCCCGCACGGGCAGGTTACGACATGTTTCGCGGCAATCATCCAACTCGCGTCGACGACAAAGGCCGTCTAAAGGTCCCCGCCGAGTTCAAGCGGGTGATCGACGAGAAATACGGGACGCAATTCTACATCACAAGTTTAGACGGGAAAGTTGCCCAGATATATCCCTTCGAGGAATGGGAGCGGATCGAGCAAAAACTGGCCGGACTCTCCACTTTCAATCCCACGAAGAAGAAGTTCCTCACCCGGGCGAACTACTGGGGACAGCAGGTCGAGATGGATGGTCAGGGCCGGTTGCTGATTCCGCAGTTGCTGCGCGAGAACGCGGCGATCAAGGGAGAGGTTGCGGTGCTGGGCAACCTGACCTACCTGGAAGTTCGCAACCTGGAAGCGTTGCAGCAGGAGATCGAGACCGAGCAATTCACCGAGGATGATGAGAAGACGCTCGACGGCCTGGGCATCTAGTGGACGAGGGTTCTGGAGTAAACACCCCCGAGCGGGGGCATGGTGGCAAGGCTGGCCATGTACCGGTTCTTTTAAAAGAAGCGATCGATTTTCTAAACATCCGGCGCGGTGGAACGTATATCGACGCCACGGTGGGCCTGGGCGGGCACAGTTACGAAATCGCAAAACGCCTCGGCGCAGCGGGACGTTTGATTGGGGTCGATAAGGACCGGGCGGCGCTCGAGAAGGTAAAGGCAGTCCTTGGTCGTTCGTCGTTGGTCATTGGCACACACACCGATCAGTTGCTGACGGCAGGGGATGAACAAGCAGACTGGCCGCCAATTGAGTTGCGCCACGGGTCGTTTGCAGCCTTAGCCAACGACGTTCGCGTCGACGGTTTGCTGGCCGATCTCGGCGTCAGCAGCTTGCAGCTTGACGACGCTGCGCGCGGATTCAGTTTTCAGGCGGATGGACCGCTGGACATGCGTATGAATACGCAGTCCGGCGAGACCGCCGAACAAGTGGTAAATCGGGTCGACGAGGTCACACTCGCCAACCTGATTTACGAATTCGGTGAGGAAAGGAGGTCGCGGAGAATCGCCAGAGCCATTGTCCGGTCGCGGCCGATACGCACAACCGCGCAACTTGCGGAAATCGTTTCAGCCGCGGCCCGGCCAATGAATCAGGCAGAAAGAAGGATTCATCCCGCGACGCGCACCTTTCAGGCTCTCCGAATTTTCGTAAACCATGAACTTGATGACCTGCGGGAGCTGATGCGCATCGCCCCGCAGTTGCTGAAGCCGGGCGGCGGACGCCTGGTCGTCATCAGTTTTCACTCGCTCGAGGACCGCATCGTGAAAGATGCGCTCCGCGAGGGAGCGAAGCAGGGCTGGTACCGGGTACTGACCAAGAAGCCGGTGACGGCGAGCGAAGCAGAGATCGATCGCAATCCGCGGGCACGCAGCGCGAAACTGCGAGCGGCGGAAAGGGTTTAAGTAGGCAATCAGCACTCGGCAGCCAGCATTCCGCCATTCGAAGGCAATGCTGGAGACTGAATGCGGAGTGCTGAATGCGAAAGGCAGAATGCGGAAGGCTTTTCCCCCGAAGAACCCATCGGGGGCCCCAGCGTGACCGCTCTTGCGTTGGGGAAGATTGTGGGTGAAGGAAAACCCGGCACGCACCAGGGAAGGCGTGCCGGGGCAAGGTTTCCGGGGCAGCAGCGCCTCTGTTTGAAAGGGCAAAGAACAGGATCCAAGTCTTTCGATGCCGTTCCGGAAGAATTACGAAAACAGGAGTCAGGGCCATGTATTCGGGAATGCTGATCAACGAATTGATTGCGACAGTGGAACGAACTGAAGCCCGCATGCGCAACGCGGACGAGGACAACGAACTGGAGCGCTGGTACGTGAGCGTGCACACGCCCGTACTGGCCGAAGTCGACCTGCTCGGAGTCGCTTAAATGGCAACCATGGCCGCCCCACAAATGCCGGTTCCCGCGCGCCGTCAGTCGTTTTGGATGGGCACGCCCGAAATTTACTTCAACAAGGCGATCGACAACTCGCGCCTGGTGAAAGTAGAAGACCCTCGCCGCAGCCGTGAAATGCGGCAATTCGCGCTGGCCCTCGGCTGCCTGTTCCTGCTAGTGATGACCTATGCCTGGCAGCATTTCAAGGCCATCGAATACGGTTACCAGATCGAGTCGCTGAAGATCCATCGCGATGGCATGGTGGAGATGAACCGCGAGCTGCGCCTGGAAGACGCTTCCCTGCGCAACCCCGAGCGCATTGACGTAATGGCACGCAGGCTGGGACTGCAGTCTCCGCTGGCGGGGCAAGTGATGCAGATGGATACCGCTACCGACGGTGGTGCCCCAGTGATGGCGAGCGTGACGCCGATTTCGGTGATCTCGGTTCGCTAGTGTAGGGCGGACGTTTCTGTCCGCTGAAACGGGTAGCAGGAGAGCACTCTGATTGGCAGCGTGAACTCCCAGCATGAACAAGCTTAAGCCCTCCCTGTGAACGTGTATTGGCGGCCCTCCGGAACCCGGTGAGCCGCCATGTTTGTCTAGAGAGCACTCGGCACTTAACAGTTAGCATTTAGCCAAAGCAAGGCTGGGTGGCAGGGTTACAGGCCAAATGCGAATTGCCAAATGCTAAATGCTTGCTTTTTCGTAGTACGGACGCATCACTTTGCCAGCGAACAAGCTCAGCGCCGCCAATCATCGACTCTATCTTCTGGGCGGACTGTTCCTGTTTTGGTTTGCCGTCATTTGCCTGCGGCTGGTGTACCTGCAGATCTTCCGCTACGGCGATTTCGAGCAGCGGGCCGAGCACCAGCAGCAGCGCTCGGTAAATGTTTCGGCGAAGCGTGGAATCATTTATGACCGCCAGGGGAACGAGCTGGCCATGTCGATCATGGTTGATTCGGCTTTCGCCGTCCCCAGCGAGGTCCCTGATCTTCCTACCGCGATTTCCCTGATTACCCGTATCACCGGAGAAGATCCGCGCCTGATACTGGCGGACTGCCGTGCGCACAAGACTTTCTGCTGGGTGGCTCGCAAGGGGAATGCGGATGTCATCGAACGTATCCGGTCTCTCAACCTGCAGGGGATCCATTTCCAGAAGGAATCGAAGCGTTTCTACCCCAAGCGGGAGTTGGCGGCACAGGTCCTGGGGTATGTGGGCACCGATGATGATGGGCTGAGCGGCATCGAGCGCGGGTACAACGACCAGCTCAGTGGCCAACCCGGTCGAATGCAGATCTCGGTGGACGCGCGCAAGAAGTGGTTCGCGCGCATCGAGAAGCAGCCGGAAGCCGGCAGCAACGTCGTGCTCACGGTCGACGAGAAGATTCAGTACATCGCCGAGCGCGAACTGGAGCAAGCCATCAAGGACACGCACGCGATCGCGGGCACCGTGATTGTGGAGAATCCGCACACGGGCGAGATTCTTGCGCTCGCGAACCGGCCCAATTTCAACCCCAACGTCAAGAAAGAGATCCGCAACGAAGCTCTCAAGAATCGCGCGGTTAGCGACATCTACGAACCCGGCTCGACCTTCAAGCTGGTCACGATTTCGGCGGCGCTGGAAGAGAAGCTCACGCGGCCGGACGAGCTGTTCGACTGCCAGATGGGATCGATCGTGATCAACGGCATGCGCATCCGCGACAGCAAGCCGCACGGTGTGCTCTCGGTGGCGGATGTGCTGGCGGAGTCGAGCGATGTGGGGGCGATCAAGATTGCGCTCCGCCTTGGGGAAGACCGCTTTTACAAATACATTCGCGCCTACGGGTTTGGACAGCAGACCGGCATTGAATTGCCGGGGGAGACGCGGGGCATGACCAAGCCCGTGGAGAAATGGTCGAAGGTCTCGATCGGCGCGATCTCGATGGGGCAGGAGATCGGCGTTTCGGCACTGCAACTTGCGGCCATGATTTCGACGTTCGCGAATGATGGGGTGTGGGTCGCGCCGCGGATCGTCGCGACCACGACGCAGCCGGAGAGCGCGCCCCAGACCGTCGTCTTTCACCCGCAGCAGGAACGGCGCGTGATTTCGCCGATGACTGCGGCGCAGATGCGGCAGATGATGCGCGGAGTGGTGCTCCACGGCACAGGGCGGAAAGCGGTTCTCGAGGGCTACAGCGCGGCGGGAAAAACTGGAACGGCGCAAAAAGTGGATCCCGACACAGGTGCATATTCACGCACAAAGTATGTGGGATCGTTCGCCGGATTCGCTCCGATCAATAATCCGGCGATCACGGTGGCGGTGATTCTTGATTCCGCTGTCGGACTCCACCAGGGCGGGCAGGTGGCTGCGCCGGTGTTCCAGAGAATCGCGCAGCAGGTCCTTGAGTATATGCATGTTCCGCACGATGTGGCGCTGCCGCCGAATCGCCAGGTCTGGCTGGCGCAGAACCGGGTGACGGATTCCGATCTGGACGAGAACTCGCCCGACCATCTGGGGGCGGCGCTGGAACTTTCGGATGGCCCTATGGCGGATGCGCCTTCCCTTCCCCCGGCTCCGAGAAAGCCATCGGCTTCGCAGGGACCCATTGTTCCTGCGGCGCTGCGGGAGCGGGAACCGGTCGCCGCTTCGAAGGCGCAGCCTTCGAACCCAGCAGCCGCTTCTGCCGAGCCATCGCCTCAGCCTCCGTCAACCGGCACCGTCGTGCTGGAAGTCGAGCAGGGCGGGATCGAGGTTCCGTCTTTCCTCGGTAAGAGCATTCGCAGCGCGATCGAGACCGCGCAGGACAGTGGGCTGGAGCTGAATCCGGTGGGCAGCGGGATTGCGCGCGAGCAGTCGCCGGCACCGGGGACGCACGTGGCCAGCGGGACCACGGTAGTCGTGCGATTCGGCCGATAGGCGGCTGGGCGACAAATCGCGGCTGCGAAGCACGATTCCACACCCGCCATAATGCGCGGGCAGCGTACACTAAAATCACCCCAATGAACTTCGAGCAAGTACTGGAGGGCGCGGAGGTTCTGTCCCGCTCCGGCAATCCCGGTGTCACCGGAGTGGCTTACGACTCGCGGCGGGTGAAGCCGGGGTTCGTGTTCGTCGCCATGCGCGGCGAGACCAGCGACGGAAATCGGTTCATCGATCGGGCCATTACAGCGGGGGCAGTCGCGATCACCACCGATTCCCCGAGTGAGTTGCCGCGGAAGAATGTCGCTTGGGCACAAGTGAGCCAGGGGCGGCGGGCGCTCGGGCGTTTGAGCGCCAATTTCTATAAGCGCCCCGCGGAACGACTGGCCCTTTCTGGAATCACGGGCACGAACGGCAAAAGCACAACCGCTTTTCTTCTGGAGTCAATCCTGGCAGCGGCCGGACGAAAAGCGGTGCTGGTCGGCACCATCGAGTATCACGTGGCCGGGAAAGTTCTGCCCGCGCCCCATACCACGCCTGAGTCGCTGGAACTGAACCAGATGCTCGCGGAAGGCCTTGCTTACGGAGCCGCGGAAGCGGTGATGGAGGTTTCGTCGCACGCGCTGGCGCAGCAACGGGTGTTTGCGATTCCCTTCGATGTTGCGGTATTCACGAATCTTACGCGCGATCACCTTGATTACCACCACAGCATGGAGGAGTACTTCGCGGCCAAGCAGATTCTGTTCGCGGGCTGCGGAACGGAGGCTCCTCGTGCAGCCGTGATCAACGGCGATGAGGAGTACGGACAGAAGTTGGCAGTCGCCAGCAAAAAAGGCGGCACGCGAGTCATCACCTACGGATGGTCAGGGGGAGACCTGCACGCGGAGAATGTGCAGATCCGCTCGCAGGGGACGCGGTTTGACCTGGTAACTCCAGCGGGAATGGTGGCCGTGTTTTCTCCCCTGATTGGCCGCGTGAACGTCTTCAATATCCTGGCGGCGGCCGGGGCGGCGCTGGCGCGAGAATGCTCGCCGAAACAGATTGCCACGGGTATCGCGGCAGTGACGCGCGTTCCGGGGCGCTTCGAGCGCGTAGATTGCGGTCAGCCATTCACTGTCGTGGTCGACTACGCGCACACCGACGACGCTTTGCGGAACCTGACTGCCCTGGCGCGCGAATTCGTGACGCAGGCAGGGCTGAAGGGTCGGGTGATCACTGTTTTCGGCTGTGGGGGGGACCGTGACCGCGCCAAGCGTCCCTTGATGGGCGAGGCGGCGGGGCGAGGAAGTGATTTTGTCGTCCTGACCTCGGACAATCCTCGCAGCGAAGACCCGCTGGCGATCATGAATGACGCGGTCGTGGGGCTGCAGCGTTCCGGCGTGAAGTACGCGATGGAACCGGACCGGACAACGGCCATCTCGCTGGCGATCGCGGAGGCTCGGCCAGGCGATATCGTGCTGGTGGCCGGCAAAGGACACGAAAAGGTACAAGTCTCGCGCGAGGGAACCATTCCCTTTGACGATGTGCAGGTCTGCCGGACCGTGCTCGGTGGGGCGGGCTACGAGTGCCAGGCTGCCAAGGCCGAGGGACGCACGAAATGAAACTGCCCCTTTCCAAGATCGAGGAGTTCCTGGGCGCGACCGGGGAGTGCGAGTTGAAGGAAGTCGCGCAGGGATATTCGATCGACTCGCGCACGATACGCCCTGGGGAGCTGTTTTTCGCGGTCAAAGGCGAGAGGCTCGATGGGCACGACTTCGTGCACCAGGCGCTGGAGAACGGGGCAGTGTCGGCCGTTGTGCGTAAAGATCAGCTCGCGCGCTTCTCGGTGAAGACCTGCCTGCTGGCGGTGGACGACACGCTGGTGGCCTTGCAGAGTCTCGCCACGGCCGTGCGGCGACTGTGGGGAAAGCCGGTGGTCGGAGTGACCGGTTCGGCCGGCAAGACGACTACTAAGGATGCGATCGCGCACGTGCTGGCTTCGCGATACCGAGCGATGAAGTCGGAAGGCAACCTGAACAACCACTTCGGACTGCCGCTCATGCTGCTGAAGCTCGAGCCCGAGCAGGAGATTGCGGTCATCGAGATGGGCATGTCGCACGCGGGCGAGATTTCTGCGCTGGCGAAGATCGCGCAGCCGGAAATTGGCGTGGTGACCATAGTGGCGCCGGTACACCTGGAATACTTCGATTCCATCGCGGGCATCGCACGGGCAAAATACGAACTGATCGAGTCGCTGCCTGCGGGTGGAACCGCGGTGCTGAACGCGGATGATGACTACGTCTCGCAGTTCGGGCGCGACTTCAAGGGAAAGGTTCTGCTTTACGGGACGCGGGCCTCGGCGGACGTGCGCGCGGAGAACATTCAAGCGCGCGGAGCGGATGGGTCGGCGTTCGATGTCGCAGTCGATGGGTCGCGCGAGAAGGTCACGCTTCCACTCGTGGGTGGGCACAACATCACCAATGCGCTGGCGGCTATCGCGGTGGGACTGGATCGCGGCATCAAGCTGCATGATGCCGCCGCGGCCCTGGCTTCCCTGCAGGCGGCCGATAAGCGCGGACAGGTCGTCCAGATCGGCAACATCCGCGTGATCAACGATTGCTACAATTCGAATCCGAAAGCTTTGCAATCCATGGTCGATGCCCTGGCGGCGATGCCGGCAAAACGACGGATCGTCGTGGCCGGGGAGATGCTGGAACTAGGCCTCGCGGCAGAGCAACTGCATTGCGCATCGGGCGCGCACATTGCGGAGAAGAAAATTGATGTGCTCATTGGGGTACGCGGACTCGCGCAGCATATCGTCGACGCGGCCCAGGCCCGGGGCCTGCGCGCGGAGTTCGTGGCAACTCCCGAGGCAGCCGGCGAGTGGCTGGCAAGGGAAGCGCGGGATGGCGACGTGGTGCTGCTCAAGGCTTCGCGCGGGGTGAAGCTGGAGAAAGCCTTGGAGCAGTGGCGCGAGATGCGCGGGTAGTCGTTAGCTTGTGATTGGCCGACGACCGACGACTGAAGACCGACGACTGAATCTCGGAGGCTGATTGCTTTACTGGCTGCTGTTCGTCAAGCTCTACCACTATTTCCCGCCGTTCCGCATTTTCCGTTACCTCACGTTTCGCACCGCGTTCGCTAGCCTAACGGCGCTCTTTACTGGGTTAATTGTCGGGCCTGCGGTCATCAATCGCCTGCGCGAATTTCAGATCGGCCAATACATTCGGGAAGAAGGCCCGAAGGAGCACCAGAAAAAAGCGGGGACGCCCACGATGGGTGGATTGCTGATTGCGATCGCCATCGTGGTGCCGACACTTCTTTGGGCCGATCTGACGAACGCGTTTGTCTGGCTGGCGGTGGGCGCGACGTGTGCGTTCGCAGCCATCGGGTTCACCGATGACTATATAAAGGTAGTGAAGCGGCGCAACCTGGGCCTGACGGCGCGCGCCAAGCTGGGTTTCCAAATCCTCACCAGCCTGATCATTGCCGGCGTGCTGATTTGGTTGCAGGCGAAAGGGCAATATTCCACAAAGCTCGTAGTTCCCTTCTTGAAAACATTTCGGCCCGACTTGGTGATTAAGCACTGGGCGCACATGCGGCACTTCTGGTGGCCCGCATTCATTCCTTTTGTGATCTTCGTCTGCATTGTGATCGTTGGGTCGAGCAACGCCGTGAATCTCACGGACGGCCTGGATGGACTGGCGATTGGCTGCACCGTGATTGCGGCGGGAGCCCTGACGGTTTTGACCTATGTGAGCGGCCACGCGGCGTTCGCTACCTATCTAGGATTGCCTCATATGCCGCAGGTTGGGGAACTCACCATCTTCTGCGGCGCGATGGTTGGGTCGGCGATCGGCTTTCTTTGGTATAACGCGCATCCAGCAGAAGTCTTCATGGGCGATGTGGGGTCGCTGGCTCTGGGTGGAGCGATCGGGACCATCGCCGTCATGATCAAGCAGGAACTGCTGCTGCCTTTCATCGGCGGCGTGTTCGTGATTGAAGCTCTCTCGGTAATACTGCAGGTGGCGTCGTACAAGATGCGCAAGAAACGCATCTTCAAGATGGCCCCGATTCATCACCACTTCGAGCTGTTGGGCTGGTCGGAGTCGAAGGTGATCGTGCGCTTCTGGATCGCGTCGTTGGTATTTGCCCTGTTTGCCCTGACGACGCTGAAGCTGCGGTAGAAGATCAATTTCACCTCGGAGACACGGAGGCACGGAGAAAACCTTTAGGGCTTCTCTGTGTCCCTGTGTCTGTGTGGTAAAAATTGATTTCCACGTGGAACTCAACGACAAACGCGTGCTGGTGGTGGGGCTCGGGAAATCGGGCGTGGCTTCGGCGTTGTTTCTGAAGGAGCACGGGGCACGGGTGACGGTTTCCGACACCAAGTCTCCCGACCAGTTGCGCGATGAGATTCCTCTACTCCTTGACCATGGAATTACGGTTGAGACCGGCGGGCATGGCGAGCGCACGTTTCGTGGACAGGATTTGATCGTGGTCAGTCCGGGTGTGCCTTTCGATGCGCCGCCTCTGCTGCAGGCGCGGGCATCCGGGGAACCGGTGATCGGCGAAATCGAGTTGGCCACACGGCATATTCCCGGGCCGATCGTTGCAATCACGGGCTCGAACGGAAAGACGACGACCACAACGCTGGCGGGCGAGGTGCTCGCGAGGGGCGGGATTCCTACGTTGGTCGGCGGGAACATCGGGACTCCCGCTATTTCGCTGGTTGGCCGGGCTACGCCGGAGACCTCGGTCGTGCTCGAGGTCTCGAGCTTCCAGTTGGAGACGATTGACACCTTTCGCCCAAAGGTCGCGGTCATTCTCAACATTACGCCTGATCACCTGGACCGCCATCGCACGTTCCAAGCCTACGTCGAGGCCAAGGCGCGGATTTTCGAAAACCAGCAGGCCTCCGACTTAGCGGTGCTGAACGAAGATGATGAGACCTGCCGAACGCTGCGAGATCGAACCAAGGGACAAGTGTTCTGGTTCAGCCGGAAGAAGGAAGTGCAGCGCGGGACGTGGGTGAAAGACGGACAGATCGTGTTCCGCGACGGGCAATCCCAGCGCGAGGTCATGCTGGTCAGCGAGATTCCGCTGAAGGGCGCGCACAACGTGGAGAACGTGCTGGCGGCGATCTGCGCCGGCGCTTTAATGGGCTGCGCGCCGGCAAAAATCCGCCAGGCCGTGCACAACTTCAAGGCGGTCGAGCATCGGCTGGAGTATGTAGCCACGGTGAAAGGCGTCGAGTACTACAACGACTCGAAGGCTACGAACGTCGACGCGACCATCAAGGCGCTGGAGTCATTCTCGAAGAACATTCACCTGATCCTGGGCGGTAAGGACAAAGGCAGCGACTACACCGTGCTGAATGACCTGCTGCGGCAGCGGGTGAAGCGCGTGTACACGATCGGGGCAGCGGCGGAGAAGATCGAGTCCCACATCAAGGGAGCCGCGGAGATCGTGCACGCCGAGACCCTGGAGAATGCGATCCGCCGGGCGTCCGCAGTGGCGCAACCGGGGGACATCGTTCTGCTGGCGCCAGCCTGCGCGAGCTTTGACCAGTTCCAGAGCTACAACCACCGGGGACGGGTTTTCAAAGAAGTGGTGCACTCGCTGAGTGCGTAAACCCAGGTCTCACCACAGAGGCACA
>Ga0306923_10005582_pt1 | contig 12278 bp, 13 predicted proteins | sample sta12Can44000108_FD_203841 | JGI IMG/M metagenome (GOLD analysis project Ga0306923, IMG submission 203841) | Lab enrichment of tropical soil microbial communities from Luquillo Experimental Forest, Puerto Rico - statanox.12C.anox.44.000.108 (v2)... | ecosystem: Environmental > Terrestrial >...
TCTCGCAGGACGCATCAGAAACATCTGGACCTCAGCCCCGTCCTTGCGGATCCAGAAAGGCTGCGTCGTTTCATAAGTGGCGCAGTCGAAGCTGACGCTGCTCTAACCGAGAAGAGTACTGCCCCCAGTTCGCAAATCGAGTTGCGCCAAATCGAGCTCCGAACTCATCGAATGCCACCTGGTCGCGCTCATACTGCAAACCCAGGGACGGCGCAGGGAGCGGTCGCGGCGAGAGGCAGTGAAGAACGGAGTCCGCTAGGCGCGCTAGCAGTGCGCACGGAGAACCGGAATGAGGGTTTCGACAGCAGGCGGAAAGTCTTCCGCCTTGCCTACCCTAACCAATCCAGCGAGCCGGCCACCATAAGTATCCGCTAGGGTCCCTCACAATCGCGGACCGCAAGCCATAAGGAATATCATCGGGCGGCCTGACGGCCGTCGCCCCTGCCGCGAGCGCCCGCGCATACGCCGCCTCGACATCTTCCACAAACAAAAAGAAACCGTTCGATGGAATGCCCGTTCGGTCGACCGGCTCTCCCAACTCGAGCACCGCGTCGCCAACACGCACCGCCGCGTGCATTATCCGGCCCGATTGTTCGAACGCCGCGAGCTCTTCGGCGTCGAAGGCTCGCTTGAGGAAATCGATGTAGTTGCGCGCACCCTCCGGATGCACATACGGGAGCACCGTTCCCCAACCCTCCGCGGCTGGAGCGGAAGCCAACCGAGTCGCGATGTACCAATAATTCCCAAAGGCGTCCTGCACGAACGCCGAGCGTTCCCCATACGGCCGGTCGCTAGGTTCTCCGTGGGCGCCCATCAGCGTGACCGCTCCGGCGTCGAGGGCGCGTCGGTAGGCGGCATCGCAATCTTCAACGTATACGTGAAGCGCCGACGGCAGATTGCCCCTGCGTGCCGCCGTGCCTCCGCCGATCATGATTACGGTATCGCCGATACGGAGCTCCGAGTAGAATCCGTAGGCCTCGCCAGCGGTGTTACGCTTCAGCTCCTCGGCGCCGAACGTGGTCTTCAGAAAGTCGACCAGCTCCGGCGCCTTGCCGTGAATGATGAAGGGCGTGATGGTGCGGAATCCCACGCGAACGGGGCCTGCAGTGGACGTCGAGGTTGTCATAGCTGCTCTCCTTTGTAATTCCGTTTTCAATCGCTTCTTAAAGTCCTTCGCGGGCAGATCGCGCAGCCCACCGGCGATCTCTGCCAGCGCTGTCAACTGGCCGCCGCCGCCCGCAGCCGGCTCAGTCCCGGCAATCACCGACTCGATGGCTTGATCCAATTGTTCAGCGAGCGCGCGTTCAGGCATGTGCGCCCTCCATTTGAGCCCGCAGGTTTTCGAGCGCCCGAAGCTGAAGCTGCTTTACGGCACCCTCACTGCGGCCCAACTCTTGGGCAATTTCGCGGATGCTTTTCTGCTCCACGAATCGCAGGTGAATCACGCGGAGCTGAGACTCCGGGAGCCGCTCGACCAACTGAAATAGCATGGCGCGGCGCTCGATATCGAAGGGACCCGGTAGCTCCGGCTCATCCGCCGGACTCCCCGTCTCCCGGAGCGAATGTTTGAAGTGATCCGCAATCTTGCGCGACGCAATTCGGAGCAACCAGGCCGCGAAGGGGACGCCGCGCCATTCAAACTTCCCAATGCCGGCCAGCGCCTCGCGAAACACCTCCGCCGTTAGATCCTCGGCCTGATTACGGTCGCCTACGCGCCGCGTGACATACGCGTACACGCGGTAAAAATTCTCTTCGTAGAGTTCCCCAAAGCGTGAAGGGTCGCGTTGCGCGGCTTCTATGCGCAGCCGGTCGTCGGTGCTCTGCGTCATCGCCCTCCGTGGACTGTTCTCGTTAAGATAATCTGCCGAAAGGGCCGAAAAGTTACGGTCCCGGATGCTCGGCCGTGCCACCAGCGCGTTTCTCGATAGCGCGGCCACCTCGGGGCCCGTCCGCTTATGTGCCAAAACGCTTTTCCAGGCGGGCCGGCATGCCATACGTAGGGGTATGGAGTGTCGTCCCGATCACGGTGAGGTCCCACCGGTCGGGAGGGACCCCTCCGTTTGACGATCGCGTTCTGGACGCGGATAATGCCATCGCCCTCAATGACAAAGGGCCGGGCCGGCCTTGAGCCGCCCCCGCCATTCCGGAACGCGACGATCAACATTTCCCTTTGTCCAGGTCTTCAAATCCTCTCCCGCTCTCCGCGCCACGCACCAAGGGGGCGTGCAGGCGCAGCGCGACCGACGGTCCGCAGTTTTGCCTGTTCAAGAGCCTGACGCCCATGGGTTTGGCGGCAGCTACAGGCCTAGCGAGATTCCCTGCCGGTAGCCATCTAGAGATAGAATACCGGTGAATAGCCTGGAGGGAAGGATGAGCAGGAACCGAGTTGTTGTGTTGGCCACGGCGGTGGTCTTGTGCCTGACGGCATCGGCTCAGCGAGAGGGCAAACAGGCCTCGCGTCCGTTGCCGGAAGGAAACGCGAAGACCATTCTCGAGACGGCCTGCACCAGTTGCCACGCAATCACGATGATCACCAGTACGGGACACACTCGGGAAGACTGGCAGCTCGTGATGGAGCGCATGGTGTCGGCCGGGGCCGAGGTACCGCCAGACCAGATTGCGATGGTGACCGACTATTTGGCGAAGAATTTTCCGGAAGGAAATGTGGCAAAGGCGGTCATCATTCCGGGACCGGTCAAGGTAAGTTTTAAGGAGTGGACCGTGCCCACCCGGGGCTCGCGGCCGCACGATCCGCTGGCCGCTCACGACGGGTATCTCTGGTACACCGGTCAGTATGCGAACGTGCTCGGTCGTGTGGATACCAGGTCGGGGAATATCCAGGAATTTCGGCCCACCACGCCGCGTTCGGGTCCGCACGGGCTGGTGGAGGACCGGGACGGCAACATCTGGTTCACGGGGAACTTCAAGGGCTACATCGGGAAACTCGATCCCAAGACCGAGAAGGTTACCGAATACAAACTGCCGGCGGAGGCGCGCGATCCGCATACACCCCTTTTCGACCGGAAAGGCATACTGTGGTTCACGGTGCAAGGCGCCAACAAGGTGGGTCGGCTTAATCCTCAGACGGGCGAAATCAAAGTGGTCGATTCCCCCACGGAGCGCTCGTTACCATATGGCATGGTGATCGATTCCAAGGGGACGCCTTATTATTGCGAGTTCGGCGCGCCCAAGATTGCGTCGATCGATCCGAACACGATGGCGGTCCACGAGTGGACGCTGCCGAATCCCGACTCGCGGCCGCGCCGTATTGCGATCACAAACGACGATTTGATCTATTACGCCGACTATTCGCGTGGATACCTGGGGCGGCTCGATCCGAAGACGGGCGCCGTGAAGGACTGGCCCTCGCCGGGCGGGCCGACATCGCAGCCCTACGGAATCACGTTCCTGAACGGAGTGATCTGGTACAGCGAATCGGCGGTTAAACCAAATACCCTGGTCCGTTTCGATCCCAAGGCCGAGAAATTTCAGACCTGGGTGATTCCCGCCGGCGGGGGGGTTGTGCGGAATATGATGGCCACCCGCGACGGGAACCTCGTCATCGCGGAGAGCGCTCTCAACAAGGTTGCGCTGGTGTCGATCGCAAAATAACCTTGGGAGGCCGAAGGCCCCGATCGAGCAGGGTTGGCCGGGGGCCAGGCGGCCTTTCCCGATACTACTGATGCGGGCGTAGAGGCAGGCCCGCGGCAGGTTGGGGCACCACGTTCAGGTCGGTCGATCCGATCACGATCTGCTTCCAATCCCATTCCGGGTACGCTCGAACTCCAGAGCCAGATGTGCTGTTGGTGGTGTTGATGTGGAGCAGTGGGGCAGCTCGATGATCGCAACTTCAACCGATAGCTCTTGCAAACTCTGGCATTGTCCAACTGCTGCTCCCCGAGCACTCCTACTAGAGTTTGCCGTCTGCCCAAGCCAGCACAGCGTCCCTGTCGGCTTGGGATAGACGCGCTTCAGGATGCATCAACAGATAGCTCGCCAGGGGCATTTTCCCTTTGGCGATCGAGTCGTAGATCTCTTCCAACTGATCCGTGGCGGCGGCAGCGGACCATTCATCGAAGTTGAGCTTCGCGCGGCCATCCCTGACATGCCGGGCTAAGAACCAGGAGACAGGGCTGATTTTTGCATACCACGGCCATTGAGTCTCGTACGAATGACAGTTGCCACAGGCCCGACGCATGATGCGGGCAACGCGCGGGTTCACATCCCCGTTCCATAAGCGTCGCGCGGGGTTGACCGGCGGGTTGTGCATGTCCGGCTGGATCAGTTGGGCACTTGCTAAACCTATCAGTGAAGCAAGAACCGCGAATTTCACTCGCCGTTTCATTTGACAACCACCATCTTTAGATTCATGTTGTCATGGCCTGGCCCGCATTCCACAGTGCATTCGATCAGGTAATTGCCGGGCTTCGGCGCGGTCACGGTGAACTCCTGAACGCCTTCCTTCAGCCGAACGGACCATGCCGGATCGTTGTCCCGCAACTTGCGGACTACGAAGCTGTGGACGGCGCCGTCCTTGGCCTTCTCGCCTCCGAACAAGGAGGTCACCCGGAACTTAACGATTTCGCCGGCCTTCAACGTGAGCGGGCCTCGCTGCCCGGCCGGGAGCTTGAATCTGTTGTCCTTGTCGGCGATTAATTCCACGGTCCGGGCAGTCCCAGTCCCGGCCGCCCTGCCCGGCGAGTCGATCCCGCTGAGACAGAATAGTGCGGCCGCAATTGCCGCCAGGAACGTTTGCGTACCTTGTTTTGTCATATCGGTCTTCGATTTGGGCCCTCCGTTTAACGCTCAAAATGTCAACGAGACGCTTGAATAGCCGGTATGTGCGCGATAGTATGGCTGGTTGCCGAAATACGCGAACTTCTGGTTGTAGCGGTAGAACTCCCAGCCCCCATTCCATTGCACTTTTGGCGATATCCGGATGGAAAGCCGCGCCAGCGGAGCCTGATAGGTCATCGGGAATGTGCTCCACGCGGCTGTGTAGGAGGCGGCGAGGTCAGTCAGGCCCAGGTTCTGATTGCTGCGGCCATCGCCGGTGTCGCGTGAAATATTGTAGCCGGCGTAGAACGTGCCCCACCTAAGGTTAGTCCTTGCGATGAGCGATACCGTATGGAGGTTGCTAATGTATTGAGAAATATAGCCTCTTACGCTGACTGAGGTGATCGTGGTCGAGCTGGGGGGCACCAACTCCGCCCACAGGTTGGCGAGGGTGTCCAGATGCGCCTTGCTGTAGCTCACATCGAACGACAGGTGGTTGTTTGCTTCGAATGAAGTAGTGGCCGAATAGTCGCGTGAGTGGGAAGCATAGTAGTCGAGCTGCTGACCAACCACCAGGACTCCGGTGGACGGCGAATAGACCGAGAGTGGATCATTCAGATTATAGAGTTGCCGATAGGAGAACGTAAGCCGCAATTTCCGCGTGCGATAATCGGCGCGCGCCTTAATGGTGTGAAAATTCGCAGGACTCACGGGAGTCTCCGGGTGGTTGTCACGTCCGATGGTCCCGTCTGCGGTAAGCGTGAGCGGCCGAAGGGGGTTCAGGCGGAAGCCGAATGTTCCGGTATTCAGGTGGTTGCGAGCGGAATTGCGATCCACGGACTTGGTCGTGCCCGCGCGGACGAAGTTGTTATCGATGAACCGCGAAGTGTAACGGTACTCGGCATTCAGTCCTAGCCATTTGGTGACGTGATAGTTGGTCTCCAGCGCATCGGAGACTCTCCCTGTTCCGATATGGAAGGAGTAGAATCTGTTGATGATTGCAGAACCGTTGCTGATTGCCCGAAACTCAGTTCCCGTGCCGTCGTAGCGGTTGCTATCGACTGAAGTGCTGTTCACGATAGTCAGATTCTTAGCAGGAAACAGACTAAATGAGAAATCACCTGCGCTATAGGGGCGCCGGGCGGTACCCGGCATATAGTCAATGGCAGTGGCTGTAGGGCCGTAACCGGAGTTGTTGCCAGTCAGAAACCGTCCGTCGCCTGTGGGAACAATCCCGGGAGCTTGTGATGCTCCCGTCTGAGTTTCGAAGTAGTCAGTGGTGCTCTCACTCTTACTGTACGTCATGCGAGCATTGATGGCCCAGTACTTTGCGGTGCGGTTAAGATTGCCGAACCATGCCCCGATCCCCGTGTGTATCGGCTGGCTCCGGTAGTAGGCCGTGGCGGCCTGTGGATAAGTGACTTCCCGGTCAGGATCGAATGGTAGGTTCAGCAGGAAACCCGCCGCGTACGGCTGGCCCGGAGCCAGGCTAGCAACGGACGAATCGTCCTTGTAGTACTCCCAGCGGTGTGTAATCGCCAGGCGGAATCCGGCGAAATCGAGTTCCGTGCCGAGTCGGTATTCGTTAAAGTCTCTTCGGGTGTCCCGGGCGAGAGGCAATTCACTGCGGGCAAGGCCGCCGATATAGGTTTCGTAATACGTAAATTCGGGACCGGTCTCATGGTTCCGGCTGTAGCCGAGTAAGAGCTTCGCCCACTTGGTGGCTGAAACGCTGAGATCGTGATCCTGCACCGTGCGGCGCGTCATCTTCAGAGTCTGGCCCGCGCCGCTGAGCTCGGCGGGATTCAGGTAATCACTACGGCGCCAATTCATGTCGTAGTTGTAGAGCCCGTTCTTGTCAAGACGCAGGTTCGCCATGCCATAGGGGTCATTACCAAGCCCCGATGTGCCGAGAGATAGCGAATCGAAGGGCCTTCCATGGCCATCCTTGGATTTGGCTATGAAATTGCCACCGAACAGCCGCAGCCCGTTGCCATAGTTCTCGAAGCTACGGAAGAGGTCGGCATCGCCTCCCACCGTGGTGAAACGGTATCCGGTCTCGAAGGAATTGGTCACGTTGTAGGGGCCGATGTCTTGGCCCGCCTCCGCGCCCGTATGATCCGGCGATGGTGTCAGAACAGGCTGGCCGTCGAGCACCGGCAGCAACATCAACAGAGAAAATGTGGTTAGTCTTATTGATCGCAAGTACATTTGCCTTCTCCCCGAGTCGTGGGCTACCGCAAGAAGCGGTAATGAATATTCGAGCCGTGAATGGCCACATGACAGGCCGTGCAACGCTGATAGCGTGGATCGACCAGACTGTGTGTGGCATGGTCCGGGTACGTGACGCCGCGGTTCGATCGGACCCCAAAGTCGCCAGAGCCCGTGTGACACTCCAGACAGAGCGCCGCAACAGTGGGCCGCGTGATTAGCTTGGTGTTGGTCGAACCATGAGGCCGATGGCAACTGATGCAGCCGTCCACCTCGCCCGTCTGGTGCTCGAATACAAATGGACCACGCTTGTCGACATGACACTTGAGGCAGGGTTGCTCGTTACCGTGGGACTGTTTTAGCATCTTGGAGGTCTGACCCATGCCGAAGGTGGGCGTGAAATCGCCATGAGGGTTGTGACAATCGCTGCACGCCATGAAGCCCTCGTTTACGCGATGCTTGGAGGGCAGATTGAACTGCGAGCGCACATCGACGTGACATCCGTAGCAGAGGTCAGGCTGGCTCTTGGAGAGCAAGTGTTCGGTCGTTGCCGCCCCGTGAATCGAGTGGCAGGCGGTACAGGCGATATCGTGCTCGGTATGTTCCGAGCGTCGGATGTTGGCACGGTTGAACTCCTGGGCGTGGCAGTTCAGGCATAAGGAAATGATTTCCTGCGGTTTCATGACGCTGAAGGCATGGACAACAGTATTGATGTCTCCGCCCGCATCCACGTGCGCTTTGCCTGGGCCATGGCACCCCTCGCAGCCGGTCCGCTCCGGAGGTTCCTTGCCCGAGGCGACACTCTTGAAGTGTGGATTCTTGTAAAAGCTGTCCCAGATCTTATCGTGTTTGTGGCAGTTCCTGCACCCCACGTCGCCAGTAAATTCTCCCTTCACGCCAATTGGATTCACGGACGCCGCCGTGAACGCTTGAGAAGCGTTCGAACCGTTGGTTTGCCCGGACATCGCCGCCATAGAAGCAGCCCAAACCAGGGACCCTTGGACCATCAGACGATACAAGTACGTTTGTGTTTTGGTCATTGCAGGTGCACCTTCAAAGCGCCGAACAAATCGATGTAGATCGCAGCCACGCTCTGGGAATGTGGATTCTTGAGGGAAGTGCGAGCAACGTTAGGACGATGCGTCTTGCACGCGGTATTCCAGGTATAACGATCCCCCGGCTTGATGATCGACGACCTAACCTCGCAAGCCGAGTCGACGGCAGAACCGCCGTGCTGGGCAGGCGCGAAGGCGGCGGCTACAGCCACACTGGTAAGACTCACTTTTGGATTCGAACGATTCAGGCCCATCGAACCCTCGACAACATCCGTATGGCATCTGACCTGCGACGGCTGAGCCAGGAAGTGTACGCCAACTTAGAACTATCTTTCGGACACATGATAATTTCCTTTGAAGGCAAGCAGGCGCCTTGCGTCAGGTCGCCTATCTATCGCATCTCGCCGGGTTGCCATCTGGAAAGTTATTTGCAACTTTGGCATGTTTCGCTCCTGTGAGAAAGCACGCGACTGTTACAACGATGTACGGTGGATGCACCGTGCGTTGCCACGAGTTGGGAACCTGATGTTACATTGACACTTGGCGCCCCACTAACGAGTTTGCGCCGTCCGGCGTCAGTAATCTTCGGAATTGCGCACGTGCGAGCACGAGCATTCTTGGTCGAGCCTGCACTATAGATAGAGGAATGGTGGTGTCGAACCCTCGGGCTACTTGTGCAGTTACTCCGTTCGGCTTGCAGAAGCTTTTGCAAGTTCATGCCGCGATGCTGAGCTGGAAACAGGACGTTTGCAGCCGGACCTCGACTGCATGGCGCCGGTGGCGAGCGACGTCGTAGCTTACAGTCAGAGATCTCGCGTCGACTAGGCCGGGCCGGATTCAGACCGGAGCTTGAAGCTAATCGATTAGTTCATGTCGTGGCGCGGTCTATGTTCGTTTGTATCGGCGGGAAGACGGTAATCCTATACTTATACAGACGCAAATTCTATGGCGGCGCCTGTGCACCGAGCTTCGAGGATGGAACTAAGCCGCTGTCGACGGGCCATGTGAGGCACGGCTTCACAAAAGCTTAAGTGGAACTACCTGACTGACCCCCTGCACAAGCCCGTTTTGGCTACTTTTATCGCTTGGACCATAATGCGTTCCATCTCTGCCGGACCTACCAACGCTCGCAAGTACAGGCAAAACTGCATGGGGTGAAGTTCGAGGAGATCCAGTACTTTCGCCACGTCCGAATCCGAGAGTGTCTTCCTGTCTGCTCGCACATAAAGAGCGTCGAAGCCTGCGAAAGTCGATTGGAGGGCAGATGCAATCCGCCAAATGTAACGCTCCTCAAGCGATAGCTTCGCGATCGCCTCCGATTCGGCCTGGATACTCGAGCCATCTACTTCGGCCATCGCCATGCGAACATACGGATCCAAACCCTGGCTAAAAGGAGACTCGTGAGCGGCACTCTCGCCTTTTACTTGGCCCTCTGGAAAACGGCCCCTCTGGTCCCCCTGCATTTCTAAAAGTGTATCAGGCGTCCGGTTTTAAGCCCTGTATCTTTCGGCTAGTCCATCGCCGGTTCCGGGTCCGCAGTGAACAGCACCGGGCACTAGAAGCCTTGCGGGCCGGTGATCAGCACCCGGATCGGACTCGAGAATGATTCACTCTCACGGAGAGCACAGAGATTGAAAGCCTGGATACGCAATCCCTGCTCCAACAGAGGCGTTGTCACGACAACGTCGGGGCCTCGAGTGGCGGTTCACGGAGGGCGTATCTGGCAGGGGTGACGGCGAAGACGGGCAGGCGCTCGGTGTCACGCGGACGTCATGAACGATGTTCGGGGCCGAACCGCCCGCCCCTTTCTTTTTAGAGGTCCGAGGGGGAAAACGACCGTAATGCCAGGGTTGCTGCTCCGAAGGGCTGAGTAGTGCGGAAAAAGGCTCCGCGTTTGCGGGTGTATACTCAGTCTGGGGAGGCCAGTATGGAAATCCCTCGAGTCCGTATCACGCGATTGCTTGTGTTCGCCGTCGTGGCAGCGACCGCCTTATGGGCCGTTGATCCTACTCTTGGAACCTGGCAGCTTAACGTGCAAAAATCAAGGTTCCTGCCCGGCCCTGGCTTTCGAAGTGAGACTCGCACGTACGAGGAACAAAGGGACGGAGTGAAAGTGACGATCCGTACCGTAAACGGCAAAGGTAGGCAGGTTACCAGCGTTTATCTCACAACCCCCGATGGCCAACAGCACACTGTTAGTGGGTCCGGCGGCCCAGCCGACTCCGTCGGTCTGAAACAGATCAACGAGTACACCGCCGAATCAACCCTGATGCATGCAGGTAAGGAAATCGCTAAGACCACGCGTGTCGTTTCAGAGGACGGTAAGACCATGACCATTACCTACAAGGGACTAGACCCAGAAGGCAACCAAGTCAACTACACTCTGATTTTTGATCGGCTGAGGTAAGGTAGCGGGCATGAGCGTCAAACCATTAACATGCCGTTTGCCGTACTTTCTCGTGAAACCTGAAAAGGATGCTACCACTGCGCTTGCTAACTGCGAGCTCCGAGTCAACGGCATCCCCACGAGTCTGGAGGAAGCGCTGGGTAGCACGGCTTTCTAAACTGGCGGCGCCGAACTTACCGGCTTCGAAACAGCCAGCAAGAAAATTCCTGAGCCGTTCCCTGGACCCTCCAAAAGAGGGGCTGGAAAAGATCTGGGCGCCGGAAGGCGCTCGAAAACAATCGAAAGCCTTGAGCGATCGGCCGCGCACGCGAAGGCTCTCTGGATCAAAAGAATCAAGAACAAACTCAAGAACGCTAAGAGTGTAGGTATGATGGAGGCTCGACATGAGAGACAACAAGGGCAGCGCCCGCTGGCCAGCCCGGACGGCCCGGGTCAATCAGGAACTCCTCCTCTAGAACGAGGACCTGATGCCTCGGACTGTCTTAATAGGCAGGCGCGTCACTGGCCGGAAAGGACTCTTCGGACGCTTCGTCGATGGCAGCATCTTGAGCGCGTATTATCTCCGCCTCGGCACGAAGCCAGTCGTCGAGCTCTGACCCTGGCTGACTACCTCGCTGGATGTAGAGCTCGTGCGCTCGTCGCCGGATTCTTTCTTTGACTGAAGGTCTGTTCTGCTGGGGCTCTGTTGCAAACGTCGAAGTTGACATTGGGATACCCCCGGCGATCACATTAGCACACGCAATTCCCAACCGGGGACATTAGTCAAGGCATCCGTTTACACAATATCCACGGGCGTGCAATCTGCGTGTCCAGTGTGGCTGCACAAACTCTGAATCAATCCTATCTAAAGAGTGTCGACGCCCGATTTGTGCCGCCCAGATCGATGGAACAGTGGGCATCCTGGCGAATTCGGTGGCGACTGAGTCGAAGGAGCAGCTACCCGGTCCGACTGCTGCAGGGAGCATTATGATTTGATATCGGAATGTGCCTGAACCGGCGTCCTTGCGGAATTCCACGTAGTTACGTGTGAAGGGTCGCTAGCCAACGGTTCGGTCTCATCACGCGACCCGCAGCGCCACCACGGGATCGATGCCCGCGGCGCGACGCGCCGGCAGCCAGCCGGCCACGAACGCAACCGCTGCGATCAGCGCACTCACGCTCGCATAAGTCAACGGATCGTACGCTTGCACGTCGAACAGGAGGGTCTCCAACAGGCGTGTCACCACGAGCCCGCAAACCACGCCCACGGCGATTCCGGCCGCCGCCAGGCGCATACCGTGGCCGACCACCAAGCTCCTGACATCGCCAGGACGTGCACCCATAGCCATACGGATGCCAATCTCATTTGTACGCTGCGCCACGTTATAGGCCATCACGCCATAGATCCCCACTGATGCCAGCGCCATTGCCAGCAGGCCGAAGATCCCGAACAGAGCGGCGCCCATCCGGGGCGCCCACAAGCCCGCCGCGATGTCTTCTTGAATCGTCCGCGGATTGGTCAGTGCCATATTCGAATTCAGCGACTGCACGTGCTTGAGCACTCCCGGCATCACGGTGGTTGGCTTCCCGTCCGTCCTGACAACCAAGGCCATTGCCGATTGGTATCGTTGGTCGACTGAAAGATACGCCACGGGCTGGGGCCGCTCGCCGATCGCCAACACTACAGAATTCGCACTCACGCCGACGACCTGGATGTGGTTCGATTCGATCCTCAGCCGGAACCGCTTCCCAATGGCATTTTCGCCGGGCCAGAAATGCTGCGCCAGCGCCTGGCTCACTACCGCCACTGGCGCCGATCCCTGTCGGTCGAACACTGTCAGGCCGCGGCC
>Ga0306923_10005583_pt1 | contig 12276 bp, 11 predicted proteins | sample sta12Can44000108_FD_203841 | JGI IMG/M metagenome (GOLD analysis project Ga0306923, IMG submission 203841) | Lab enrichment of tropical soil microbial communities from Luquillo Experimental Forest, Puerto Rico - statanox.12C.anox.44.000.108 (v2)... | ecosystem: Environmental > Terrestrial >...
ACGACGTCATTGCGTTGCGCGCGCTGCTGGCGGGCGAGCTCGAGAGCTACGAGGGCGGGGCGGCGACCGCCATCATCGCGGCCGCGCGCAACGCCGACGTCAAGATCATCGGCTGTCATTGGCAGACGGTCGTGCACAGCGTGTTCGCGCGCGCCGAGTTCAAGGGTCCACAGGATCTCAAGGGCGCCACCATGGCGATATCGGCGCCCAATGCGACGCCCGACATGATCGGAAAGGCTTATCTCGCGCAGAATGACGTGCCGGCGTCCGAGGTGAAGTTCGCGAGCCTCGGCAACGACCCCGAGCGCTACAAGGCGCTGCTCGGCGGGATTGCGCTCGCCACCGTCATCTCGATCGAGTTCCTGCCCATCGGCAAGACCGACGGCATCAAGCTCGTTGCGCGCGGGAGCGACGTGATGCCGAAATATCTGCGGCTCTGCGCGGTAACCACCGGTAAGTTGCTCGACGCCCGGCGCGAGGATGCCGTCCGCTTCCTGACCGCGCAGATGCAGGGTTACGGCCATGCGCTCGCCAACCGCGACGAGGAATTGCGGATCACCCGCGAGATCGCCGGCATCAAGGCGGGCGATCCGCGGCCAGAGTTCATGTTCGCGGAAGCGGCGCGCGCGGACACCGGCATCGATCCCCGCATGCCTATTCCGATGGATAAGCTCGAATGGCTGCAGGAGCAGCTGGTCAAGGCGGGGAACCTGTCGCAGCCGTTCGACGTGAGCAGGGTGGTCAACGGCGATATTCGCGCGCAAGCGCTCGCGCGCGCCGGGCTACCGCGCTGATCGGGGCGTCGTGTCGCCGCTGTAAAGTGGATCTCGTTACGCGTGGCCCGCGCGCACCAGGCGGCCGGGCATCGCGCCGGTGTGCTCGCCGCGCTCGAAGGTCGGCGTCCCGGCCAAGAGCGTGGCGGCGTAGCCGTCGACCCGCTGCACGAAGCGGCGGCCGCCGGCCGGAAGATCGTTGACGAGCTCCGGCTGGTAGAGGCGCAGGCCCTCGAAATCGATCAAGTTCACGTCGGCGCGCAGCCCCGGCGTGAGTCGACCGCGGTCCCCCAAGCCGAAGAAATCCGCCGTTTCGCTGGTCTGGCGCTTGACCAGCAGTTCGAGCGGCAGTCGCGGCCCGCGCCGCCGATCGCGGCCCCAATGCAGGAGCATGTAGGTCGGCACGCCGGCATCGACGATCGAGGCGCAATGCGCGCCGCCGTCGCTCAAGCCAAGCAGCGTCGCCGAGTCGGTCAGCATCTCGCGGATCGGCTCGTGATCGCCGTAGACGTAGTTCACCACCGGGAAGAACAGGTAGCGGTTTTCAGCCTCGGTCAGGTAATCGTAGGCGACTTCGTCCGGCGTGCGTCCCTCGCGGGCGGCGATCGCGGCGCAGCTGAGCTCATCGCTCGGCTCGTAATCCGGCGGGTCGCCCATCACGAAGAACTTGTCCCAACGCGTGGTGATGAGTTGACGGAACTGCGCCAGGCGGCTCACTTCTTCCGCCGACGGCTTCTCGCCGAGGATCTTGCGCCGCAGCGCCGGGTCGCGCAGGCGCTTGCGTTGCTCGGGGATGCTCAGTCCGTCGAGCTGGCGGTAGCTCGGGCGGACCGAGAACGGGTTGAGCGCGGTGCCGATGCCGAGCATGACTCCGATCGGCCGGCCGGCGATCTGCGCGGTCAAGTGCGCGCCCTCGGCGCGCGCGGCATGCACCGCGGCCAGCAATCGTCGCCAGCGTTCGGGATCCTCGTAACGGTCGGTCAGCAGGAACCACACCGGGCGGCCCGTCTCCTTGGCGAGCCGCGTCATCCAGGCGAGCTCTTCCGTTTCGTCGTCGAAATCGCTGTTCATGCCGAAGGCGCCCGCGCCGACGGCGCCCAGCGCCGAGCCGATGCCCAACAGCTCTTCGCTCCCGGCATATCGTGACGGCACCATCTCTCCGACCGGCGTCTTGTGCGAGTCCGTGCGCGAGGTGGTGAAGCCGAAGGCGCCAGCGCGCAATGCCTCGATCGTGAGACGGCGCATCTCCGCGATGTCCTCGGCGGAGGCGGCCTCGAGCCGAATGGCGCGGTCGCCCATGACGTAGACGCGCAGCGGGTGATGCGCGATCTGGGCGGCGATATCGATCGCGTGCGGCCGGCGCTCCAGCGCATCGAGGAAATCGGGAAAGCTCTCCCACTCCCAGGTCAGCCCATCGTCGAGGACGACGCCCGGAATCTCCTCGACGCCTTCCATCAACTCCATCAGCGCGCCGCGATGCTGCGGGCGAACGGGAGCGAAGCCGACGCCGCAATTGCCGAACATCGTGGTGGTCACGCCGTGCCAGCACGAAGGCCCGAGCAGCGGGTCCCACATCGCCTGCCCGTCGTAATGCGTGTGCACGTCGACCCAGCCGGGCGTCACCAACAGTCCCGTGGCGTCGATCTCGCGCCGAGCCGGCCCCTGCTTGCCGCCGACTTCGGCGATGCGCTCGCCCGCGATGGCCACGTCGCCGGTGAACGCCGCCCGGCCGGTACCATCGATAATGGTACCGCCGCGAATGACGATGTCGTGCATGGAGCCGCTCCTTCGCCTTGCGAGCAAAGGATGATGCACACTCCTTAAGACCGATGCAATGCGAGAGCTTTGGGTAAACCGGCGGTCCCGATGATTTCGATGCCGGGTGCCAAGGCTGCGTATTCTAGTAAACTCAAATCCTTGCAGGCACGAGGATGCACGCCATGTCCAAGACCCCGGACTATTTCGTTGGAAAGACGATTATCATCACCGGTGCAGCGAGCGGCATCGGCCGCGCCGCGGCGATGATCTTTGCCCGCGAGGGCGCAAACGTCGTGTGCGCGGACATCAACGCCGACGGCACGCAACAGACCGCCGAAACAGTAATCGCCCAAGGGGGCAAAGCGCTCGCGCTGCGAACCGACGTCACGTCGCGGAAAGATGTCAACGAGATGATACGGCGGGCGATCGGCACCTTCGGCAATGTACAATTTCAATTCAACTCGGCGGGCGCGGCGCTGCGCCGATCGAAGTTCCTCGACATCGACGACGCGCTCTTCGACGACACGTTTTCGCTCAACGTGAAGGGCACGTTCCATTGCATGCAAGCCATTCTGCCGCACATGCTCGAGAACGGGCACGGCGTGATCGTCAACATGGCGAGCATGGCGCACCGGCGCGGTGGGCCGGGATCGTCGGTGCACTATGCCGCGGCAAAGGGCGCCGTCGTGTCGATGACGCTCGGGGTCGCGCGCGAATTCGCCCAGGCCGGGATCCGCTGCCTCTCGATTTCGCCCGGGCCGGTGCGCACGCCGTTCCAGAGCGCGGCGCAGACATCACCGGAACTGGTGCAGCGTTTTCTCGATGACGTGCCGATGAAGCGGTTCGGAGAGCCGGAGGAAATCGCCGAGCTGGTGCTGTTCATGTGCTCGGATGCGTGCGCCTTCATGACCGCGGACACGGTCTATGTGAACGGTGGCGGCGGTTGGCGTTGAGCTCAGTTCCTAGCCTGCGTAGCTCGCATGAGCGAAAGCGAAATGCGGGAAATTGCGGTCCCGGATTTCGCTGACGCTCATCCGGGCTACAATCAATGAATTTGGTGAATTACTCCGCCAGTCGCAGCACCGAATGCAGCAGCATGGCGGCGCCGGCCTCGAGGTGCGCAGGCTCGGTATGTTCGCGCACATTGTGGCTCAGCCCGCCGACGCTTGGCACGAAGATCATGGTCGCCGGGCAAAGCCGCGCCATCATCTGCGCGTCGTGGCCAGCGCCGGACGGGAGCCGACGGCAAGAGAAAGCAAGTTCGCGCGCCGTCGTTTCGATCAGCGATACCATCTCGGTCGGAAAAGAGACTGGGGCAAAACGCGCGAGGCTGCGCGTGGCGATCGCGACCTGCTCCTGCGCGGCGAGGCGGTCGAGAAAGGCGGCGAGTTGCCGCTCGGCATCCTGCAGCAGGTTTTCGTCGGTGTTGCGCAGATCGACCGTCAACACCGCCCGTTCCGCGACCACGTTGACGAGATTGGGGCAAAGCTCGATGCGGCCGACGGTCCCCCTCTGATGGCCGCCCATGCCTTGCGCGAGGCGGCGCACGAACACCGCGATCTCGCCGGCCGCCCAGGCTGCGTCGCGCCGCAGGTGCATCGGCGTCGTGCCGGCGTGGGCGGCCCGGCCGGTGATCGCGACCTCCGTCCACGACAGCCCGGTGATGCCCTCGACCGCGCCGATGACGACGCCTTCGCTCTCCAGGATCGGCCCTTGCTCGATGTGCAGTTCGACATACGCATGCGGCGTAAGAAAGCCGGGCCTCACGGTGCCGACATAGCCGATGCGCCGCAATTCCTCGCCCACCGTTGCGCCGTCGATGCCGCGAATCGCGTAGGCTTCCTCGAGCGCAAGGCCGCCGACATAGACTAGGCTCCCCATGGCATAGGGTGGAAAGCGCGATCCCTCCTCATTGGTGAAGGCGACAAGCGCCAGCGGCCGGCGCGTGGCGCGGCCTGCATCGTTGAGCGCCTCGCAAGTTTCGAGGCCTGCCAGCACACCGTAGAGACCGTCGTAGCGACCGCCGGTCCCGACGCTGTCGATGTGGGAGCCGAACATGACGGGCGCCACGTCCTCGCCGCCGCCGCGCACGCCGATGATGTTGCCGATGGCGTCGACCGTCACCGTGAGGCCGAGGTCGCGCATCCATCGCACGAGCAAATCGCGGCCAGCGCGGTCTTCGTCGCTGAGCGCGAGCCGGCAATTGCCCCCGCCCGGCAAGGCCCCGATGCGGTTGAATGCATCGAGTCGGCCGAGCAGGCGATCGAGGTCGATCCGAGGCGATGTCGTCATCCCGTACGCGCTTGCTCCGATCATCAGCCCAGCCGCCTGCCGCACCGAGGGCGGGCGCAGCCGAGAATGACGGCGCCTGCGCTCGCAGGCAACAGGAGGAATGACCGAGCTGATCACCATCGGGAGCGGCCGTGCTCGGTGCGCAGGTCCTGCGATTGAGGGGACTCGAAGGCGCTACTGCACCGTCCTGCGATCAGTCGCGTCCGGCGGGCTCGAATCCCATCGCGATCCAGGTGGCCCGCTGCGCCGGCGCGGTCAGCGTGGCGATGAATCTTTCGGCTGCTTCGCGATTGCGGCTTGCGGCCATGATGCCGGCGGCATAGGCGGTGCCATTTGCTATGGGTGCCGGCAGCGGCCCCACGACTTTGACGCCTTTCGACGGCACGATCTCGCTCATGAAGGTCGAGCCAATCTCCGCATCGCCGGCGGATACCTTTTCCACCACCTCGTCGCCGTTGCTGCAAAGGAGTGCTTTGCTGCCGACCGCGGCGGCGATGCCGAGCCGTTCGAGCAGGCCGGCGAGAAAAATCCCCGACGTGCCGCCCGCCTGCGGGTCCGTGTAAGCGACCGAACGGGCCTGGAGCATTGTCTGCTTGAATCTCTCCGGCGTCGAAATGTCCGGCATCGGCGCGGCGGCGTGCACGCAGATGCCGGTCAGGGTGCGGCCGAGCTCGCCCCGGCTGCCCGGGACGAGCACGCCTGCTCGCTCCATCTGCGCAATCACCGATGCCGTCCCTATGATGATATCCGCGGTCTCTCCGTGCTCGAGCCGCTTCTGCACGCCGCCGATCGTCGCGAAGCTAAGCTCGATATCGTCGCCCGTATCGCGCGTGAACTTCGCGGCGACGTCGGTGACGACGTATTTCACCGCTCCGGCGGACAGGACTTTCAGATGCGTGGCGGCACGGGAAATGGCCGCGGCTGGCGGCATCATCCAACCCTCGCTCACAGCAGCCGGTGTCCGTGTTGGACGATTAAGATTGCTTATGGCCACATGCGCGTGCTGCTGTCAAAAATCCAGGTCAACTGGCATCGAGACGAGCCAGGACGCGCGTCTTTGCCGAAACGAGACGCAGCCTGCGACGGAACGGAGGACCAGCGATGCCCCGCAGCAGCATTTACGTCGGTGAGATTGCGCATCAGTCACCCATTCCGAACGCGAGCCGTATCGGTAATATCATCGTTTCGGGTCTCATCCGCGGGGCCGACCCTGCCACCGCGAGACTTGCGGCCACGCTGGAACAACAATGCGCGTTCATGTTCCTGCACATGCGGCAAGTCGTCGAGGCCGGCGGCGCCACGGTCGAGGACATCATCAAGGTGACGGTGTGGATGAAGGAACTCCAGCGCAAGCCAGTTAACGATGAATGGGTGAAGATGTTTCCCGACCCGGCATCGCGACCTGCGCGCCAGATCATGGAGGTCCCGATGGAGGCGGGCGTGCTCGTGCAGTGCGATTTCATCGCTGTGATCGAACCGTGACATGAACTGCCCTACGTTGACTAAACCGCGGAACATGGTTTGGAGAAACTTGCATGCAGACGCTCGGCCTCGGATTCACCTGGGAGCAGCTGTCGCCCGGACAGCGCTTCCGCACGCTCAATCGCACCATAACCGAGACCGACCTCGTGCTTTTCACCGGCGTGACCGGAATGCTGGAGACGATTTTCATCGACCGCACATTCGCCGCGGAGAAAGGCGCGATCCAGGGCCAGTTCGTGCCGGCCGCATTGACCTATAGCCTGATCGAGGGCCTGCTCTGCCAAAGCATGATTCAAGGCACGGGGCTCGCCATGCTCGAGCTCAACAAGCAGGTGCTGGCGCCGGTTCGCGTCGGCGACACGGTGCACGGCGAAATCGAGATCACCTCCGTGCGCCCCACTTCGAAGGGCAATCGGGGCATCGTCGTGTCCAGGATCGATGTGAAGAACCAAAAGGACGAGGTGGTGATGACGTACGAAGCCACCCGAATGCTGGCCGGCGGCTCGGCCGATCAAGGCACGCCGCAGACAGCGTGAGCGGAGCGCAGATGCGTGGATTGAAGGATCGCACCGTGCTGGTGACGGGTGGCGCCAACGGCATCGGCGCGGCGACCGCCCGCCGTCTGGCGGAGGAGGGCTGTGTGGTCGGCATCTTGGATATGGACGTCGCGGCGGGCGAGGACGTCGCCGGCGAGATCGAGGCGCGCGGCCGGCGGGCAAAATTCTACGACGTCGATATTGCCGACTACGACGCGGTGTCGCGCGCGGTCGAGAGCTTCGAGGCCGCCTTCGGGCCGGTGTCGTTTCTCGTCAACAACGCCGGATGGGATCGCGCCGTGAATTTCCTCGATACCGCGCCCGACTTCTGGCGCAAGGTCGTCGCCGTCAATCTCTACGGGCCACTGAACGTGAGCCACGTCGTGCTGCGCGGCATGGCGGCGCGCGGCTTTGGACGCGTGGTCAACGTGGCCTCCGACGCCGGACGAGTGGGCTCCTCGGGGGAGGCGGTCTACTCCGCCTGCAAGGGCGGCATCATCGCGCTGACCAAGACGCTCGCACGCGAACTCGTCGGCAAGGGCGTGATCCTCAATACGATCTGCCCCGGCCCGACCGACACCGCCATTCTGCGCAGCTTTCTCGAAGGCGCCGACGGCGCCCGCATCGCCGAAGGGCTCAAGCGGGCCATCCCGATGCGGCGGCTCGGTGTGCCGGAGGATTATCCCGGGCTCATCGCCTTCTTGCTGTCCGATGACGCCGCCTACATCACCGGCCAGACGATCAGCGTCTCGGGCGGACTGACGATGCACGGATAAGAGACGATGGGATATTCTCTCGGGCAGACAGGATTGCCGCGCGTCCCCGCGAGGGGCACCCCCCGACGCCGGCGTCGCGGGGACCCCGTTGCGGGGACCCAGTGCTGCGCCCCTGGATTCCCGCTTTCGCGGGAATGAGCGGTGGAGAGTTCGTCGTGATCGACATCTTCAACCACTTCATGCCGAAGGCCTATCTCGACCGCCTCGGCACGCTTATTCCCGGCCACGTGGTGCTGACCGCGTTTCCCAGGATCAAGACGCTGTGGGACGTCGATGCTCGGCTCGGGCTCCTCGACGCGTTCGACGGGCTGCAGCAAGTACTCTCGCTCGCCAACCCACCGCTCGAGCTCATCGCCTCGCCCGACCGGACGCCCGAGCTGGCGCGCATCGCCAACGACGCGCTGGCCGAGCTTTGCCGCAAGCACGCCGACCGCTTTCCGGCCTTCGTCGCGGCGCTGCCAATGAACAATATCGACGCCACGCTCGCCGAGATCGACCGCGCCGTGAACGATCTCGGCGCCCGCGGCGTCCAGTTGTTCACCAATGTCGCCGGCAAGTCGCTCTCGGCTCCCGACTTTCGCCCGATCTTCCGGCGCATGGCGGCGCACGACCTGCCGGTCTGGCTGCATCCCATGCGCGGCCCAAATTTTCCCGATTACGCGAGCGAGCAGACCTCCGAGGCGGAGATCTGGTTCAGCTTCGGCTGGCCCTACGAGACGAGCGCCTGCGTGACGCGGCTGATTTACTCGAGGCTTTTCGATGAGCTGCCTGATCTCAGGATCATCACCCACCACATGGGCGGGATGATCCCGTACTTCGCGGGCAAGATTAATCTCGGCTTCCGCCAGATTTTTTTCGGCACGCCCGAGCGCAATCCGGCGGCCGAGGACGCCGGTCTGCAGAGGCCGCCGATGGACTATTTCAAGATGCTTTACGCCGACACCGCGCTCAACGGGGCAATCGCGCCGACGCGCTGCGGACATGCGTTCTTCGGAACGTCGTCCTGCCTGTTCGCGACCGACGCGCCGTTTGATGCCGAGCAGGGCCGCGGGCTGATCGCCAACACGATCGAGGCGGTCGCGGCGCTTCCCATTTCCGCGGCCGAGCGCGAAAGGATATTCGCCGGCAATGCCCGCGCGCTGCTCAAGCTGCCGGTGAGGACCGCGGCGCAGGCATCGGCATGAAAACGCAGGCCATCAAGGTCAAGCTGCGCGACGGCGAGATGGGGGCTTATCTCGCGATCCCTGACCGCACGCCGGCCGGCGCCATCATCGCCATCATGGAAATCTGGGGCGTCAACGACACCATGCGCCGGCACGCGCACGAATTCGCGCAAGCGGGATTCGTCTGCCTCGTGCCGGATCTGTTCTGGCGGCAGGAGCCGGGCGTCGAGCTCTCCGACCACGATCCCGAACACGTCAAGAAGGCGTTCGATCTCTACTACGACTTCGACTACGACCTCGCCGTGCGCGACATGGAAGACACATGGCATTTCCTGCAACGGCTGCCGGAGTGCAACGGCAAGGTCGGCACGGTCGGCTACTGTCTCGGCGGCAAGCTCTGCTACCTCATGTGCTGCCGCACCGACGTCGACTGCGCGGTCGCCTATTACGGCACCTATATCGAGCACCACATCCGCGAGGCCAAGAACCTCCACCGGCCGTTCGTGCTGCACATGGCGCTAAAGGATCGCTGGGTGCAGGCCGAGGTAAACGAGCTCCTGGAGCGGCGGCTGTCACCCAATCCGCTGGTGACGATCCACAAATATCCCGGCGCCGACCACGCGTTCGCGCGCCACGGTGGCAAGACCTATTCGAAGCCGGAGGCGGAGCGGGCGCTGGCGCTGACGCTCGAGTTTTTCAAGCGACACCTCGGCGGCTGATGCCTGATCCAGAACCGGTGGCTGACGTCGCTCCATAACCAACGTTGGCCGAGTCGAGATTTTGCTTCACCCCGGCTGCTTCAATGCGGTGGCGTCAACCGGCATTGTTCGCAGGCGCTTGCCGGTTGCCGCAAAGATCGCGTTGGCCACTGCCGGAACGACGGCCGAAGTGCCGCACTCGCCCATCCCGCCCGGCGGCTCGAAATTTTGAACGATGTGGACGTCGATGGCCGGCGCCTGGTCCATGCGCAGGATCTGGTACGTGTCGAAGTTGGTTTGCTCGACACGCCCGTCCTTGAGCGTGATCTTGCCGTAGAGCGCGGACGTGATGCCGAACATGATCCCGCTTTGGATCTGCGCTCGCACCGTGTCGGGATTGACGACGGTGCCGCAATCGACCGCGCAGACCACGCGGCGGACGCGAACCGCGCCGTCCTTGCCCACTTCGACTTCGGCGACCTGCGCCATGTAGGTCGCGAACACGAACTGAAGCGAAACGCCACGGCCGACCCGCTCAGGCAACGGCTGTCCCCAGCCGGCCTTTTCCGCGGCCAGCGCGAGGACGACTTTGGCGCGGGGGTTCTTATCGAGGAGGGCGAGCCGATAGCCGACCGGATCCTGCTTCGCCGCCGCCGCCAACTCGTCGATGAAGCTCTCGGTCACGAACACATTGTGCGACGGCCCGACGCTGCGCCAGAACGCGGTCGGAATGCCCGGAGGCTCGACCTGCACATACTCGACGTGCATGTTCGGGAGCGCGTAGACGAGATCGATCGCGCCCTCGGTGCTGTCGGGATCGAGGCCGTTCTTGAACCACCCCGATGCCCATCTCGACGCGACCGAGGAGCCCGCGAAGCGATTGTTCCAAGCGACCGGCATTCCTTTCGCATCGAGACCGGCGGAAAGTCGGTCGAACCAATAAGGCCGATACATATCGTGCTGGATATCTTCCTCCCGGGTCCACACGACTTTCACGGGGCCGTCGACATGCTGCGCGATTTGGACGGCGCGGACGGCACCATCAGCCTCCAGCCGCCGCCCGAAGCCGCCGCCGATCAAGTGATTGTGGACGACGACCTTGTCCAACGGCAGGCCTGCCGTCTTCGCCGCCGCCGCCTGGACGCGCGCCACAGCCTGGCTGCCGATCCAGATTTCGCAACCGTCCTTGCGGGCATGAACTGTGCAGTTCATCGGCTCCATGGTCGCGTGCGCGAGAAACGGGAGGTGGTAGGTCGCCTCGACCTTGGTGACGGCGCTCGCCATGGCGTTGTCGGCATCGCCAATGTTCTGCGCAACGGCCCCCGGATTGAGCGTCGCCTTTTCGAGCTCGCCCGCGACTGCTTCGGTCGTGAGCTTGGCGTGCGGGCCGTCGTCCCATTCGATCACCAGCGCGGCCAGGCCTTTCTTCGCAGCTCCCATATGATCGGCTACGACGGCGACGGCGTCGTCGAGCTGCACGATCTGCCGCACGCCTTTGACGGCCTTGGCCGCCGTATCGTCCACGCGCTTCACGCGACCGCCGAAGACGGGCGATTGCGCAAGCGTCGCGATCCTCACGCCCGGCGGCCGAACGTCGATGCCATAGACGGCCGTGCCGTTGACCTTCGCGGGCGTGTCGAGCCGCTTGGCCGGCGTGCCGATGAGCTTGAAGTCCTGCGGCCGCTTGAGCGCCACGTTTGTGGGCACCGGCATGCGGGCGGCGTCGGCGGTAAGCTCGCCATATGTGGCGCGCCGTCCCGTCGGCGGGTGAAGCACTTCACCGCTTTGCGCGCGGCAAGAGGCTGCATCCATATTCCAGCGCTTCGCCGCAGCGGTAACGAGCATGGTTCTCGCGGTCGCGCCGGCTTGCCGCAGTGGCTGCCACGCGGCGCGGACCGCGTTGGAGTTGCCGGTTGCCTGCACCCCGAGCAGGGGATTGGCGTACAGCTTTTCGTTGGGCGGAGCGTGCTCCAGCCGCACCTGTTTGAGGTCCGCCTCCAGCTCTTCCGCGATCAGCATGGGGATCGCGGTATAAGTGCCCTGGCCCATCTCCACGTAGGGCATGGTCAAGACGATTTGCCCGTCACGTTGGATGCGGATGAAAGCGTTGGGTGTGAAGCCATCGGCGCCGGCCGCTTCGGTGTCGCCGTTTGCGAACGGCAGGCTCAGACTCAGCATCAGGCCTCCGCCTGCAGCGGCTCCAGCCTGCAGGAACGTGCGGCGGGAAAGGTCGTTCGCCGATGGCGATCGATCCGGGCCGGTAATTCGGGACGTGAGGTGATCGATGATCATCGTCAACCTCCCGGTCCGCTCGATTGCGCGGCCTGCTTGATCGCTTCACGAATGCGCAGATAAGTCCCGCAGCGGCAGATGTTGCCGGACATCGCGTCGTCGATATCGGAATCCGTCGGGTGCGGGTTGCTTGCAAGCAGCGCCGAGGCCGACATGATTTGGCCCGACTGGCAGTAGCCACATTGCACGACCTCACGCTCGAGCCAGGCCTTCTGGATCTTGGCGCCCGCCGCCGTCGCGCCGATGGCCTCGATCGTCGTGACCGCGGAAGCGCCGACGCTGTCGATAGGGGTGATACAGGAGCGGGTGGCAACGCCGTCGATATGCACGGTGCAGGCGCCGCACAGCGCCATGCCGCAGCCGAACTTGGTGCCGGTCATGCCGAGCACGTCGCGCAACACCCACAAGAGAGGAGTGTCGCCATCGACATCGACGGTGCGATCGACGCCGTTCACCTTGATCGTGATGGCCATGGTTACCTCCGGGCTATCCTGAGCAACCAAGCC
>Ga0306923_10005586_pt1 | contig 12274 bp, 11 predicted proteins | sample sta12Can44000108_FD_203841 | JGI IMG/M metagenome (GOLD analysis project Ga0306923, IMG submission 203841) | Lab enrichment of tropical soil microbial communities from Luquillo Experimental Forest, Puerto Rico - statanox.12C.anox.44.000.108 (v2)... | ecosystem: Environmental > Terrestrial >...
CTCTGGATCACGCTAACCCAAGCGAGCCGGAGCGAGTTGGTTTCCGCCCCGAAATAGCGGCGACGCTTGTGGAACACGTTTAGATCCGAGCGCTTGATCACAGCGAGGCCTATTTGCCATCTCCTTTTTCTTTGCGGTTGGGGCTCCCTTTCCTTGTAGTAATTAAACTCCGTAAACTTCCGTTTATGAAGGAGCCCCAGGCGTTTGAACAGACAGCGAAGCATTCGTGTTCGGGAACTAGACCTAAGTGAGTGAAGCGGATTTCCGTTTTGTCACCCTGCTGAGAAATCTCAAAAGCAACTTTCGTGCCCTTCCACTCGCTTTTGTCTTGGGTGAAATTGAAATAGTTATCCAAAACGAGCCAAACGACCCTCTTGTCGGGAATGACTTCGGTCAATTTCATTTTGCAGCGATGCACGTCTTTGTAACGATACGTGAACTCATCGCCGAGTTTGTCGGTACTACCTTCAATTTCTTCTGACCACCATCCGCGAACATTAGTGATGGCAGCGAAGGCTTCCTTCGGAGTTTGGTCTACAGAAATGGAAGTAACGAAATCTTGATTCTTCATGATTGCTCTTCCATCCTTTCTGTCGCCACATTAGCGTTGTCAATCGAGATTCGCCGCGCTCTCCGGCACAAACGCTGCGAACTGGCGTTCGAGCGCTTTGGCTGCGCCATTGCGCCAGCCGTCGGCCATGGGCAGGGACGCGGAATCGGGGAAGATATCCTGTTCCCCTTTCTCCAACCCATCGAAGATGCCCGCAGCCGCGGACTCGGGCGAAGCCTTCGGTATCTGAAAGCCTCGGGTCATTTCGGTGTCGATGGGGCCTAGTAGGACGGAATGGACCGTCACGCCTTGGCCGGCCAAGAGCGCCCTCAGTGACTGAGTCATGTTGAACGCGGCCGCCTTCGAAATGGAGTAGGCGGGTATGACCGGCAAGGGGGCGAGCGACGACAAGGACAGGTTGTTGACGATGGCCCCTTTGGAGCGTCTTAGCTGCGGCAAGAAAGCGCGAGTTACTTTGAGCGATCCGAAGAGGTTGACGGCCAAGTGCTGCTCGAGAACCTCGGGCTTGCTCAGATCGTCGTAGATGGCGATGCCGGCATTGTTGATGAGGACGTCGAGGGCGCCGACTTCGTCGGCCGCCCGCTGGATCTGCAAAGCGTTGGTCACGTCCAGCGTCAGGGGCGTCACGCGTTTGTCGGCGTTTTGCAGTGCGCTGCGCGTTCCCGCATACACCCTCTTCGCCCCCCGTCTAAGCGCCTCATTGACGAGCGCCCGACCGATGCCGCGGTTGGCGCCGGTGATCAAAACTGTCTTTTGTGCAATGTTCATACTGATCTCCTTTCGAATCGCCACCTAGAGGTTCTGAAGTCAACTTCCCTGCAATTGGATTGTCGCAAAGACGCTAGTCGTCGAGGCTCCCCATGCTCAAGTTGACGACAGATCCAGTCATCGCGCTCGCTTCATCGGAGGCCATGAAGTCGTGATCTCAGGGCCGTGCACGCAGACCACGCCGGGCCACTGCTCACTCGACGATTCGGCCTCCGGTCAGATTTGTGAATGTGCCGGTCATCCCACGCGACATGTCGGAGGCCAGGAACACTGCGGCGTCAGTGAGCTCCGCAAGCGTCGAGTGGCGCCTCGTGTGGCTCATGCCGTTCAACATCGACTCGAACTGCTTCGGCGTGACGCCCAGCGCCTTGGCATGGAGGCCGTACACGACATCAATGGTGGCGGTCTCAGGAATTCCGGTCGACCGGATGCACAGCACGCGGATGCCGTGCGTGGCATATTCCGACGACAGGTCGCGGGCGAGCCCTTCGATAGCCGCCCACGCCGGTCCCATGCCGCCGATCAAGGGCGCCCCCAAGCGGCCCGGTTCGGGTGTGTGCATGAGGATCACTCCTGAGCCATGAGCGATCATGCGCCGAAGCGCTGCGCGGGCGGTCAGGTAATGGGCCCGCGTGTACGACGTGATCGGGAGCATGAAGTTTTCGACCGACAACTCGGTCAGCGGAATCCCCTGGATGCCTTGCTGCGGGATGCCAATCGCGTTGAACGAGATATGGACGCGGCCCCCCTGATCGATCACGGACTGGAGATGCCTGTCCACTGCTTGTTCGTCGAGAGCGTCGACTTGGGCCGATTCCGCCTTTCCGCCCGCAGCCAGGATCGCTTTCGTAACTGCGTCAACCTTGCTTAGGTTGCGGCCAGTCAGAAACACTCTCGCACCTTCCTGTGCAAACGCTCTGGCAACGGCGCCGCCGATCGCGCCTCCGGCTCCGTAGATCACGGCAATCTTGTTTTCTAGCAGCATGGCGTTCTCTCCTCTTGTCGAAGCTCTCTTGCCCACTACTATTACGGATGTGGACGACGCGAGGATACGGCGAATTTCGTCTTTGACTGCACGTCGAGTCGCAACTTCGAACCTCCACCACTGTAATAGCCGTGCATTCAGTGACTTCCTCGGTCAGCCTCCTTTCCTTGCAGCCCCGCGACGACCAAGCCTGCCGCCCAACGGCAAATCAATCCACCCGACCATTGTCGTAGAACCATGGTGCACCTCCAAGTTTTCGGTTTAAGCGGATTATAGGCACGAACCGTGGCAAATTCGCGTCGCGTCCGCTGTATCGGTTGTCGTAAGAGTCTGGTTTCCGGATGTGGCCAGCGCGATGGAAAAGGTATGCACGCCGGCGTCGGCCGCCGTGTAGCGGGCGGGTAGCTCCGCCAGCGGGTCGCTGCTGGTCATCTGCACCGTGCCGGTGTAGCCGGTGAGCAGGCCGCGGAAAGTCTCCAGGGCGGTGACGGTGACATCGAATGCCGTATCGGCTGCCGCGCTGGCCGGGGCGCTAGCGGCGCAGGAATCGGGGCTCAGGTCGTTTCGGTAGTACTGAATGTCGATGCCGTAATCCGCCCGCTGCCGGCAATGCAATGCGGCAGAGCAAGACCTGGCCGGCAAGGTCATCGACGCCAGCACGCAATCCATCGACTGGTCAATATATCGGGATGATCGGGCTGAGCAGTTGGCCGCTCTGGCCGAGGCGACCCTCCAGGGACGGTCGTTGACGCCTGTGATCGAGGCCAAGGCACCAGTGCTACCCCTGCTGGAAGCTTTGCAGCAGAGCGTGGCGGCAGCGCTACGCGACCAGAACCCGGCCGACGCGGTCGCCCCACGTGCCCGGCCGCGGAAAAAGCCGCGGAGGGATCCGTGAACCAACGTCCCTTGCCGATGCTGGCCGTGGCAAGCGCGCCGTTTGATTCCCCGGAGTACCTATTCGAGGTGAAGTGGGACGGTGTGCGGGCCTTGGCTGCTTGCGGGCCGGAGGCATGGTCGGTGTGGGGCCGGGAGGGGGCCGACTATAGCGACCGCTATCCGGAATTGGAAGTGCTTCGCCGCTTCCCAGCGGGCACAGTGTTGGATGGCGAGTTAGTGCGCCCGGGGCCATCAGGCCGATCCGAGTTGGGATCCATCTTGAGCCGCCATCAGCTATCCAGCCCGGCGCGCATCCAACGGGCCAGTCACAGTCAGCCGATTTGCTACGTGGTTTTCGATCTGCTGTATCTGAGGGGCCGGTCGATGCTGGGCCAGCCCTTGCGGGAACGGCGTGCTGCTTTGCAGGAACTGATAGAACGCCTGCAGGAGCCGGTGTTACTCTTTTCGGAGGGAGTGGTAGGACCGGGGAAGGCCTTCTTCGCGGCGCTCGTGGCCCAGGGACAGGAGGGCATGATGGCCAAGCACCTGGCCAGCCGCTACCGGCCGGGGCGGCGGTCGGCGGCCTGGCGGAAGATCAAGCCATGACGTTCCCAATTGGCGGGGACCACGCCAACCAACCGGAAAAGTCGCGCCACGGGCGAACGTTGGCGAAACGGGAGCGCAATCCGGGGCACGTCCTCGATAACAGGGACCCATAGAAACAGGGTAATCTCAGAGCTTGTGTTAACTGCTGTGACGAAGTTTCTGGTCTCTTTCGGGGAGCTAGTTGATATGGAGCGAAATTCCCTGACAATAGAGTTAACGCAATACGCCCGACAGGTTTCGCCAGGAAGTCGCAAATGCCAGAATTGTGGGACGTGGACAATGCTGTTTGCGGCGAACTCGCTGGCTTTGCCGATCCGGCCAGGTTTTCCCGGTAACTATGCGCTTTCAGGCAACCAAGACGCGGAGCGAGAGGCCCATTATATGGCTAACGGCGCAACATTTTGCTAACCCCATGGTGCAGGTTCGGAGGTCGGTGCTGCAGTCCTGATGGCCAAGTACAACGAGAACGGAACCCCTCCGCCGCAGATTCTTCTGGACGCTCTTGAAAAGAACCGCCGGGAGTCCGGCCTGCTCCGTCTCAGTCTCGTGGCCGTGCCCATTAAAGCCTACCCGGTCACCAAGACCGCCCGACGCAGAAGCAGCCGTTGCAGGGCGTAGGGGGCGCCATCGACGCCCCGAGGCAATGCGTCTGCCTATCGCCTCCCCGAGGAAACCTCGCTTTCCTGCTGATGGTCAAACCGGATCCTGTTCCGGTGTCGAACGCGACCTCTTTTATTCCAGCGCCCCGACCGCACTACACATGTCGTGTTGCCGATCGGCGTCGCTCGGCGGGGGCTCTTCGGCGACGTCGCCAACTGCACCTACTGTGGGCTTCCAACACCGCGGCGCCGATCCGCGGGTACGTGCTGGAAGGGGCGAAAAGGAAGTAAGCCCAGTGGACGGTCTTTTTTTTCAATACGATATTGACATTTTTGGTCTGTCTACGCAATAATGCGTATGTAACCATCCGTTAATCAGGAGAACGAGCCTATGGCAGGACGCAAAACCCTCGCGATCACCGACCGTCAATTTGCAGCCCTCCGCATTCTCTGGGACGATGGTCCCATGACCGTCCGCGAACTCATGGACCACTTGCCTCGGGGGGACCGGCTACCGTACACAACAGTGCTGGGCTTGTTGCAGAACATGGAAAAAGCGGGGCTTGTCGACCATCAGGAAGAAGGGACGACGTACCGCTACCGGGCCGCTCTGTCGCGGGAGAAAGCCACCGGAACTCTGTTGCAGGATTTTTTAAAGCGCTTTTTCCAGGGCTCAGCGGCAGCGCTGGTGCTTGGGTTGGTGGATAGCCGAGCCCTTTCACGCGATGAGCTGCGCGAAATCGAAGGCAAGTTAATTCCCCTAACAACCAATGATCAACCAGACAAGGGTAAAAACACCGGGAAAAAAGCAGAACCTATTTCTGCGCGAAGGAGACGCGGATCATGAATTCCTTCCTTGATTCAGTTTGCCAGCCGGGTCTTTGGTTTTTGGCGGATTGGACCCTGCGCTGGATTTTGGTGATCGGAATCTTCGGAGTTTGGCTGGCTGTCTTTCGGCCCCGAAGGGCCGCCACGCGCTACCAGGTTGGTTTGTCGGTTTTCCTGACCGGCTTCCTTTTCTCCCTCTTGCCGCGCTGGGGTCCGTCCATGGAGATCCCAACCATGCCCTTTCTCCCAAAAATGAATTCGTCAGCAGAAAATAGAGGTCCTTCAGATCCTAATCGCTTGCCAATTGCCGAGGAAGTAATGCCGCTAAACCAAAAGGGCCGGGATTTGACAAGTGATTTGCCGATCGCAACTTCCATTCCCGCTGAATTACCGATTACCCCGACTCCGCAAGTTCCTTCCCAAAACGAACCTCTGGGAACGAGGCGAAACGTAGTTCTCGGATTAACCATTTTTTGGATCATAGGAGTTACCGGTTTGCTTTTGAGGATGGGAATTGGCTTTGTGCTGTTGGCCCGGCTGCGCCAAAAGGCCAGTGCGGTTTCGGACGAAGCTACTCGTTTGTTGGAAGCTTGCCGGACGGATTTGGGGATGCACCGCCAGGCCATTTTGAAAATTCATCCTGCCGCTCGCGCGCCGATGGTCCTTGGATTGTATCATCCCACCATTTTGGTTCCCGCCACCTGGGGGGAACTTTCCGATCAGGAACAACGTGGCTGCCTTTTGCACGAATTGGCTCACCTGGCCCGTTGGGATGATTGGTTGAAATTAATTCAAGAATGCGTCCGAGTGTTTTTCTTTTTTAACCCTTTCCTCCATTGGCTGCTGGCCCGGCTGGAATACGAGCGCGAACTGCTGTGCGACGAAGCGGCCATTCGACTTGGTATCGACCCGAAAGACTTCGTCCGGATTTTGCTGAAGTTTGCAGATTACTCGCGCCGGCCGGTGCCGGAGCCGATCATCGGTCAATTCTATTCCCTACCCTTTGGCCGGATCCGAACGGTGAAAGCTCGGATCACCCATCTTTTGGAGGAGAAAATGGAATGTTGGATTTCCCCTGTGCCTGTTGGTCGAGCAATAGTCCTGGGAATTGTCGTCGGAGGTTTGGCGTTGGGCCTTGGAAGTATCCAGATTCACGCTTTGGAATCTGAGGGCCAGCCCCCTTCCAAAGAAAAGGCACACCCCAAAGATTTTCCGGAAAAGGCCGAAAAAAATAAAAAAGTGGTTTATAGGGTGGAACCATTTCATGTTCTTAAGATTGAAGTGGAAGGCCTGCTTCCCGGGGATCAAATCAAAGACTTTTATCTCGTAGAACCTGACGGAGATTTGGAACTGGGTTTGCGCTACGGAAGAGTTCAACTAGATGGATTGACATTAGAAGAGGCTTCCACTGTCATTCGCAATCAATTGATGAAGAAAGTGAGATCCCCTGTAGTTTCGGTTGACTTGGCTGGTTGGGTTACAAAATGGCAAGATGATCCTTCCAGAAAGGCTCCTTATCGGATTCGCCCCCGTCATGTTCTCAGGATCAGATGTTCTGGAACATATCCAAAGGAGCCTATCGATGGGAGCTTTTTTGTTGACCTGGAGGGAAAAATCAACCTCGGCATAAAATATGAAAAGCTTAAAGTTGGTGGGTTAACGGTTGAAGAAGCGTCCAAAATCCTGGAAGACTATTTGCTAAAGCGCAAGCGCCTTAGAGAGCCAAAAGTGTTGATAACCATAGGAGGCTGGGAGAACGATTGGTTAAGGGTGGAAGAGGTCAATGATGCGGGTGCTGGACCAAAGGACGACAAACCTCCCGTTAAAAAAGTCGCCCTGCGTTATAACGGGAAATATTTCGCCGAATGGCGCGAGGAATTAAAAACCGAACTCAAGCCAGAATTACGCATCGAGGGTTTCAAAGCCATGAGCACCTTCGGGGTCAATGGCTACGGTCCGGAAGCCGCCCGGGTGATCGTGGAAATCATGCGAGGTTATGACGTCGGCAAATATGACGAGATTGATAAGGCCGTTATTTACGAAGCCCATGTTGCGTTACTCAAAATTGGCGATTCGGTGATCCCCATTCTCATGGATGAATTGAGGGATGGAACTCCCAACGACCGGCGATTTGCTGTGTGGATGCTTCAGGACTATGGTACCAAGCCGACACTTCCCCTTCTGATAGCCGCCGTGAAAGATGAAGACGCCTTCGTCCGCCGTACGGCCCTCGGCAAATTGAAAAGCATCGGGCCCCAAAATATCAAGAATTTCATCGAAACTCTCCTCGATGCGATCAAGGATGATGATTTACAAGTTCGCGAATTGGCTCTTAGAGCCTTGCAATCCGTCGGGCCGGATGCCAAAAAAGCGGTGCCAATACTTATCACTCAACTCAAGGAAGGACCTCCTGATAACCTTTATCTCATTCTGGCGACCTTGGGCAGAATCGGGCCCGATGCCAAAGAGGCGATTCCTAGGCTGACCGAACTATTGAGAACCAGTGATCCCGATCTGAGCAAGGCGGTGACGGAGGCGTTGAACCGGATCAAAAAGTAAATCCACTACGATTTCTTCTCCCCCTCCGGCACCACCATCGTCCAACCTAAGGATGTCAGGGCCCGGAAATGACCCGGCGGGCTATTTGTCGCCGGGTTTTTTATTTCTCCGCATTCACAATGATCGGCGTATCCGTCGCTAATTCCGCTGGAATGATCCACAAACCGTAGACGGGTTTCCCGTCCGCATTGAAAACATATCGCCGGTCACCGTCCAGGTGAACCAGCCGGGCAATTCCGTCGGTGAATTTCACGTTGCCGATGATTTCATGGTCCATTGCCTGAGTCGAACCCAACAGTATTAGGAAAATCTCAGAGCTTTAGTTAAAAAGTGTGTACGGCCCAAACTTCCGCTGCAAACGGCTGGTAGATCTGAACAAGCGGACACCTCTCGTGGCGGAAACAGGCCTCTCAACCCACCAGTCTGTCATCCATGAGCACCAGATCAAACCCCAGACCATTTCCTTCGTTCCACTCCGCCCGATCTAAACGCGGTGTTGTCACACGGAATCCTTCCGTGTGGTTGGCAGCAAAATACCTATCCACCGGCAGGACACCATTGTCGGCCGCGCTCGTAACCGTCCATGTGCTGAGTAGAGTTCGGACTTCGAGGATTTCGATCCGGGCCATATACCCGGTAGGCAGCCCCGGTTTGGCCGGGCAGCCAACAGCAGGTTGACGAGAGCGTCTATTGTTCCGAAAATCCGGGCCGATCCATCAAAAGGAGTCCCACAACAATGAGAAAATGGTTTATGCGGTTCCCATTCGGGCTTACTGTCCTGGCCTTTCTACCTGGTTCGGCACCAGTGGCCCGGGCCGACACCATCGTGGTCTCCGTCGAAAGTAACCATTTTTCACCGACTGAAGTCTTCATCGCTACCGGAGATACTATCCGCTGGGAGTGGAATAGCGGGTTCCACACCACTACTTCCTTTGATGGCTTCTGGGATTCGGACTTCCTGGGCCCCGGGTCTGTGTTCGAACAAACCTTCACGAGCGCCGGCGATTTTAGTTATTATTGCACGCTCCATCTCGACTGCTGCAACATGGCGGGAATTATCCATGTTATGGACCCGGTCATACTTGTGGGGTCTCTGAGCCCTACCGACATTGATCCGCAAGCTTCGGGCGACGCCACGTTTGAGATGGTTCCTTACCGCACGACGTTTAGTGTTGCTGTGCAAGGTGTGTCTTCGACCAATGCACTTGATGTGTTCGTTAACGGAAACTTCGTCAATACGATCGCTCTGGATGCCGAAGGCAACGGCAACTTGAATCTCAACACGGACAACGGCGACATGGTGCCCGTACTTATGGACGGCGATGAAGTCGAGATCGTTGATGCTGCCGATAGCGTGACGCTCATCTTGATCGGCAATGTTCATTCTGGCTAGTGGCATTGGTCATCGGTCATTCGTCGTTCACCATGGCGGATGGCTGGGTTCAATGACTGGTGATTGCTGTTTTTCTTTAATTTTTTCTCATTTGGAAGCTCCGCTTGCGGGAGTATACAAACGGGAAAAACTGCTATCTCGGTCACATTGTTGGCCGACTTTAGCTCAGCTCCATCCGGTTCTTTCCGGGGATAAGTCGACTCATTGAGCGAAAAACCCGGGCGCATGGCCCCACTGTAGTGACCAAAGGGAGGACACATTGGTCCTCCGGATGGTAGCTGGTTGTACCTCTCTTGCGTGATCGGAACAGAGAACAGAGGCGAACGGTCCCGTATCTTTTACTTAAAGGAGGGTCTGCAGATGGGCACCATGAAACATCTCTCCGGCAAGGCCGGCAGGTCGTCCCTGCGCAAAGCAAGAATCTTAAGGCCAATTTTCCCGGGCCGCAATCGGCAGTTCGCTTCAACGTCCCATGCCCGCCTTCGCATAGAGCATCTTGAAGACAGGGTGGTTCTCAGCCCGGTCGTCCTTGACCCGAACCTGGGGGTCCGAACCGTTGTCGGCAACCTGACTCAGCCTACGAGCATGGCTTTCCTGGGGCAAAACGACTTCTTTGTGTTGGAGAAAACCACCGGCAAGGTGGACCACGTGATCAACGGCGTCGAGACAACCACAAAGTTCGATTTCGGCTCGGGCCCGATCGACAATCTGCCGGTTAATTTTGCATCGGAGCGCGGGCTCCTGGGGGTTGCCCTGAGCCCCAACTTCACAAATGACCATGACGTGTATTTGTATTGGACGCAGAGCAGCACGGGCGTGCCGACGAACAACCTGCCCGACGTGCCCTTGCTGGGCAATCGCGTGGACCGCTTTATCTGGACCGCCGCAAGCTCTACTTTGACGTTTGACCGAAACATCATCCGCCTCCACGCTTACCAGGAGGATCACAACAGTACCGCCGCGCCGTTCGCGGGCAACCACAACGGCGGTGTGCTTCGTTTTGGACCGGACGGCAAGCTGTACATCGTCATCGGCGACAACGGCCGGCGCGGCTGGCTGCAGAACCTCATCAACGGGTCTCAGGGGCCGGGACAGACCGACGAGAATGCGGGCATCGTTCATGGCGGGCCGGCACCCGACGATGCCCACCTCACGGGCGTAATGATAAGGCTCAACCCGGATGGCTCAACCCCGAATGACAACCCATTCGTGAATATTCGCACTACCCTCCAGGCGCCGGTGTTGAGCGGGAACGACAACTCGGCCACGGGCTCTTTCACGTTATTCCTGAACCAGGCGATGAACACGTTTACCGTACACGGCGCCTTCCAGGACCTGTCTGCTCCGGCCGTCGCCGGACAGGTCCGGCTGGACGGGGCCGATGGGCCGGTGATTTTCAGCCTGCCCGCTTTTCCGGTAGGATTTACCACCCGGGAGTTCACAGCCACGTTGAGCGCAGCGAATTTCGTCGCCGAGCCGCCTCAGGGGATCAATACGCTTACCGACGCGGTCAACGCGGTCCTGAACGGCCGCGCGTTCTTCACGATATACACCACTCAGTTTCCCACGGCCGCGATTAGCGGGCAAATCAATCAACTCGACCCCGCGATCACCACGAACCTCCACAAAGTCTTCGCTTACGGCATCCGCAACACCTTTGGCTACACCTTCGACCCGCTCACCGGGAGGCTATGGCTGGAAGAAAACGGCGATCAGTCGTTCGACAAGATCAGCATCGTCGATCCCGGCGCCAACAACGGCTGGGTCCAGAGCAGCGGCCCGCTCTTCAACCGGGATGGGTCGCCCGATCAAACTGCCCTCACGGAGTTCAAGAATATTGAGGTCAGCGTCAACGGGCTTCAACAGATCCGCTGGCCGGCCACGAGAATTGCGGACACGGTCGAGGAAGCCCTGAGCCGCTTGGTGATGCTGCCGGGCGCTCATTACAACGCGCCGGTGTTTAGTGCTCGCGGGGAAATTCCTCCGGCCGGAATCGGCTTCCTGCACAGTTCGGCGCTCGGCCAACTCTATCAGGACGCTCTCTTCGAAGGCGAGGCGCGCGACAACCAGAGCGTCTTCCGCGATCCGCGCGAACAGTTTAACGGCGCGCTTTTTGTCTTCCACCCCACCAGCGACCGGTCCGGGCTCGATTTCGGCAACGATCCGAACATCCGCCCCTCCGATCACGTGTTTCTGAACAACACTCCGTTCGACCTCATGGGCGACACGACTTTCCTTCTCGGCACGGACTTTGGCGTCCTCACCGACATCCAGACGGGGCCCGATGGCAACCTCTGGGTGGTATCGCTTACCGGAGGGACGGCAGATCCCAATGGCGGCGCGGTATATGAAGTCTTCCGCAAGGGCGCAGGCGCGAACTTCCACTCTACGAACCTGGTTGCCAACACCGCCGATCCCCACGACAGTACCGGCCAGGCACTGGGCGCGCCGGCCGTTGTTGACCCGCTGCTTGTCAACCCCTGGGGCATCGCGTTGAGCTCCATGAGCCCCTTCTGGATCGCCAATGCCGGTTCGGGCATGGCCACGATTTATTCAGGGACCGACGAAACGAATTTCATGAAGCTGGGACTGGAGGTCTCCGTCCCGCCGGCACCTACCGGCGCGGTCTTTAACGACACAAAGGACTTCGTTCTCTCCAATGGACAACCGGCCCGCTTCCTCTTTGATGGGCTTGACGGCAGCATTTTTGGCTGGAACTCCGGCAACCAGGCGGAGCGCCAGATCACCATCGACGGTGCCGTTTACACCGGCCTGGATATGGGAGAGACCAGTGCGGGCAATTTCTTGTATGCCGCCAACGTGAGCCAGGGCCGCATTGACGTCTTTGATTCGAAGTTCCAGCTCGTTCCCCGAGGACCTGTCGACTTCGTCTTCACGGACCCGAACCTGCCGCCTGGGCTCACTCCTTACAGGCCGTTCAACATCGATAACCTCGACGGCACTCTCTATGTGACGTACCGCAATAGTGCGGACCCGGAACATGGTGGGATCGTCGATGCCTTCGACATGGATGGCAACTTCCTCAGGCGCGTTGTGTCAAGCGGCGTCAACGCACCCTGGGGGATGGT
>Ga0306923_10005588_pt1 | contig 12273 bp, 9 predicted proteins | sample sta12Can44000108_FD_203841 | JGI IMG/M metagenome (GOLD analysis project Ga0306923, IMG submission 203841) | Lab enrichment of tropical soil microbial communities from Luquillo Experimental Forest, Puerto Rico - statanox.12C.anox.44.000.108 (v2)... | ecosystem: Environmental > Terrestrial > Soil...
TTGCTGATCGACGGCCGGACGCTGACCGAAGTTGCGGGAATACTTTATTATCTCGCCAAGCGCTTTCCCGAGGCCGGGCTCTGGCCGTTTGGTGGGCTCGAAGAAAAAGCGCGGGCGATCTCTTGGATGTCCTTTATCGCCTCGACGGTCCACCCGGCGCGGCGCATTGGCCCCGAGCGATGGCGCGAAGTATTCAGGATCGCCGAGCGCCGCCTGGCCGGCCGGGAATGGACCGTCGAGCGCTATTCGATCGCCGACATTCATCTGTTCCGGCTTTATTGGCGCTTTGTCGATGCGCTGAAGCCGAACCCTGATGACTTCCCCGGCCTATCGGCGCATTACGAGCGCATGATGGCGCGCCCCGCCGTACAGCGGACGCTCGAGATCGAGAGTTCGATCGGCTACGCGTTGCCGTAATAACAGGGAGCGCACCGAGAGCGGTCTCCGCGGGCTGCGGCCCCCAGTCGGTCCCGACGTGAAAACCATCGCCCATATTTCGGACCTGCATTTCGGGCGGCATGACGAGACCATTGCCGAGCGGCTGCTGGCAGATCTGTCGGGGGTCCGGCCCGACCTTGTCGTCGTCACCGGCGACCTGACGCAGCGCGCGCGTCACCGGCAATTCGCCGCCGCGCGCGCGTTTCTCGAAAAACTACCGCGCCCGGTCATCGTCATACCGGGCAACCACGACGTGCCACTCTACGACGTCATTCAGCGGTTTGTCGGGCGCCTCGCCCGCTACCGCCGCTATATCTCCGATGAACTGCAGCCCTTTTTCGCCGACGACGAAATCGCGCTACTGGGTCTTAACACCGCGCGCTCGGCAACCTTCTCAAACGGCCGCATCTCCCACGCGCAGGCCCAGGCGACCAAATCGGTGTTCGCCGAGGTGCCGCTCGACCGCCTGCGCATTCTCGCCATCCATCACCCACTGGCGGTCCCCGCCTCGTCCGCCGATCTCATGCCGGTCGGTCGGGCCACGATGGCGCGCCGAGCCATGATCGAGGCCGGGGTCCGCGTCGTTCTATCGGGCCACTACCACCACGCCTTCAGCGGCGATCTGCCGGTTGGCGACGCCGTCGCCGACGGCCGGATCCTCTTCATCCACGCTGGCACCGCAATCTCCACCCGCCTCCGCGACGAACCCAATTCCTACAATTTGCTGCGGGTCGCGCCCACGGCTGTGACGTGCACGGTTCGCGTGTGCGCCCGAAAAGGTTTCGCTGATGCCAAAATCGCACGCTACGCGCTAATTGACGGCCGTTGGGCATAACGCGAGCGCTGGAGTGAGCGAGAGGGAACCGAATCTCCAACCGTCCGTTGCAAACCGCGGCCCGAGGCGCGAACCGTGCTTGTGCCATTAGCTAGTACAGCGTTTCCGTGGAACGACTCCTATCCCGCGGCGGCGTCGAGCTTGTAGGTCCAGGTGTGGATGTCCATCAGCGCGCTATGGTCGGTACCGTTGGATGCCACAGCGGCGTTGGATGGCGTGGTGCTGTCAGTCGTGTCGAGCCTGAAAACCGCGTGCGCCAGGTGATCCAGCCAACGACGAGCGTCAGTGTGGCGACGACAATCGGCGCCACCCCGTGCCCGTATTCGCCGTGGAGTGTGACGGTCGCGAGCGCCGCCAGCATTACGGTGCAGCCGAGCGCGGAGCCTAATAAGCGGGTCCGTTCCCACGCCAGCAGAACGGCGGCCGTGAGTTCCAGCGAGCCGGTCACGAAATGGAACCAGCTTGGATATCCCCACTTCAGGTATTCCTGGTAGATAGAACCAGGAGCAAAGATGTTGCTGAGCGATCCAACGACGAAGAAAGCGGCAAGAGCCAGGGCTAAGACGTGGCGCCAGGAGGTCTTAGCATCGCCCTCGATCATAACTGCGCCCGGCAGATCAGCGCCCGCCGTCGAACGAACCAGTGCCACGACGGAATGACCTTTCGCTATGGCGTCGCGGACGATCAGCCGTGCGGTTCCGCCCGTTGCGCGCAAAACAGGAACCTTCATATTTATCCTCGATCTTTCTTAGCGTTAGCGCCGCAGTCACATGGGGCCGGGCGGCTTCAAACCCTCTGCTAGGATCGCGATCGACATCGGGCGCTGGTCGCGCCATTCGGGACGACCGGGCCGCCGAACGCTCATCCGGAACTACGCCGTGGCGGCCTTCTGGGCCGCTGCGAAGACGTCGCGGGGGGACGTCGTGCCGACGACATGCTCCGCACCCTCGACGCCAAGGTCCATCCAGCCGGCGTTGACGGCCTCAAACATCGCTTCGGCCGGTCCGGTCTGGCCCTTGGGGATGCCGAACTGTTCGAACGCTGCCGGCCACCCAGCCCGCGGGACGGCGAAGGCTTTGACGTCGAGATTCAGGACTTCTCCGAGTTGCGCCGCGACGTCATCCGCGCTGACCATCGAACCGAGCTCGATGACCCGAAGACCCAACCACGCCGGCCCGGTCAGAAGCGTTGCGACCTCGGCGCCGATATCGTTGGTCGCAACCATGGTCGATTTCCGGTTGGTCGGGTCGTAGAAGACGGGGAGCGTGCCGCCCTGGGCGACGCGCAAGCCGTAAAGGAAGTTTTCGAAAAACCCGCCGGCGCGCAAGAAGGCAATCGGGGCTGTCAGGTTGCGAAAGCCTTGCTCCAGCAGCGACAGCGCCGTGATCATTCCCAACCCGCTGGTTCTATTCGCGCCCATCGACGAGAGCGCGACGACCCGCGGCGGCGGCGCTTTAGTGAGCGCTTCGACATAGTTCGCGATGACGCCCTTGGCTTCCTTGAAGTCCGGTGAGGGAGCCCAAACCGTCGGTAACATGACAAACGCGCCGTCGACTCCCTCGAGCGCCCGCTCGATGGCGGCCGCGTCATTCCAGTCGCCGTCGAACAGTTCCACGCCTTGGTCCGCCCAGCTTGCCGCCTTCTCGCGATTGCGGACGAGCGCGCGAACCGTCTTGCCTTGCGCCAACAAATGCCTCGCCGTTGCGCCGCCAACTTTTCCTGTGATTCCCGTTATCAAAAACATGGTTTTGCTCCTGACCCGATCAGGTCTATGTATGAGGGTAGGTCTCATATAAAGACCCCACTCCTTCGCTGTAAGGAGGCAGTTTTTTGTAACCAGGAAAGACCAAGGGAACCCGCATGAGCACAGCATTAAGCGCGATCGAGAGATTCAGCCGATATCAGTTGGAAAACGCCCAGTCCGAACAGCCAGTCTACTGCCCAGTGCGCGATGTGCTCGACCGCATTGGCGACAAATGGAGCATATTGATGATCATGACGCTCGCGTCGCGATCCCAGCGCTTCAGCGAGCTTCACCGAGCCGTCCGCGGCATCTCCAAGCGGATGCTCACCCAGACCCTGCGCGATTTGGAGCGCGACGGACTGATCACCCGCCATGTCTATCCAACCACCCCGCCGAGCGTCGAATATCGTCTGGCGCCGCTAGGCCAATCGCTGCTGGACCCGATGGCGAACCTCATCGTTTGGGCCGACCGCAGCACCGCGGATATCCATGCCGCGCGCGCCCGCTTTGACGGCTCGCCCACTGATGTCCCGCGCTAAATGTTCAGTGCCGGAGTGAGGTGGTCTGGCGGTAGACGGGAGCGATACGGTTCTTCAATACGGCCTTTTTGACCCAGGATCATTGGGTCCGCTCTGAGCGCCGGATTCGGGCTAACTGCAGAATGTGCCAACCACCTATGAGAAACGTGATGATCCAGCGTCGGCGTTTTGTGTTGCTGCTTTCGCTTAGTCTAGACCAGTGTTTCCATAGATCGACGACAGCCCGGTGATATTGCCCCCAGGTCGAGCAAGACTCGCGACAAGACCAGTCGCGACCGGATCGCCGAGGGGGTCGTCACGATAGGCACCCTATCAGTCGCCTTCTTGGCCGCCTGCGCCGTGGGGTAGTGGTTACGACAATGATGTCCGCTCGGCGGTGCAGGCATTCGGTGGCCAGGGCGGGAAACCGCTCGGCCGCCCCATCCGCAGGAAGGTAGTCGATAGTGATGGTCTGCCCATCCGCGTAGCCAAGCTCACGCAGGCCATCGAAAAACGGCTTAAATCGCTCGTCTCTATCCGCTCGATCGAATGTGACGAAGCAGAGTCTCGGCGTCCTGCTCACCATCTGCGCCTGAATAACAATCGGCAGAATGAAAACCATGAGGGCAAGGAGAACAGCTCGCGCTCTGCTAGTCGTCCGAGTAAGGCTAACCAAACCCTTCAGCTTGTGGCGGGCACTATGCGTCGCCGACCGCGACATCCGACATCGGTCTGCATCTGAGCAATAAGCTCCTTTCCACGATCATCGGCGGTGCGCTCAGCGTGCGCCTGCCCGATGGGACTCTGGCGTGAGGTAACAGTTTGAATAAAACGGAGAGCGCGGAAGACGCAAAGCCGACGGCGATAATACACTGCTGAAACGAAGCTCTCTACGCTTAGATGCGTAGCAGGTGATCTCGCCACTGATAGCGTTGTTTACCTTTCGGGGGGTCGATCACCATCCGGTTCTATTGCGATGTTGCCAATTCGGAAATCCCGCTGCCATTTTATGGCAATCAAACCATAAAGTGACAGCGTTAAATCCGAACAACCCTTGAGGTTGGAGCGGGTGAAGGGAATCGAACCCTCGTCGTAAGCTTGGGAAGCTTCTGCTCTGCCATTGAGCTACACCCGCGCGGCCGCGGATGATAGGCGATCCGCGGCTTCCTGCAAGCGGTTTGCCGCGGCAGGAAGGATTTCGACCAGACTAGGGATGTCATTGCGAGGAGCGCAGCGACGAAGCAAGCTCGACCGGCCAGAGTTCAGCGCGGCCCGAGATTGCTTCGCTGCGCTCGCAATGACTAATTGCGAACGGTGTTATGCGCCGTTCGTCCGTTTGGCCGGCGGGTCGACCGGGACGGTGCCCATATCCGCGGGCAACGAGATTTCGAGGATCTCGAGATCGTTCGAGGTGCGGATCTCCTGGTGGAGCATGCCGCCCGGGATAAAGACCGAGTCGCCGGTCTCCAGCCGGCAGTTTGTGCCGTCCTCGAATTCGAGCTCGACCCAGCCCTTCAACGTGTAGACGAACTGTCCTTCGCAGACGTGGTAATGCCAGCCGGTCGGCTGGGTCATTCCGGTGAGGGCCGACGTTACCTGCGCCCGCATCCACCCGTCGGTCGCCTTCGTGACGCCGAGGTCGCGATATTTGAAGAAGTCACGCCGCCCCTTGACGAACTCTGGCGCCTTCGCACTCGACACCGCGAGCTTTGTCGTCGGCTGCGCCTGGGCCGGCTTTTCCTTGAGCGCCGTCTGCTCGATCGTCATGCCGAAACCTCCTCCCGATGGTGGTGGCGCGATCATAACAGTATCTGCAGCGAAGCAGCGAGGGCCGCCTTCACCCCGCCGGAAAATTGGTGTTAACCTGCCGCTCCCATTTCGAGGAGGACCGCATGGCGAGCATCCCCGGTGCAGTGACCGATCCCAGCCGCATACGCGGCGAGAATGTCGAATTGAAGAGCGGCAATGATACGATAAAGGGTTATCTCGCCCAGCCGAGCCAACCTGGACGCTACCCCGGCATCGTCGTCATTCACGAAGCCTTCGGCCTCGTCGAGCACATCCGCGACATCTCGCGGCGCTTTGCCAATATCGGCTACAACGCCGTGGCGCCCGACCTTTACTCCCGCAAGGGCGGGCCGTCCGATCCGAACGATATCAACACCGTCTTTCCGGTCATGTTCGGCAAATCGGATGCCGAAGCGGTGCAAGACCTCGAGGCCGCCGCGGACCATCTGCGCGGGTTGTCGGGCGCAACCACCAAGATCGGAGTCATCGGGTTCTGTTCGGGCGGTCGCCAGACCCTGTTGTTCGCGTGCAGCAGCAAGCCCGACGCGGCCGTCGACTGCTGGGGCGGGTTTATTCACCGCGCGACCCCCGATGCCGAGACGACGCCGGCGCGCCCGACGCCGATCTTGAACATGATCGACCGCCTGCATTGTCCGCTGTTTGCCGTGTTCGGCGAAGAGGACCAGAACCCGACCGTCGCTCAGGCTGAAGAATTGCGCAGCCTCGCGCAGCGCACCGGCAAGGACGTCACGACCAAGGTCTACAAGAACGCCGGCCATGCGTTCCTTGCGGACTACCGGCCGAGCTACCGCGAAGGACCGGCGGCCGAGCTGTGGCAGGATGCGGTCGCATTTTTCGATAAGCATCTGAAAGCGTAAGCTTAGCAGGGTTGTCATTGCGAGGAGCGCAGCGACGAAGCAAGCTCGATCGGCCAGGTTCAGATCGACCGAGATTGCTTCGCTGGCGCTCGCAATGACTGAGAGTTGGGCTCGCCCCAAAGGTTGATCCGACTGAAAAGGGCATTGGCATGGCACGCAGCAAGATCGCGCTGATCGGCGCCGGGCAGATCGGCGGCACCTTGGCGCTCCTCGCCGGGCTCAAGGAGCTCGGCGACATCACCTTGGTCGATGTCGTCGAGGGTGTGCCGCAGGGCAAGGCGCTTGATATCGTCCAGGGCTCGGCGATCGAAGGGTATGACGCGCTCATCCGCGGCTCCAACGACTATGCCGATATTGCGGGAGCCGATGTCGTTGTCGTGACCGCCGGCATTCCGCGCAAACCCGGGATGAGCCGAGACGATCTGATCGGGGTCAATGCCGGGATCGTCAAAACCGTCGGCGAGGCGATCAAGAAGCACTGCCCGCAGGCCTTTGTGATCACGATCACCAACCCGCTCGACGTGATGGTATGGGTCATGCGCGAGGCCTGCGGATTGCCGCCGCAGCGCGTCGTCGGCATGGCTGGGATCCTCGACAGCGCCCGGTTCCGCTATTTCCTGGCGCAGGAATTCGGGGTCTCGGTCGAGGACGTCACCGCCTTTGTGCTCGGCGGCCACGGCGACACGATGGTGCCGCTGGTGCGTTACTCGACCGTCGCCGGGATCCCGTTGCCCGACCTCGTCAAGATAGGGTGGACGACGCAGGAGCGGCTCGACAAGATCGTCCAGCGCACCCGTGAAGGCGGCGGCGAAATCGTGAGCCTGCTGAAAGCCGGATCGGCCTTCTACGCGCCGGCCAGCTCGGCAATCCAGATGGCGGAGGCCTATCTTCGCGACAAGAAGCGGGTGTTGCCTTGCGCCGCATGGCTCGATGGCCAGTACGGGGTCAAAGACCTCTACGTCGGCGTCCCCGTCGTAATCGGCGCCGGCGGCGTCGAGCGCATCGTCGAGATCTCGCTCAACAGCGAGGAAAAGGCGGCGTTCGACAAATCGGTCGGCGCGGTCCGCGAGTTGATCGGCGTCGTGAAGCAGATGAAGGTTCTGGGCTAACCCAATGAATATCCACGAATACCAGGCGAAAGAGCTGCTCGCGAAATTCGGCGTTGCGGTGCCGCGCGGCGGGGTGGCCTACACCGCCGCCGAGGCGGTCGAAGCAGCGCGCCGCCTTGGCGGTGAAGTTTGGGTCGTCAAGGCGCAGATCCATGCCGGCGGCCGCGGCAAGGCTGGGGGCGTCAAGCTCTGCCGCTCGGAGGAAGAGGTTGCGGCTGCGGCACGCTCGCTGCTGGGCAAGAACCTGATCACGCATCAGACCGGACCCGCGGGACGCGAGGTCAAGCGAGTCTATGTCGAGGAGGGCTGCGACATCGCCCGCGAGCTCTATCTCGGCCTCTTGATCGATCGCGACACCGGACGGGTCACATTGATCGGCTCGACCGAGGGAGGCGTCGAGATCGAGGAGGTGGCAGCACGATCGCCGGAAAAGATCCTGAAGGTGGCAGTCGATCCAGCGAGTGGGATCGAACCCTTCCACGCACGCAACATCGCTTACGGGCTCGGGCTTGAGGGTGCCCAAATCGGGGTCGCGGTTAAGTTCATCACGGCGCTCTACAGGGCGTTTTGCGAGCTCGATGCCTCGGTGATCGAGATCAATCCGCTCGTGGTGACGGGTCCCGGGCAGCTCTTGGCGCTCGACGCCAAAATGGGATTCGACGACAACGCCCTGTTCCGCCGTCCAGATGTCGAGGCGTTGCGGGACGAGGACGAGGAGGACCCGACCGAGCTCGAGGCCGGCAAGCATGCGCTCAATTATGTCAAGCTCGACGGGAATATCGGCTGCATGGTCAATGGCGCCGGCCTCGCGATGGCGACGATGGACATAATCAAATTGCACGGTGGCAATCCGGCGAATTTTCTCGACGTCGGCGGTGGCGCGACACGCGACCGGGTCGCGACCGCGTTCAAGCTGATCCTGAGCGACCCCAACGTCGAAGGGATGCTGGTCAACATCTTTGGCGGGATCATGCGCTGCGACGTCATTGCCGAGGGGGTTGTCGCCGCGGCGCGCGAGGTCAATCTGCACGTGCCGCTCGTCGTTCGGCTCGAGGGCACCAATGTCGATCTCGGCAAGAAGATATTGCAGCAGTCGGGTCTGCCGATCCTCGCCGCCGAGAACCTCGCCGACGCCGCGCAAAAGGTGGTCGCGGCGGTGGAGGAGGCCGCCTGATGTCGATCCTCGTCGACGCGTCGACCAAGGTGTTGTGCCAAGGCTTCACCGGCGCCCAGGGCACGTTTCACTCGGAGCAGGCGATAGCCTACGGTACAAAAATGGTCGGCGGGGTTACGCCTGGGAAAGGCGGCACCCGCCATCTCGACCTGCCGGTCTTCAACACGGTCCACGAGGCGCGCGCGGCCACGGACTGCGATGCGACGGTGATCTATGTCCCGCCGCCTTTCGCGGCCGATGCAATCCTTGAGGCGGCCGATGCCAAAGTGCCGCTGATCGTCTGCATCACCGAAGGCATCCCGGTGCTCGACATGGTCCGCGTCAAGCGCAGCCTCAGCGGCGGCCGTTCGCGGCTGATCGGACCGAATTGCCCGGGGGTCATCACGCCCGACGAATGCAAGATCGGCATCATGCCGGGCCACATCCATCGCCGCGGCAAGATCGGCATCGTCTCGCGCTCCGGTACTCTGACTTATGAGGCGGTGGCACAGACGACTGCGGTCGGTCTGGGGCAGTCGAGCTGTGTCGGGATCGGCGGCGATCCCGTGAACGGGACCAATTTCGTCGAGGTGCTCGAGATGTTTCTCGCCGATGACGAGACCGAGGCGATCGTCATGATCGGCGAGATCGGCGGCACCGCCGAAGAGGATGGGGCCGAGTTTCTGAAGTCGTCGCGGCGCAAGAAGCCGGTCGTCGGGTTCATCGCCGGCAGCACGGCGCCCCCGGGGCGGCGGATGGGCCATGCCGGCGCGATCATAGCCGGAGGCAAGGGCGGCGCCGGCGATAAGATGGAGGCGCTGCGCAGCGCCGGGGTCGTCGTCGCCGAGTCACCCGCCGCAATCGGCACCACAATGCGCAACGTGCTCAAAGGTTAAGGTCGGCGGCTGGCGTTTCGAGTCAACTGCACGCATATAAAGTTGCGCGCATCGAACACAATTCGTCACCCCCGCGAAAGCGGAGTCCAGAGGCCACAAGGGCTTGTACCCCTACCCCTGGACGCCGGCTTTCGCGGGGGTGACGTTGAGATCTGGCCATGGCTGATTTGGACGGCACCACGTTTCTGACCGGCGCCAATGCCGGCTTTATCGTCGAGCTCTACACGCGTTACCTTGAAAACCCCGCTTCCGTCGACGAGAGCTGGGGGCGGTTTTTTTCGGAGATGAAAGACGAGCTGCCGACGGTGCTGACCGAGATGCGCGGTCCGTCGTGGGGCAGGTCGGCTCCGCCGATGATCGGCAATGGCGCTACCATTGCGCCGGAGCCCAACACCGAGGCCCTGCGCCGGGCTACCAACGACTCGATCCGCGCACTGCAGCTCATCCGCGCCTATCGCGTGCGCGGCCACCTCGAAGCCGATCTCGACCCGCTCGGTCTGGAAAAGCGGGGGCCTTATCCCGAGCTCGACTACCGCAGCTACGGCTTTACCGAGGCCGATCTCGATCGCGAGATCTTCATCAACAACCTGCTGGGCCGCGAGCAGGCTACGTTGCGCGAGATTATCGCAGTCTTGCGCCAGACCTATTGCGGCACGGTCGGCGTCGAGTACATGCACATTCAGGTGCCGGCGGAGCGGGCCTGGATTCAGGAGAAATTCGAGAAACCGCAAAGCCGCCCGATGCTGTCAGCGGCCGTAAGGAAGGAGATCCTCCGTACCCTTACCCAGGCCGAGACCTTCGAGCGCTTTCTCGACCGGCGCTACACCGGCACGAAGCGGTTCGGCATCGAGGGCGCCGAGTCGCTGATGCCGGCGCTCGAAGCAATCCTCCACCGCGGCAGCGAGCTCGGCATCCGCGAATTCGTGATCGGCATGCCGCATCGCGGTCGCCTCAATGTGCTGGCCAATTTTGTCGGCAAACCGTTTGCGGCGATCTTCTCGGAGTTTCAGGGCAATTCCACCAACCCTGAGCACGTCCACGGCTCGGGGGACGTCAAATACCACCTCGGTACGTCGGGCGATCGAGAGGTGAATGGCCAGACCATTCACCTCTCCTTGGCCGCTAATCCCTCACATCTCGAAGCGGTCGATCCCGTCGTGCTCGGGAAAGTACGGGCCAAGCAATTGCAGCGGGGCGACACCAAGCGGTCGCAGGTCACGGGCATTCTGATGCATGGCGACGCGGCCTTCGCCGGGCAGGGACTGGTCGCCGAGTCGCTGGAATTGTCGGACCTCAACGGTTTCTGCACCGGCGGCACGATCCACATCATCGTCAACAACCAGATCGGCTTTACCACGGCTCCCTCCGCCGCCCGGTCGAGCCCCTATCCCTCGGATGTGGCCAAGGGCGTCCAGGCGCCAATCTTTCACGTCAACGGCGACGATCCCGAAGCAGTCGTCGAAGTCACCCGGGCCGCCGCCGAATTTCGCGCGGAATTCAAAAAAGACGTCGTTATCGATCTGTTCTGCTATCGGCGACACGGGCACAACGAGAGCGACGAGCCGGCGTTCACGCAGCCGGTGATGTACCGCGCGATCGCACGGCATCCGACCACCCGTCAGATCTATGCAAAGCGCCTCGTCGCGGCGGGTGTGCTGCGCGAGGGGGAGGCCGATGCTGTCGCGAGCCGATTTATCGCGCAGCTCGAAGCACAGTTCGAAACCGCCAAGAGCTACCGCCCGAACAAGGCAGACTGGCTCGAAGGCGCCTGGGCGGGGCTCGAACAGGCCCCGGACGACGATCGCCGCGGCGACACCGGGGTGGCGGTCGAACAGCTGCGTCGGATCGGGCGCGGGCTCGTCACCGTCCCGCAGGGATTTCGGCTCAACCCGAAAATCGCCCGGCAGCTTGAGGCCAAACGCGCGGCGATCGAAGCCGGTGAGGGGATCGACTGGGCAACCGCCGAGGCATTGGCGATCGGCTCGCTCTGCGCCGAGGGAACCCATGTCCGGATGACCGGTCAGGACAGCGGCCGTGGCACCTTTTCGCAGCGCCACGCCGTGCTGGTCGATCAGGAGACCGAAGCACGCTACGTCCCGATCGATCATGTCAGTCCGGGGCAGGCGCCATTCGAGATCATCGACAGCCCGCTTTCCGAAGCCGCCGTCGTCGGCTTCGAATACGGCTACAGCCTCGCCGACCCGAGCACCCTGGTGTTGTGGGAGGCGCAATTCGGCGATTTCGCCAATGGCGCGCAGGTCATCATCGACCAGTTCCTGAGTTCCGGCGAGGCCAAATGGCTGCGCATGAGCGGCCTCGTCATGCTGCTCCCGCACGGTTATGAAGGTCAGGGACCCGAGCATTCCTCGGCGCGGATCGAGCGCTACCTGCAGCTCTGCGCCGAAGACAACATCCAGGTTTGCAACCTGACCAGCGCGGCCAACTATTTCCATGCGCTGCGCCGGCAGATCCGCCGCAATTTCCGCAAGCCGCTCGTCATTTTCACGCCAAAATCGCTGCTGCGCGCCAGGGAAGTCGCCTCGCGCCTCGACGAGATGGAGTCCGGCACCTCGTTTCACCGTGTTATCGGCGAAACCGACCCGATCGCGGCCGACAACGATGTGCGCCGTGTCGTGCTGTGTACGGGCAAGGTTTATTTCGACCTCGTCAAGGCGCGGGCGAAGAGCGGCGACCGCCGGATTGCAGTTGTCAGGGTCGAGCAGCTCCATCCTTTCCCGTTCGCCGTGCTCGCTCCGGTTTTGCAGCGCTACCGCAACGCCGAAATCGTCTGGTGCCAGGAAGAGCCGCAGAACATGGGCGCCTGGAATTTTGTCGACCGTCGCATCGAGCAGGTTCTCGACGGCCTCGATGTTGCGACCAAGCGGCCACGCTTTGCTGGCCGCGCCGACGCGGC
>Ga0306923_10005589_pt1 | contig 12273 bp, 8 predicted proteins | sample sta12Can44000108_FD_203841 | JGI IMG/M metagenome (GOLD analysis project Ga0306923, IMG submission 203841) | Lab enrichment of tropical soil microbial communities from Luquillo Experimental Forest, Puerto Rico - statanox.12C.anox.44.000.108 (v2)... | ecosystem: Environmental > Terrestrial > Soil...
GGAGACCTGGGCGTTTTCCAGTTGTACCAGCCGACGTTTGGCCTCCCGCACCACGGCGGAGGGAATGCCGGCCAGGGCGGCCACCTGGATACCGTAGCTTTGGGAGGCTGGACCTTCTTCCACGGCGTGCATGAAGACGATGCGCTGGCCGTGCTCCACCGCGTCCAGATGCACATTGGCGCAGTCGGCGTAGTCAAGGGAGAGCCGGGTCAGCTCGAAGTAGTGGGTGGCAAATAGGGTCAGGGCCCGATTCTTTTCGATCAGGTGGCGGGCAATGGCAAAGGCCAGGGCCAGGCCGTCGAAGGTGGAGGTGCCGCGGCCGATTTCGTCCATCAGCACCAGGGATTTATCCGTGGCGCCGTTGAGAATGGCGGCGGCTTCGGTCATTTCCACCATGAAGGTGGAACGGCCCGAGGCCAGGTCGTCCGAGGCGCCGATGCGGGTGTAAATGGCATCCAACGGTCCCAGTACGCAACGCTGGGCAGGGACAAAGGCACCGCAGTGGGCGAGCAAGGCGATGAGGGCCGTCTGCCGCATGTAGGTGGATTTACCGCCCATGTTCGGGCCGGTGATCAGCAACAGGCGCCGACCGTTCTGCAACAGACTCTCGTTGGCGATGAAGCTCTCGCCATTGGCTTGTACCTGGGCTTCCACCACCGGATGGCGGCCCTCTTCGATGAGCACACCGGGCTCAACGCGGAACTCGGGGCGGCAGTAGCCGTAAAGCTGCGCCGCTTGGGCGAAGGCGCAGAGGCCATCCAACTGGGCCAGGGCCCGGGCGATGGTTTGCAGTGGGGGAATCCACTGGGCCAGGTCGGAAAGTAATACTTCGTAAAGCTGCTTTTCCAGGGCCAGAGCCCGATCGTTGGCAGACAGGGCCTTGTCTTCGAAGGCCTTGAGTTCCGGCGTGATGTAGCGCTCGGCGTTCTTCAGGGTCTGGCGGCGACGGTAGTCGTCGGGAATTTTCTCGCTGTGGGCATGGGTGACTTCGATGTAGAAGCCATGGACCCTGTTGTATTCCACCTTGAGGGTGGGAATGCCGGTGCGTTCCTTTTCCCGTGCTTCCAGGTCCAGCAGGAACTGACCGCAGTTGGCCTGGATGCCGCGCAGTTCATCCAGGTCTGCATGGAAACCGGTGGCGATGACGCCGCCTTCCCGCAGTACGGTGGAGGGTTCTTCCGTCACGGCCCGGCGCAACAGGTCCAGGCAATCCTCCGGTGTGGCCAGGTCGCCCAGGGTCTGGTGCAGCAGGGGCGATCCGCTGCCCGTCAGGGTGCCGCGCAGTTCCCACAGCTTGGCGAGGGAGTCTCGCAGAGATGACAAGTCCCGGGGGCGGGCGCTCTTCAGGGCGATGCGGGCGGTAATCCGCTCCACGTCGGCAATGCCGCGCAGGGCTGTACGCAGGTGGATGGCCCGGTCCAGGAGTTCTTCCACCGCTTCATGACGGGCAGCAGCCCGACGGTTGTCGGCCAGGGGGTGGTGCAGGCTGTGGCGCAGCCAGCGGGAGCCCATGCTGGTGGCGCAGTTGTCCAGCAGGGAGAGCAGGGTGGGGGCAGGCTCGCCACGCAGGGTTTCGGTCAGTTCCAGGTTGCGCCGGGTGGCGGCATCCAGGCGCAGGTATTCGCTTTCCCGTTCCAGGGCCAGGCCGGTGATGTGGGCCAGGCTCTGCATCTGGGTGGTGCGGGCGTACTGGAACAGAGCGCCAGCAGCGGCCAGGGCAAGACGCTCTTCCTCCTCATTGCCCAGGCCAAAGCCTGCCAGGTCGCGGGTGGAGAAGTGTTCGCACAACTGACGGGTGGCGGCGTCGGGCTCGAAATGCCAGTCGGGCAACCGTTTCAGGCTGGCCCGGTGGTCGGGTAGTGCAAGGCGCAGCCCGTCCGGCACCAGCAACTCGGCCGGGCGCAGCCGTTCGAACTGGCCGGGCAGGGCGGCGGCCTCGGTTTCCAGCAGGCGGAAATCGCCGTTGGCCAGGTTGAGCCAGGCTAGACCCACCCGATTGCGGTCGGCACAGAGGGCCAGCAGCAGGTTGTCCACCTTGTCGTTGAGTAGGGCGGCATCAGTCAGGGTGCCCGGGGTGACGATGCGGGCCACGGCTCGTTCCACGGGGCCCTTGCTGGTGGCCGGGTCCCCGATCTGCTCGCAGATGGCGACGGACTCGCCCAGCTTGACCAGCTTGGCGAGGTAACCCTCCACCGCGTGGTAGGGAATGCCGGCCATGGGAATCGACTTACCCGCCGACTGGCCCCGGGCGGTGAGGGTGATGTCCAGCAGGCGGGCGGCTTTCTCCGCGTCGTCGTAGAACAGTTCGTAGAAGTCCCCCATGCGGTAGAAGAGCAGCATGTCCGCATGCTGGGCCTTGAGCCGCAGGTACTGGGCCATCATCGGGGTATGGCCGGGGAAATCGGGGTCTTGGTCTTTTGCCATGAATCGTGGGGGACAGGGTCAAGGGCGGCGATGCCGGTCAAAGGGACGGGCTCGGTCGTCGCCGGGAATCGGGACATTTTCGCGCACAACAGGGGCTTGGGGACATTCCCCCGGTCAATGACGGGGAAATCTGCTCTGGCCGGGGCGGAGCGGTTTTCTTTGTCTGAATCAAGGTAATGGCGGCGGGGTCGCGGCACCATGGCGCCATGGAAGCCAGTCTTGCTTTGCCCCAACCCGCCCAGTCCCCCCAAGCCCTTGCCCGCCGCCCGCCGCCGGGGGATTTGGCCATGTGGGTCTTTATTCTTGCTGAGTTGTCGGCCTTTGCCGTGTTCTTCGTGCTCTACGGCGTGGCGCGCATGAAGAACGTAGCCCTGTTCGACGAAATGCAATTGACCCTCGATCGCCGGGCCGGCGCCATCAACACAGCCCTGCTGATCACCGCCAGTTGGTGCGTGGCTCGGGCCGTGGCTGCCATTCGCGTCGATGCCTCTGCCGCCAGTGCCCGCTGGTTACTGGCCGGCATTGTGGCCGGGGGCGGTTTTCTCGTGGTCAAGGTAACCGAATACGCCGCGAAGTTTGCCGCTGGGGTGGGGCTGGATACGAATCTCTTCTACATGTTCTACCTGTCCCTGACCTTTTTCCATTTCATGCACGTGATCCTGGGCCTCACCATCCTGCTCTTCGTCTGGCATAAGACCCGCAAGGGCGGCTACTGCGCCGCCGACCACCACGGCATGGAAACTGGCGCCAGCTATTGGCACATGGTGGACCTGGTCTGGATCGTCCTTTTCCCCCTGGTGTACGTGCTGCGATGAATACCGTTGTTTCCGCTTTTCCTCCCCGCTGGCTGGATGCCATCTGGCTGCTGCTCCTGTTGGGTACTGGTGCCACCTGGTGGCTGGGAGAGGATGGTCGCGGCGGTTTGGGCGTGGCGCTGTTCATCCTCGCCATTGCCGCCATCAAGGGCGGGCTGGTGATTAGTGAATTCATGGCCCTGCGGGGCGTTCGGCGACTTTGGTCCCTGGCTCTCTCGGCCTGGCTGCTGCTGGTGCTGGCGGCCAATCTGGCCGCTTATTGGAAAGGAATCTGATGGACATGAAAACAAGCCTGCCGGCAACGCCCTACTACGAGGCTGCCGGCGATGAGGTGGCCCTGTTCGAACACGCCTGGCGCAATCGCCTGCCGGTACTGATCAAGGGTCCCACCGGCGTCGGCAAGACTCGCTTCGTCGCTCACATGGCGGCCCGGCTGGGGTTGCCCCTGCATACGGTGGCCTGTCATGACGACCTCACCGCCGCCGATCTGGTGGGCCGCCACCTGATTCAGAACGGCCAGACCGTCTGGAGCGACGGCCCCTTGACCCGGGCCGTGCGCCAGGGCGGCATCTGCTACCTGGACGAGGTGGTGGAAGCGCGCAAGGACACCACGGTGGTGATCCACCCCCTGGCGGACCACCGTCGCAGCCTGCCCATTGACCGCACCGGCGAGGTGCTGACGGCGCCGGACAGTTTCATGCTGGTGGTGTCCTACAACCCGGGCTATCAGAACTTCCTCAAGGGCATGAAGCCTTCCACCCGCCAGCGCTTCGTTTCCCTGCGCTTCGACTTCCCGGCGGCGGAGCGGGAAGAGGCCGTTCTCATCGGTGAAACCGGCTGCGACCCGCTGCTGGCACGACGCCTCGTGTCCCTTGGCAACAGCATCCGCGCCCTGCGCCATGTGGATCTGGAAGAGGTGGCCAGCACCCGCTTGCTGGTCTATGCCGCCATCCTCATTCGCGATGGCCTCGACCCCGTGGCCGCCTGCCGTGCCGCTTTGGCGGAAAGCCTCAGCGACGACGAGGAAGTGGCTGCCGGGCTGATGGAGATCATCCTTGCCAGTTTCGGCCGCTAACGGAAACCGGCGCCGCCTCTGGCAAGTAGGTTTTTTCCTGCTCTTTGCCTTGGCGCCGGTCTTCGATATTTTTCGTTTCGACCTGTCGGCGGGCCATGCCTGGCTGCTAGGCATGCCCTGGCGCCTGGGCATCGACGACTTCCTCGGCGGGCGCATCAGTGCGGTGGAAGCGGGGCTCAACATCCTGCTGCGGCTCTTCCTGCCTCTATTGGCTGGGGCGGCGGCTTTCCTCTATTGTGCCTGGCGCTGGGGCCGTCTCTACTGTGGCTGGCTGTGCCCCCATTTCTCTGCGGTGGAAACCATCAACCGCTTGATGCGCCGCGCCTCGGGCCGGCAAAGCCTGTGGGATCGGCAGCCGATTCCGCCGCGCAATCCCGACGGTTCGCCACAGCCTTCCCATGCCGCTTGGTGGCTACCCACGGTGGTGTTTGCCCTGCTGTTCGCCAGCCTCTGGGCCGTGGTGTTGCTCACCTACTTGCTGCCGCCCGCCGAGGTTTACGGTCGGCTGTGGCACCTGAACCCGACGCGTAACCAGGGACTGTTCCTTGCTGCCGCTACCACGGTGCTGACCCTGGAATTTCTCTTCGCCCGCCACCTGTTCTGCCGCTTTGGTTGCGCCGTGGGCCTGTTCCAGAGCCTGGCCTGGATGAGTAATCGCGGCGCCCTGGTGGTGGGTTTCGAGCGGGAACGGGCCGCCGATTGCGCCGCCTGCTATGAGGCCGGTGGGCCCGGTTACGCCGCTTGCGAGGGTGTTTGCCCCATGCGTCTGCGGCCTCGCACGCAAAAACACAAGATGTTCGCCTGCACTCAATGTACCCAATGCATCGATGCCTGCGCCACGGTGCAGCAGGGCAAGGGGCAGGTGCAATTGCTGCGTTGGGTGGACAAGGATGCCGCTCGCCGTAACGAGGCCCAGGTCAGTCTGACCGGGCAGCGAGACGCCGAGAAGAACGCTTAGGAGAGGGCCATGGAAGAATGGGTTGGCGGTCTCTGGGACCGCTTCATCACCAAGGCCGCCAGTCGGGAATATCCTGCGGCGGCCGTCCAGCTCAAGGACATGGAAAAGACCCTGGGCATGATGTTCCGTGCCCTTGGCGGCGACCCGGGGCTACGGGTGCAACAGGCTGTAGCCGAGCGACACGGGGCCCGTCGCGGCTTCCTGCAACGGGTGGCCGGTACCGGGCAGCGTAGCGCCCAGGCCGGGCTGGACGGCGAGCAACTGCGCCTGCCCGAACGCATAGCCCTGTTTGCCGATAGCTCTCTCAATCGCGATCTTTATTGCTGGCTGGCCGCCCTGGCCGCTCACGACGTGCCGAGCGACGAAGCCTGGATCGTGCGGAATCAGCGGGCCACGGTGGTGACTCTGTTCCGTTACCCCGGGCTCCAGGCCCGCTACCAACGATTGGTGGAAGCCATCTTGGCCTCGCGTCCTTCGCCCCAGCTGCTGCCAGCGGACGAGGCTGCTCAGGAAAAGGCCGTGCGGGAGGCCTTGCTGAATCCGGGAGCGGTGGCCGACTTGCCGCTCCTGCGCCGCTCGAGTGCCCGGCCTTTGCAGCCGGTGCCCCTGTGGCTCTATCCCCTGGTTGACAGCGAGGGGCCGCCACGACGCTTGGAGCATCAAGAGGCGGCGGAAGGCGTCGAGTCCAAGGACGGGGAAGGGCGCCACAAGGCTCAACGTACCGAAATGCCTGCGGAAAAGAACGGCATCCTGCTGTTGTTCCGGGCCGAAAGCCTGATGTCCTGGGCCGAGTATGTGAAGGTGAATCGGAGCCAGGACGACGATCCTGACACCAATGCCGCCCAAGCCGCCGCCGACATGGATACCCTGAGCGTGGCCCAGGATAGCGAACGGGTGGCTTCCCGAGTGCGCTTCGACCTGGATTTGCCTGCCGCCGCCGAAGATGACCTGCCCCTGGGGCCGGGCATTTCGCTACCGGAGTGGGACTACCGCCAGCAAGCCCTGAAGCCCGACTATTGCCGCCTGCAACCCATGGTGTCGCGCCAGGCCGAGGCGGTGGACCTGCCCGAGCGGCTGCGGCCCCATGCCCGCCGCCTGCGCAGCCAGTTTGCCGCCCTGGCGCCAATCCGACGCTGGCTCAAGGCCCAGCCCGAAGGTGTGGCCCCCGACATCGACGCCTGGGTGCGCCACCAAGCGGACTGCCTAGCCGGTACGGTGAATGGTCAGGACGGCCTGTATCTGGCCCAGGTGCAGCAGGAACGGGACCTGGCCTGCCTAGTGCTGGCAGACTTGTCCCTGTCCACCGATGCCTGGGCCTCGGACGAGCAAAAGGTGATCGACGTCATCCGCGACAGCCTGATGCTCTTCGCCGAGGCCCTGGGCGCCACTGGCGACCGCTTTTCCCTCTGCGGCTTCTCCTCCCTCAAGCGGGGGCAGGTGCGCTTCCACGAACTCAAGGCCTTTGACCGCCCCTACGATGCAGCTGCCCGGGGGCGGGTACAGGCCATCAAGCCCGGCTACTACACCCGCCTAGGAGCTGCCATCCGCCACGGCAGCCGCCAGTTGGCCCGGCAACCCAGCCGCCAGCGCCTGTTGCTGATCCTCTCCGACGGCAAGCCCCACGACCTGGATATCTACGAGGGCCGTTACGGTATCGAGGACACCCGGCAGAGCATTCTTGAAGCCCGGGAGCAAGGCATTCGCGCCTTCTGCGTCACCATCGACAAGGAAGGGGCCAGCTACCTGCCCCATGTTTTTGGCGCCAACGGCTACACCTTGCTACGGCGACCGGAGGAGTTGACGACCCGTTTGCCCATGCTTTACGCCCAATTGACCCGGGAGTGACATAAAATAAATACTGACAATTTGTCAGGCAATCGACAGACTTTAAAAATTACAATTTTTTACAAAGAAATAAATAGATTAATCACGATTGGCTAGGGGGAGGAAGGGCGCTTGCGCCCTTTTTTTGTTGGGCCTCTTTTCCTTGATCGTGAATTGCTACCCTGATTGGAGTGTTGTGCACTTTTCACCGACTTTGCTGGTTACCGGGGCCACGGGTTTTATCGGTAGCGCCCTTGCTGCAAGACTGATTCATACCGATCGTTGGAACGACTGTCTGTTCCTTGTCCGGGCCGAGCACCGGGAGGACGGCCTGGCCCGTATCGCCCATGTGCTGCGACGCCAGGGGGTGGATGAAGACTTGTTGGACCGCCTGCACCTGGAACAAATCCTCTGCGGCGACCTGACGACCGTGGCCCAGTGGAAGGACGACAGCCGTCTGCCTTCCATTCGCGACGTGGTCAGTTCTGCCGCTGTGGCTTCCTTTGGCAACCACCCTTCCATATGGCCCACCAATGTGGATGGCGTGCTGGCCATGGCCCATGCCCTGCAGGAACGCTGCAAACTCCGTCGTTTCCTGCACATCGGCACGGCCATGGCTTGCGGTCACCAGGCGCCAATTCCGGTGCCCGAGGGCTATGACGCTGGAGAGGAAACCGACCATTTCCTTCAATACACCCAGAGCAAGCACGAAGCCGAGCGGCGCTTGCGGACGGAGCTGCCGGACCTGCCTCTGGTGGTGGCACGGCCCTCTATCGTGGTGGGCCACAGCCAACTGGGGTGCGCGCCTTCGGGCAGTATCTTCTGGGTTTTCCGTATGGCGCGGGCGCTTCGAGCCTTTCCCTGCGAGCTGGACCAGAAGATCGACGTGGTCCCGGTGGACTACTGCGCCGAAGCCCTGCACATGCTGCTGGAAAAACCTCATCTCCAGTACGACAGCTATCACATCACCGCCGGCGAAACCCGCGCCTGCTCTTTTGGCGAGATCGACGAAGCCATTGCCCGGGATACGGGGCAATCGCCCATGCACGACTACCAGGTGAAGGAGTTCGGCGAACTGGTCCAGATGCAGGACCGCTTCAAGGAACTGCTGGGCCCCTGCAATAAGCGCATTGTGCTGCGTGCCATCCGGGCCTACGGCAATTTCGCCGCTCTGGGCATGGTGTTCGACAACCGTCGCTTGCTAGAAGAAGGCATCAAGCTGCCGACGCCTCTGACGGCCTATGCGGGCCACTGCGAAACCACCAGTGTCGGCATTCCCATCGCCGAACAGATGCACTTCGACTACAAGTAGGTCGATTCCTTCCCGAACCAACGGACAAGGGCGGTGGCGTTAGCCAGCCGCCCTTTCTTTTTCCTGCTGGCGCTTCAGGGCCACAAGAAAGCCCATGCCCACCACCATGACCACGGCGGCGACGTAGAGGGCGCCCCGATAGCTGCCCGTGGCGGTTGCGATGTAACCGGACATGGCGGGGGCAACGATCTGGGCGACGCCGTAGCTCAATGTCAGGCGGGCCATGGCCTTGGCCGGATTGGCCGGAAAGCAGCGGCCGATCAGGGAAAGGGTCAGGCTGACGATACCGACGAAGGTACTGCCGTAGAGCACGGCGCTCACCAGATTGGCCAGGGTGCCGTCGCTGACGGCGGGCAGGATAATGGAAACCGTCTGCAAGCCGTAGCCCAGCAGCAGGGCCGGTACCTGACCCAGACCGGCGGCAATGCGGTCCCAGAGGAAGCAGGCCGGTGCGGCTGCCACGCCGACGATGACCCAGACCCAACCGCCCTTGCCGGCCAGCATGGGCAGCTTTTCGACGATGGCGACGATGAAGGTGGCACTGATCACGTAACCGAAGCCGGCGCAGAAGTAGGCGGCAATCAGTAGGGCCATCCAGCGTCGGGAAGGCGCCGGCGTTGCTGTCTGTGCCTGAGCCTGGAAGGCCGTCGGAGCGGGCAGCCAGAACCAGGCCGGCAGGAAGAAGGCGATGCCCAGCAGACCCAGACTGATCCATTGCCCCTGCCAGGACAGGTTGCCCACCATGGCCGCCACGGCCAGGCCGGACACTACGATGCCGCCGCCGAGGCCGATGAAATGCAGGCCAAGCTCGGGCCGATGGCCGCGACGCATCAGCCAGTTGAGTACTAAGCCAGAGGCCAGCAACAGGCCGGCCGTGCTGGACAGACCGGAGACGAAGCGGAGCACAGCCCAGACAGTAACGTCCTGGGTCAGGCCCATGGCCAGGGTGCTGGCGACGGCCACCACGAGGCCGAGGCGATAGAGCTGGAACTTGCGGCCAAGGTCGCTGATGGTGGCGGCTACTAAGGCACCGGTGATGTAGCCGGCGTAATTGAAGGTGGCCAGCCAGCCCCCGGCCAGATCGGAGAGGCCGGCTTCGCTACGCATGATGGGCAGCATGGGCGTGTAGGCGAAACGGGCGAGACCGACGGTGAGGATCAGGGCGCAGATGCCGGCAAAGATGACCCGGTAGCGGTCTGCTGCCGAGGCAGTGTCCGAGGGGGCGGTCAAGGTCGTCATGGCTGTCTCCGGGATGCGGGGTGTGGAGCCATGCTACGGAAGGTCGGTTTGTGAGTCTTTCGATACAATGACTTTTACTATCGATGAAACGACATGGAAAGTCATGGCTCAAGACGAACCGTGGAGCGAGATCGCCGTACCGGAGATCGAGTTCCTGCCCAAGCCGGTATTCATGCGCTCCCAATTCCTGACGGCGCGGCAGGTTTTCCCCGTGCATTCCCATCACTGGAACCAGTTCGTCTATGCCATCTCCGGCACCCTGCTGGTGACGGTGGAGGACTCCCTCTACGTCATTACCCCCGAACAGGCCATGTGGGTGCCCACAGGCGTCCTGCACACCACGGGAGCCTTGCATGGGGCGGAATTTCGCAATCTCTACGTGGCGGACTTGCCGGGACTGGCCATGCCCGACCGTTGCACGGTATTTGCCGTCTCCCCGCTGTTGCGGGCCCTCATTATCGAGTTGGCGGAACCTAGGACGGCGACGGAGGACGAAGTCTATGTGGACCAATTGAACGGTCTCATCATCGAGCAACTTCGGCGTTTGCAGCGACAGGATTTTCATCTTCCCTGGCCCCGCAGCGCTACCTTGCGGCAGTTATGCGAAACCCTCTACGCCAATCCGGCCGATGAGCGCAGCGTGGAAGAGTGGGGCAGAATGCTGGGCGCTTCGGCCCGAACCTTGGCTCGCCATTTCGAAAAGGAAATGGGCATGAGCTTGCGCGATTGGCGCTATCGCCTGCGCCTGTTTCTGGCGGTGGAATGGTTATGCAGCAGCGAGCGCAGCGTCACGGAAATTGCCCTGGACTTGGGCTACGCCTCGCCCTCTGCCTTTACCTACATGTTTCGCCAGGAAATGGGCTGCAGTCCTACTGAATGGCGTGGGCGTTGATTTTTGCAAAACACCATTGGTATAAATGTCATTGGGTTTTATCGACTTCCGGTGTGCTTTTGATAATTTCCTTTAACTGATTGTTGTTAATGTGATTTATTGAGTTCATTATCCCTTTGACCTTGTTGGGTTTCCTGGTTTTTCCCATAGGTAAAATTTTGCATATCCCGGTGACAAAATCCCAAATGCAAGGGAATGGCTGGTAGATTAAAGCCAGCATCGGAGGGCATTCGACAAGCAGTATCGGTAATGCTCGCCACGTGATTTCGAGGAGGAGTCCCGTGAAGCCCCGAACCAGCTTCCAGTCCAAAGTTTTAACGGCCTTCACCCTTGCGTTAGTGGTGGTGGCCGTGTTGTTGATGGCAACCTGGAAACTTGCTCAGGATGCCGTCGAGGCGTCCGGCTGGGTGGAACACACCCACATGGTGCTGGTGGACCTGGCCCAGGTGAAGGCCGATACCCTGCAGATCGAACTGAGCACGCAGAATTACCGCCTCAGCGGCAACACCGCCTTTTTGACCGAGCGGGATGCGACCGTCGCCGCTCGTGAAATTGCGCTGGATAACATTCTTCGTCTGATCGCCGATAACCCGCGGCAACAGGAACGTTGGTACGGCGTGCGGGAGGTGGTGGACGAACGCTTGCAGATTTCCCGCCGTATTCAGGAGTTGCGCAAAACCCAGGGCCAGGAAGCGGCCACGGCCTATGCCCTGAGTTCCCCCTTGGCGGCGACGCGGGAAAAACTGTACGGTTTGCTGATGGATATGGTGGACGAGGAGACGCGTCTGCTATCGCTGCGCAATGTGAAGCAACATGAGCTGCGTGGCTTTCTGCTGACCGTCGGCAGTCTGTCATCTCTTTTCCTGCTGGCCTTGTTGATTGCCACCTTCGTCCTGATCCGGCGCCAGTTGCAGGTGACAGAGGACAGTCGACGAGCCTTGGAGGACAGCGAAAAGGGACTGTCGATCACCTTGTATTCCATCGGCGACGCGGTGCTGGCCACCGATGCCAAGGGGCGGGTGACCCGCATGAATCCCGTGGCCGAACGGTTGACCGGCTGGTCCATTGACGAGGCCCGGGGTCTTTATGTGGACGAGGTATTCCGTATCGTCAACGAACTGACCCGGGAGCCTGCCGTTGTGCCCGTGGGTAAGGTGCTGGCTACTGGCAAGGCCCAGGATTTGGCCAACCATACGGCTCTGATCGCAAAGGACGGGACGGAGTGCCCCATCGCCGACAGTGCCGCACCGATCTGCGACGATACGGGAACCATCCACGGTGTGGTGTTGGTGTTCCGCGACGTCACCACCGAGCGCGAGGCAGAACTGCTCCTGTTCAAACAGAACGAGCTGTTGGAAAAGCGCGTTCAGGAGCGGACGGAGCAATTGCAGGTCAGCGAAGGACATTTGCGCAGTGTGATCGGCAACGTACCGGCCCTGATTGCCTATGTGGATGCCGATCAGCGCTACGTCTACGTGAACGAGCAATACCGGGCCCGCTTTGCTCCGGGACGGTCGGACATCAAGGGTTGCACGGTACGGGAAATTCTCGGCGATGAGCGCTACGGTATTGCCGAACCCTTGATCCTCAGGGTGTTGCAAGGGGAGTCCCAACACTACGATTGGGAACCCTTCCCCGGAGTGTGGCAGATCATCAGCTATGCCCCCCGTTGGGATGACAAGGGGGCGGTGAGCGGTTACTACGTGATGGGAACGGACATCACCGAGCGTAAGG
>Ga0306923_10005590_pt1 | contig 12271 bp, 10 predicted proteins | sample sta12Can44000108_FD_203841 | JGI IMG/M metagenome (GOLD analysis project Ga0306923, IMG submission 203841) | Lab enrichment of tropical soil microbial communities from Luquillo Experimental Forest, Puerto Rico - statanox.12C.anox.44.000.108 (v2)... | ecosystem: Environmental > Terrestrial >...
GTGGGCGTCGGCGAAGTCGCCGCGCAGCGCGGACGACACGTTCAGGTCCTTGATCTGGTGCCGGTCACCGTCGCGGGTGATGTGCACCAGGCGGACCTCCGCCTTGCCGTACTGGTTGTCGCCGAAGGTGATGGCCATGATTAGCTCCCGCGATGGATCTCGTATTACGGAAATAAATTGTCGCTATGTGGATAAGATAGGTGGATAAGATGAGCCCGAACAGCGCGCGGGCCGCGAGCGGCAGGCCGTCCGGGCCGGGCCGCGTCTCGGCCCACCGGGCTGCCTCGGCCGTCGGCAGGCCGACCGCCCGCAGCAGGTCGGCCAGCTGCGGCTCGGGCAGCACGCCGAGGAACCGGTCGGCCAACCCCGCCCGCGCCTCGGCGGTCGGCCTGCCGAGCACCCGCAGCCTGGCCATCCCGCCGTCGGGGTAGATGTCCAGCCTGACCTGCCCGGTCACCGGCCCCTCTGGTACGGCGAAGCGGTGCCGGGTGTCCGGCTGCAGCGCGGTGCGGGGCAGCAGGGCAGCGCCGCCATCTGGGCCGTCCCCGCTGAGCGTCGCCCAGCCCGGGGCGTTGCCGACGAAGTGCGAGGTGTCCAGCTCGACCACCTCCACGGACCCGGCGCAGGCCAGCCGCACTTCCACCCAGTCGTTCGCCTGGTCGCGCCGCCTTGAGGTCTCCCAGCCGTCGCCCATCACCCGGGCCGGGCCGGGCAGCAGCAGGTTGGCGGGGGAGGAGTAGAACATGTTGCTGCAGCCGGTCACGACCGCGCCGTTCTCCAGCGCGGCCAGGTCGATGGTGGCGGGCAGCAACCGGGGGTCGGGTACCGGCTCGCCGTAGACTCGCAGCCGCGCCACCCCGCCATCGGGGTAGATGGTGAGCCGAACGTGCGTGGCACGATGCCCCGGCTCGACCTCGAACGCATTCCGGGCATCGCCGGCCACCGGGCTGCGCGGGACCAGCGTCGTCCAGGGGGCCGTGGCCAGGTCGGCTGGGGAGGGGTAGCCCTCCGCCCCGCACGCCTCGACCGAAACCTCCGGCGGGTAGTTCCCGGTGAAGTAGGACGTGTCGACCACGACCCGGCGCACCACGCCGCCGCAGCCCAGGCGCACGATCGCGGCGTCCCCCTGTCCGTCACCGGCTGGCTCGCGCCGCCGGCGCGTCTCCCAGCCGTCCATGATCTGGCCCTTGTGGCCGAACGTGTGCGGCCGGAACGCCGGCTCCTCCGGCTTGATCAGGTTCTCCCGCTCGGCGAACAGCTCGTCGTTGGCGTAGATCACGCTGCCGCCGAGCGCCCGGCCGGCCAGGTCGGGCCACGCCTGCTTGTCTTCGCTGCTCATGTCCGGGTCACCGTCCTGCCTCATCGCCTGGTACCTGGTTCATGCCCGGGCCCCCGCCTTCGTCACCGCCCCGGCCAGCCGGTCCCGGACGATCAGCCGGCCGGCCTGGCGGAGCAGCCGGGCCGCCTCGGCCCGGGACCGTTCCGGGTCGGGCTCGAGGTCGCTCAGCGGGTAGACCGCCGTGATCCCGGGTCGCCGGCCGGCCCGGCCGCCGTCACCGGCACCCGCTCGAAGCCGGCCGCGACGGCCGCGTCCACCGTTCCCTCGCCGCCGTCGGCCACCGGGATCGTGACCACCTCCGGGCGGGCGCCCGCGAGCTGCAGCCCGGACCGCAGCCCGGCGGCGATCGCGGCCGCCACCTGCGTGGCGGGCAGCGACCGCTTGAACTTGTCTGGCGCGACAACGATCTTCATCGTCAGTCCAGCCCCCTTAATCCAGCAGGGCGACGACCGCGGTCGGCGCGTCCTCACGCCGTTCGGCCAGGTCCTCGAACTCCACCACGCTGTCGAGTTCGGTCCCCATCGAGATGTTGGTGACCCGCTCCAGGATGACCTCGACCACGACCGGCACCCGGTACTCGGCCATCAGCTTCTTGGCCTCCTCGAGCGCGGGCCCGATCTCGCCGGGCTCGGTCACCCGCAGCGCCTTGCAGCCGAGCCCCTCGGCCACCTTGACGTGGTCGACGCCGTAGCCGCCGACCTCGGGCGCGTTGACGTTGTCGAAGGACAGCTGCACGCAGTAGTCCATGTCGAAGCCGCGCTGCGACTGCCGGATCAGGCCCAGGTAGGCGTTGTTCACCAGCACGTGGATGTAGGGCAGGTTGAACTGCGCGCCCACCGCCAGCTCCTCGATCATGAACTGGAAGTCGTAGTCACCGGACAGCGCCACCACCGGCGTGTCCGGGTCCGCGACGACCACGCCGAGCGCGGCCGGCGTGGTCCAGCCGAGCGGGCCCGCCTGCCCCGCGTTGATCCAGTGCCGCGGCCGGTAGACGTGCAGGAACTGCGCCGCCGCGATCTGCGACAGGCCGATCGTGCTGACGTACCGGGTCTCCGGGTCGAACGCCCGGTTCATCTCCTCGTACACCCGCTGCGGCTTGATCGGCACGTTGTCGAAGTGGGTGCGCCGCTGCATGGTGGCACGGCGCTGGCGGCACTCCTCGACCCAGGCGGTGCGGTCGGCCAGCCGGCCCGCCTCGCGGCGCTCGCGGGCCACCTCGACGAACAGCCGCAGCGCCGTCCCGGCGTCGGAGACGATCCCGTAGTCCGGGGCGAACACCCGCCCGATCTGGGTCGGCTCGATGTCGACGTGCACGAACGTACGGCCTGCGGTGTAGGTGGCCAGGCCGCCGGTGTGCCGGTTCGCCCACCTGTTGCCGATGCCGAGCACGAAGTCCGAGGCCAGCACGGTGGCGTTGCCGTACCGGTGCGCGGTCTGCAGCCCGGCCATGCCGGCCATCAGCCGGTGGTCGTCGGGCAGCGCGCCCCAGCCCATCAGCGTCGGCACCACCGGGGTGTCGGTCAGCTCGGCGAACTCGGTGAGCAGGTCCGCGGCGTCGGCGTTGATGATCCCGCCGCCCGCCACGATGATCGGCCGCTCGGCCTCGGCCAGCATGTCCAGCGCCTTGGCGATCTGGGCCCGGGTGGCGGCCGGCTTGTACACCGGCAGCGGCTGGTAGGTCTCGGGGTCGAAGTCGATCTCGGCCAGCTGCACGTCGAACGGCAGGTCGATCAGCACCGGGCCGGGGCGGCCCGACCGCATCAGGTGGAACGCCTGACCGAACGCCCCCGGCACCTGGGCCGGCTCGAGCACGGTCATCGCCATCTTGGTCAGCGGGCCGGCGATGGACGCGATGTCCACCGCCTGGAAGTCCTCCTTGTGCAGCCTGGCCACCGGCGCCTGGCCGGTGATGCACAGGATCGGGATCGAGTCGGCACACGCCGAGTACAGGCCGGTGATCATGTCGGTGCCAGCCGGCCCCGAGGTGCCGACGCACACGCCGATGTTGCCCGCGCGGGCCCTGGTGTAGCCCTCGGCCATGTGCGAGGCGCCCTCGACGTGCCGGGCCAGGGTGTGCCTGATCCCCCCGTCCCGGCGCATCGCGGCGTAGAACGGGTTGATGGCCGCGCCGGGCAGCCCGAACGCGTTCGTGACCCCCTCCCGGCGCAAGATCGCGACCGCGGCGTCCGCGGCAGTCATCCGTGGCATGTTCTCTACTCCTGTCGTACTGCGGGCTACTGTCGTCCTGAAAGCTGCTCGACCAGCTTGAGCAGCGCCGAATGGTCAAGCCCGCCGTCTCCCTGCGCCTTCAGCGACGCGACCAGCTGCGCGGCGACGGCGCCGAGCGGGATCACCACGCCGGCCTCGCGGGCGGCGGCGGTGACGATGCCCATGTCCTTGTCGTGCAGCGCGATCCGGAAGCCGGGCTTGAAGTCGCGGGCCAGCATCGCGGCCCCCTTGCGCTGGATCACGGTGCTGCCGGCCAGCCCGCCGCCCAGCACGCGCAGCGCCGCCTCGGTGTCGACGCCGTAGGCCTCGAGGAACACGATCGCCTCCGCCAGCAGCTCCAGGTGGCCCGCCACCATGAGCTGGTTCGCGGCCTTGACCGTCTGACCCGAGCCCGCGGGCCCGACGTGTACGACGGTCTTGCCCACCGCGTCGAACACCGGCTTGGCCGCCTCGAAATCCGCCGCCGCGCCGCCGACCATGATCGAGAGCACGCCCTCGACCGCGCCGGCCTCGCCGCCGGACACCGGCGCGTCGAGCACCCGGAACCCTCGCTCGGCGCCCTCGGCGGCCAGCGCGGCGGCCACGTCAGGCCGGATGCTGGAGAAGTCGATGACCAGCGCCCCGGACGGCGCGTTCTCGTAGACGCCGCCCTGGCCGGCCAGCACCGCCTGGACGTCGGGGGAGTCGGGGACCATGCTGGCCACCACGTCGGCCTCCCGCACCGCCTCGGCGATGTCCGTGGCGCCGCGGCCGCCGGCCGCGACGAGCTGCTCGGTCCTGGCCGGGCTGCGGTTGTACCCGGTGACCTCGAACCCGGCCTTGAGCAGGTTGGCGGCCATCGGCCCGCCCATGATGCCGAGCCCGATGAACCCGATCCGCGTACTCATGAACTCTCCTTCCCGGTAACCCCGCCCGCCGGCGCCGCCCGGCGCTCCCGGGGCAGCCAGGCCAGGCTCGCCTCGGTCGTGCCGGTGGGCTTGTACTCCAGGCTGACCCAGCCGCGGTAGCCGCGGCCGGCCAGGGCGGCCAGGTACCCGTCCAGGTCGAGCCGGCCGCTGCCCGGCTCGCCGCGGCCGGGCACGTCGGCGATCTGCACGTGCGCCACGAACTCGGCGTACGCGGCGATCGCGGCGTCGATGTCGTCGCCGTTGCTGGCCAGGTGGTACAGGTCGCACAGGAAGCCGACGTTGGCGGCGCCCGCGGCGCGGGCGCGCCTGACCACGGCCACCGCGTCGGCGGCGGTGCGCAGCGGATAGGGCTTCGGCCCGCTCACCGGCTCGATCAGCACCGTGCCGCCGAACGAGGCCACGGCCTTCGCCGCCAGCCCGATGCTCTCCGCCGCCAGCTCGTCCTGGGCCCCCGGGTCGACGCCCTCGACGCGGTTCCCGTACAGCGCGTTGAACCCGCGCACGCCGAGCCGCTCGCCGAGGCCGGCCACCACGTCGATGTTGTCGCGGAACTCCGCGCTGCGCCCGGGGATCGACAGCACGCCGCAATCCGGGCCGGCCAGGTCGCCCGCGAAGAAGTTCAGGCCGGCCAGCGCCACGCCGGCCTCCTCGATCGCCGTGGCGAACGCGTCCACCTCACGGTCCGACGGCACCGGCGCCGCGAACGGCCACCAGAACTCGACCGCCCCGAACCCCGCGTCGCGGGCCGCGGCCGGCCGCCGGAGCAGCGGTTCCTCGGTGAACAGCAGCGAGCAGTTGGCCAGGTAAGGAAGCAAGTGATCAGACATCTTTTCCGTATCCTGAAATTTCTTTTCCGTTTCTTGGATTAAGACTAGACCTCGGCCGACGACCCGTCAACCGTCCCGGTGCCGGCTTCGCCGGCTTCACGAGTAGTCTCGACCCTGCAAGGGCAGAACCACCAGAAGCCGGCCCGGCACGCCGGGCACCTCCCGGCCTACCCAGCCTGGTCCACTACTGACCCGGTGCGATCCGCCACCCGGGGCACTTCTGATATATGAACTACGTTTTCTGTATGATGGAAGACGTGAACGATTCGACTCAGGACGCAGGGCTCGCGCCGGCCGGTCACAACGGTGCCGGCCGCGCCGCCGCGGGAGCGGCCGGCGGGGTGCAGTCCATCGAGCGGGCCTTCGACCTGCTCGAGATGCTGGCCGACGCAGGCGGTGCGCTCGGCCTGTCCGAACTCGCCACCGGCTCCGGGCTCCCGCTGCCCACCGTGCACCGGCTGATGCGGACGCTGGTCAACCGCGGTTACGTCCGGCAGGAGGCGTCGCGGCGGTACACGCTGGGCTCCCGGCTGATCCGGCTCGGCGAGATTTCCAGCCAGACGCTCGGCACCTGGCTGCGGCCGTTCCTGGCCCAGCTGGTCCGGCTCACCGGCGAGACGGCCAACCTGGCCATGCTCGACGGCGACGAGGTCGTCTACATCGCCCAGGTGCCGAGCCCGCACTCGATGCGGATGTTCACCGAACCGGGCCGCCGGGTTCGCCCGCACTGCACCGCGGTCGGCAAGGCCCTGCTCGCCCAGCTTCCGCCCAGCGAGGCCCGGGCGCTGCTCGAGCGGGACGGCATGCCCGCCTACACGCCCGCCACGATCACCGACCCGGACCTGCTGATCGCCCACCTCGAGGTGATCCGCAAGCAGGGGTACGCCGTGGACGAGGGCGAGCAGGAGGTCGGCGTGCGCTGCTTCGCCGTGGCCGTGCCGGACGCGCCGGGCTCGCTGGCCATCTCCACCTCGGGCCCGCAGACCCGGATGACCGACGACGCCGCGGCCCGCATCGTGCCCGCCCTCAAGCGCACCGCCCGCGAGATCTCCGAGACGATCGCGGCCGAGGGCGCGGGCTGAGCCGTAGCTCATCACCCGCGCCTCCCGGCCGCCGGTCCCTGAGGTCAGAAGCGCTGATCCTCGCCGCGGGCCGCGTGGCCGGAGACGTTCACCTTCTCCGCGCTGACTCCGTCGTCGGGGACGTCCACCGCGACCGCGCCCTCGCGCACCGCGACCTCCACCGCGGACTCGGTGCCCTGACGCCGCCAGGACCAGTGGTTGAACACGATGTTCAGGGTGAACACCACGATCACCGTGGAGGTGATGCTGGACCCGAAGATGACCTGGAAGTTGCTGGGGAAGTGCTCGTAGAAGGTGGGCGCCACGGCCGGGAGCAAGCCCGCCGCCAGCGACACCGCCACGATCAGTAGGTTGTTGTTGCCTTCGAAGTTCACCTTGTGCAAGGTCTGGATGCCGACCGCCGTGACCATCGCGAACATCACGGTCGCGGCGCCGCCGATGACCGGTCCCGGCACGCTGGCGACTACCTGGCCGATCTTCGGCAGCAGCCCGAGCAGGATCAGCATGGTGCCGCACGCGGTGACCACCCACCGGCTGCGCACCCGGGTCAGCCCGACCAGGCCGACGTTCTCCGCGAAGGCGGTGTCGGGGAACGAGTTCAGGAATCCGGCCAGCACCGCCGACAGGGCATCGGTGGCCAGGCCGCGGGCCAGGTCGTTCTGGGTCAGCTTCTTGCCGACCATCTCGGAGACCGCCAGCATGTCGGCGGTGGACTCGGTGTAGGTCACCAGCATGACGATGCACATCGAGATGATCGCCGCCGCCTCGAACTTCGGGTGACCGAACCGGAAGAACCCGCTGAACCCGACCCAGTTGGCGGAGTGCACGCTGGAGAAGTCCAGCAGGCCCATCGGCCAAGCCACCAGGCAGCCGATGGCGATGGAGAGCAGCACGGCGATCTGGCTGATGAAGCCGCGGAAGCACCGGGTGATCACCACGATGAGCAGCATCACCAGGCCGGCCAGCGCGATGTGGGAGACCTGCCCGTAGTCCTTGGCCGCCGGGTTGTCCCCGGCGATGAGGCTGACGTCGGCGCCGATCAGCGACAGGCCGATCACGCAGATGACGGTGCCCGCCACCAGCGGCGGGAAGAAGCGGATCATCATCGAGAACGGCTTGGCGATGAGCAGGCCGAACACTCCGGAGCAGAGCATCGCCCCGTACACCGCGGGCAGCCCGTACTGCTGCGCGATGATGATCATCGGGCTGAGCACGGTGAACGTCGCGCCCGCCACCACCGGCAGCCGCACCCCGAAGATCTTGCCGATGCCGACGCTCTGGATCACGGTCGCGATGCCGGACACGAACAGGTCGGCGTTGACCAGCAGGCCGATCGTGGATATCGGCAGCTTCAGCGCCCCGCCCACGATGAGCGGCACCGCGACGGCGCCCGCGTACATGATGAACAGGTGCTGGAGCCCCAGGACGAACAGCCGGGGCGCGGGCAGCACCTCGTCCACGGGGTGAACCGCCGGCCGCTCCCCTGCGTCGGGCGGCACGGCTTCGGGTGCGTTGGTCAGTGACATCACAGCTCCACTCGGGCTATCGGCCGGTTGCGCGGTCCGCAGCGGCTCTCATCTTCTTCCGTATCGTGAAATTTTATTTCCGGATACCAGATAAGTTAACTCCGCCACATCCCCCGGTCAACCCCCTGTTCACGGTTTCCGCCGCCCGAGGCCCCCGAGCCGTCGCACCACCGAGCCCAGATGTCCCGCATTAAGCAACTGCCGCGCCCGTACCAAGCCCCCAACGACGTGGATGCCACATCCACGTCGCAAGAACGACATGGCTGGGACATCCACGCCTTATAGCCCTTGCCGGCGGTCGCCCGCGGGCCTAGACTGAACGTTCAGTCAAGACTGGGAGCCTCCGTGACCACCGACGTGCCCGCCGACACGAAGCCCGCCGACACCAAGCTCGAGGGGATCATCGCGGAGCAGGAGGAGATCTTCGTCCGCCGCCAGCCCACCTCCGCCCGGCTGGCCGTCGAGGCCGCGCAGTACCTCACCGGCGGCGTCACCTCCAGCTGGCAGATCACCGCCCCGCAGCCGGTCTGGCTGAGCCACGGCCGGGGCTCGAAGGTCTGGGACGTCGACGGCAACGAGTACGTCGACCTGCACGGCGGTTACGGCGCCGCCCTGGCCGGCCACGCGCACCCCGCGATCGTGACGGCAGTGACGAATCAGGTCGGGAAAGGCACCCACTTCGCCCAGCCGACACCGGACGCCGTCACCGTCGCGGCCGAACTGGCCCGGAGGTTCGGCCTGCCGAGCTGGCGCTTCGCCAACTCGGGCACGGAAGCCACCATGGACGCCGTGCACCTGATGCGCTCGGTCACCGGCCGGGACCTGATCATCAAGATCGAGGGCTGCTACCACGGCCACCACGACTCGGTGCAGGTCTCCGTGGCCCCGGACGAGGAAGACGCGGGGCCCCGGCACAAGCCGGCCAGCGCCCCCTCCTCCTCCGGCATCCCCCGGGCCATCACCGACCTGACGCTGATCGCCGCGTTCAACGACCTGGACAGCGTGGCCCGCCTGCTGGACGAGCACGAAGGCCAGATCGCGGGCATGATCCTGGAGCCGGTCATGATGAACGCCGGGATCATCAAGCCCGGGCCCGGTTACCTGGCCGGCCTCAAAGACCTCCTCCACGACCACGGCGCGCTGCTCACCTTCGACGAGGTGAAGACCGGCCTGACCGTCGGCCCGGGCGGCGTCACGCGGAACGAGAACGTCCAGCCCGACCTGATCACGCTGGCCAAGTCGCTCGGCGGCGGCGTGTCGGTGGCGGCCATCGGCGGCACCGGGCAGACCATGGGGCACGTGGCCAGCGGCGGCTACGAGATGGTGGGCACCTTCAACGGGAACCCGCTGGCCATGGCCGCGACCCGGGCCATGCTGACCGAGGTGGCCACGCCGCAGGCGTACGGCAGGATCGAGCGGCTCCGTCAGCGCGCCGCCGCGGGCATACAAGACGCCATAAACAACAACGGCCTCACCGCGCACGTGGTCACCGCGGGCGCCAAGGGCTGCGTGGTGTTCTCGGCCGAACCGGTCACCAGCTACCGCGGCTTCCTCGGCGTGGACGACAGGTACAGCCACGCGCACTGGCTCTACCAGCACAACGGCGGGGTTTTCCTGCCGCCTTGGGGCAAGATCGAGCAGTGGCTGATCTCGGTGCAGCACGACGAGGCGGACATCGACCGCCTGATCGAGAATTTCGCCGTCTTCGCCCGGGCCGCCGGACCAGGAACCAGAAGGTAAGTCGATGTCAATGGCGTACCCGCGGGAACGCGTGGATGCTGGCGTCGGGTGTCGATGCGTGAACCGTTACCCGTCAGGTCTTGCGCATCGCGCCCGAGCGAGAGTAGCTGTATTGACGGAATGTTCAGTCAGGAATGACTGCCGTCCGTCGCGAACGCCGCGAAAGAGGTGATCCGGGATGCACCCACGAGAAGGCTGGACCGAAGATACACGACCCGGAGGGCTGTCCCGTCGCGGTTTCCTCCGGCAGGGCGCGGCCGCGGGGCTGCTAGCCGCCGGCGCGGGCTCGCTGCTGCCCGGCTGCAGCTCAGGCACCACCACCGCGTCGTCTGGAGCGCACGCGGCCGGCGGGATCCCGCTTCCCCGGCCGGACAACCCCGTGACCTGGCCCGTGTCCAAGGACAACCCGGCGATCAAGAGCGGCCTGAAGCCCGAGCAGAACGCCACGCTGCGGCTGTTCAACTGGGTCGCCTACATCAACCCCGACTGCCTGAAGGCCTTCGGCAAGAAGTACAACTGCAAGGTCGAGGTGACCACGTTCCAGAACATGGACGCCGCGCTGGCCAAGCTGCGCAGCGGACAGCTCAACTTCGACGTCTTCTTCCCGACCGTCGACGTCATGGCGCAACTGGTGTACGGGAAGCTGATCCAGCCGCTCAACCACAGCTACATCCCGAACATCTCTCAGGCCTGGTCCGACTTCACCGACCCGTTCTACGACGGCAAATGGCAGTACACGGTGCCCTACACGATCTACACGACCGGCATCGCCTGGCGTAAGGACCACGTCGACGAGAACCCGTACACGATGGCGAACCCGTGGGCGATGCCCTGGCAGGCCAAGTACAGGAACCGGGTCGCGATCCTGGACGACGCGCGCGAGTCGATCAGCCTCGGGCTGATGAAGAACGGCATCTTCGACCTGAACACCACGGACCCGAAACAGATCACCGCGGCCGGGAAGTCCATCGAGAACCTGGCCCACCTGACCAACGTGCATATCGACAACAACGACTACACCCTGATCCCGAGCGGCCAGATCTGGATCCATCACGCGTGGTCGGGAGACATCGCCGCGGCGCCGTACTACCTGCCGAAGGGCGTTAAGGCCGACGTCATCGGCTACTGGTTCCCGACCGACGGCCGCGGCCCGGTCGCCAACGACACGATTACGGTGCTCAAAGGCGCGCCCAACCCGGTGCTCGCCCACCTGTTCCTCAACTACATGCTCGACTTCGACAACGTCCTGACGAACATCAGCTTCAACGGCTACATGCAGCCCATCAACGGCGTCACCCCGCAGCGCCTGGTCAAGGAGCAGCTGCTGGCACCCAACCTGACGTCCACCGCGGTACTGCCCTCCTACTTCAGGCGCGGGGTCATGGAGCTGCAGATCCCGGTGGCGGCGAACGCGTTGTGGGAGCAGGCGTGGCTCCAGGCCAAGAGCGCGTAGGGTCCGGCCGGCGAAACCGGCAGAAGGAGGCGCACCGGCTGTTCTGGGCGGCGCTCGCCGCTCCGGGCATCATCTGGCTCGCGTTGCTGTTCATCGTGCCTTTCTACGCGATCCTCGCCATCGCGGGCGGGCAGCTGGACCTCTTCGGGGTTCCGATCGCGGTGTGGAACCCGCTGCACTGGAGCTCGGCCAACTACTCCGCCGCCTGGCACGACCTGACCGGCGCGTCGTCCTTCGTCGGCCCGATCATCGGTAGGACGCTCGTCTACGTGGCCCTGGCCTCGCTGATCTCGCTGCTGATCGCCTACCCGGCCGCGTACTTCGTGGCCAGGTTCGCCGGCCGGCGCAAGGCCCTCTTCCTGGTCCTGCTCATCGCGCCGTTCTGGATCAGCTACATGATGCGGATGCTCGCCTGGATCGACCTGCTGCAGACCAACGGGTACGTGAACAAGACCCTGGGCCTGCTGCACCTGATCGGGCAGCCGGTCAACTGGCTGGGCGGGCTGGGGATAACGGTCGTGTTCGGCCTGGTCTACGGCTATATCCCCTACCTGATCCTGGTGCTCTACGCGGGCCTGGACCGGATCGACCCGGCGCTGATCGAGGCCGGCCGCGATCTCGGCCTGGGCCGGGTGCGCACCTTCGTCCACGTCACCCTCCCGCTGTCCAGGCAGGCGATCCTGACCGGGATGCTGATCACGGTGCTCCCCATGCTCGGCGACTACTTCACCAACCAGCTGTTGTCGGGTACCTCGGGAACCACGATGTTCGGCAACGTGATCGACGACCAGCTGAGCTCGTCCGGAGGAGTGCTCCAGGGGGAGGGCGCGGTCTTCTCGCTGTTGTTCCTGCTCGTGCTGATCGCCCCGATGATCTATTACGTCGTGGCGACCAATCGCTCGTCACGGGGGGCGGCATGACGACGGCCGCGAAGACCCAGGCCGCGGCCGGCCAGGCCGCCGGCGCCGCTCCGTCCCGGACGGCCCTGGGCCGGTTGCGGCCCCGTCGCAACCCATGGCGGCATCCGTGGTTCCTCGAGGGATTCACCTGGCTGTACCTGGTCTGGTCGCTGGTGCCCGTCGCGCTCGCGGTGCTGTTCTCGTTCAACAACGGAAGGTCGCAGAGCGTCTGGCAGGGTTTCTCGTGGCGCTGGTACTTCGCGGATCC
>Ga0306923_10005592_pt1 | contig 12268 bp, 14 predicted proteins | sample sta12Can44000108_FD_203841 | JGI IMG/M metagenome (GOLD analysis project Ga0306923, IMG submission 203841) | Lab enrichment of tropical soil microbial communities from Luquillo Experimental Forest, Puerto Rico - statanox.12C.anox.44.000.108 (v2)... | ecosystem: Environmental > Terrestrial >...
GCTGCGTTGCCGAGTTGAGCCGTATTTAGATCAAGCGGCGCCGCTGCGCGGCGCCGGGCCCGGCGTCAGCGCCGGGCTCAGCCTTGACGAGGCCCGCCCGGCACACGCCGGGCCGCACGGACAGACGCCACCGATCAGGCTGGCTCATCCGGTGACCGTGTGCTATCGATGGCCGCCTTCCTCACGCTCCAGTGTCCCGCTCACGGACACCGCGTCTAGGTCGCTCCCTGCGGTCGCGTCGCACGCGATCGGCTTCGCCGAACCTAGACACGGCGCCCCTTCGCACGGGATATGGCGCCAGCGAGGAAGGACGGGGAAGACCAGGCCACGCCTGGCGGCCGGGTGGTGAGCCTAGGCGACTCGGTCCGCGAGGACGCGGGTGACAGCGGCGGTGCGGCTGGAGACGCCCAGCCTTGTGTAGATGTGTTCCAGGTGGGTGCGCACCGTCGCCTCGGAGATGCCCAGGCGCCGGGCGATCTGGGTGTTGGTGTGCCCGGCGGCCAGCAGGTGCAGCAGGTCGGCCTGCCGGGCTGTGAGCCGGGGGACCGGGTGGCGGCGCCGCTCGGCATCCAGGTAGGCCTGGGCCAGGTGCGGGGCCAGTAGCGTGAGCAGCGCCCGGTCACGCTCGGAGAAATCCGGGCCGGGGCCGCGGCCAAGGCACAGCGCCACGTACTGCCCGGGCCCGGCGGCGCGCGGCAGCGCTCTGGGCAGGCACACCGTGAGACTGTGCTCGGAGCCCTGCAGCCGGTGACAATCGGTGTACATGCCAGTGGAATGCCACTGCCGGGTCGAGTAGAAGTCCGTGATTTTGACGACGCTGCCGGTGCGGGCAGCGTAACGGCACACCGGGTAATCCGGGTAATTCTCCCAGAACGCTTGATCCAGGGCCTCGTATCCGGGCGCGTCGCTGAAGGGAGGGTTTTCCTGGCTGAACCAGCACATCTGCCGCTCGGGGTCCCAGCCGTCGAGGGACAGGTCGTCGCAGCGGATCTGGCCCATCAGGTCGGCCAGCAGCGACGGCGGCAGCCCTTCGCCGTCCGGCAGGTCGGGGCGGTCCTCGCTGACGATGGCCGCTAGGGCGCGCAGGTCCCGGTCTCTGGCCCTCACCGGTGTGCTCATGATGATCCCCCCTATGGGTCTCACGTTACGCCGGGAGCGCGGTTGCGGGCATCGGTAGAACGTCCGATAGCGGACGCGCCGCAAGCCTGCCCACAGTGAGGTGACCGACGACAGCACGAACCGAGGGAGATCATCATGAACCCCATCCGCCACGTCCGTCGTCTCGCCGCCGCCCTGGCCGGGCTGGCCTGCGCCTGGCTGGGGATCGCCGTCGCCGCGCCCGCCGCGTTCGCCCTGCCCGTCCCGCCTTCGGGTGGTGGGTCGGCGGGCGTCACCCTGCCGCCGGGCTGGAACAAGCACCCGCCCCTGCCGCCCGTGCACATACACCAGCCGGTGCACGTCCCCGTCCAGACCGTGGTGATCGGCGGGATGCCCGGCTGGCAGATCGCCCTGATCGCCATCGGGGCCGGGTTGTTCGCGGCCGCCGCCGCGGTGCTCTTGGACCGGATATGGACTGCCCGGCGCAAGCCGATCAGCACGGCCGCCCGAGCCATGCGGACCGACCAGCGGGCGGGCGCGGATGCCCGATGACGGGCCCTTGGTGCCCTGATCACCGTGCAACCAACATGCATGCGCAGCAGCAGCGCCAGGGATCCAAGACACGGCCGTTCCAAACGGCCAGGATCAGCAAGTCAAATGATCAATGCGCGTGCCCGAAGCTCCTATGTCAAGTAATCATGGAGATTCTGGGCGTGGCTGGCCGGGCGGGGGGCGGGCCGGCCAGGGTCTTGTAGACCTCGCGAGCGACGTAGCGCTTGAGGCAGCGCACGATCTCTCTGGTGGTCTTGCCCTCGGTGGTGCGCCGGATCATGTAGGCCTGGGTGCGCGGGTCGGTGGCCATCCGGGTGAAGACGATCCGCCAGAGGGCGGAGTTGGCTTGCCGGTCTCCGCCGCGGTTGAGGCGGTGGCGGCGCTGCTTGCCGGAGGAGGCGTCTACTGGGCTGGCGCCGCATAGCGCGGCGAAGCTGGCCTCGGTGCGCAGCCTGGCTGGGTTGTCGCCGACGGTGACCAGCAGCGTGGCCGCGACCCGGGTGCCCACGCCTGTCCGGTCCCGGAACCCGGCCGGGGCGGCGTGCGCGACCAGCGTTTCCAGGGCGGTATCCAGCTGGGCGATCTCGGCGGCCAGCGCCTGGTGGCGGCGGGCCACGGTGGCCATGGCCGCTTTAACCGCTTCGGCCGGGCTGGTCAGGTCACCGGGGCGGAACCGGGCGGCCAGCTTGATCTGTTCGGGAGCGGACAGGCCGGCCAGTTTCTCCCGCAGCGCCTGGGGGGCGGTGATGATCAGGCCGCGGAGCTGGTTGCCCGCCTGGGTGCGGGCCTTGACCGCGCCGCGGCGGGCCACTTGCAGGGCCCGGATCGACTCCACCGCGCCGTCGCCAGACTTCGGCTGCCCCGACGCCTCGCCGTTCAGGGCAGCCAGCGCGGCAGCGATCGCATCGGCGGCATCAGACTTGCCGCGCCGGCGCCGCGCCTGCCGGTTCGGCCGCATCACCTCGGCCACCTCGATGCCCTCCGCGGCCAGGTAGCGAGCCAGCCCGGCACCGTAGCTCCCGGTGCCTTCCACCCCGACCTTGGCCAGCTCACCGTGCCCGCGCATCCAGGCCAGCGCTGCTGCATAACCCTCGGTAGTCGCCGGGAACTCCCTAGTTCCCATGACCCGGCCGACCTGGTCAGTCACGCCAGCCACATGCATACCGGCGTGGGTATCGACGCCGCCAGTGACCAGCCGGCCCGCATCTGCGATCGTGGGCATGTCGTCTCCGTTCCTCGCTAGGACTGGGATGGCACCGCGGAGCCCAGGACGGACGGACAGAACACTTCTGGGACAACAGAGGTGTGTCAGGCTCCTATCAAGTCACGGCCGCCCGGGCCCCGCGGGTTACACGTCCTCCCGTCAGACCCCGGCCGGCGGTTCGGGCACAGGACACGCTCACGCGGTCAGTTGCGTGCGGAGCCAAGCCGGGGTCCGGCGGCAAGACGGGCCAAGACTCGCCGAACCGGGCTGCGAATCACCGAAGACACACCGACAGGGCCAAATCCGCAACCCCACCCACACCATTCTGGGGAAGTGTTACGTGCCCGATGCCCTGCGCGCGGCCTGGCCTTTGGGGTGCTTGGCACGGCGCCCTATCTCGGCTTCCGCCAGGTCACTGAGCGCCTGGGCGATCTCGCGCTGGCGCTGGTCGCTGCCGTGCAGGTAGATCAGCGCGGCGCGGGCGGTCGAGTGACCCATGCGATCCATCAGCTCCCGCAGCGTGGCCCCGGTGCCCGCCGCCAGCTGGTTGCCGGTATGGCGCAGATCGTGGAAATGAAGCTCACCGAGCCCGGCCCCCTCGACAGCGCCGAGCCAGACACGATTGCGGAAATTACTGTGCCGCAGCGGCATTCCATCCGGGCTGGTGAACAGGAGCCCTTCATCGCCTTCGACCACGAAACGAGCGAGGTGCCAGCGCAGCTCCGGAATGAGCGCCTCGGGTATGGCGACGGTGCGCTTGCCCGCGTCAGTCTTAGGCGTTCCGAAGGCGAGACCTGCGCCCCGCGCCTCGGTGAGCTGGCGGGAAACCCGGACCAGCCGGGCGTCCAGATCCACGTCGGTCCGCCGCAGAGCTGCCAGCTCGCCCCACCGCAGGCTGCCGAGGCTGGCCAGCAGGACTAGGGCGCGGTATCGCTGGTCGATCGCGTCGGCCAGGGCGAAGACCTGGGCGATGGTCAGCACCGGCCGCTCGGCCGAGCGTTCCTGGCCAGCGCCCTTGATCCGGCAGGGATTACGGCCGATGATGCGGTCTTCCACGGCCGTGTTCATGATCGCCTTGAGCAGCCGGTAGGCCTTGGCCAGGGTCACCTCACTGACCTGATCGGCGAGCATTTTCTGCCGCCAGCGGCGGCGCACCATCGGCTCGCGGATGTCGGCCACCGGATAGTTGCCGAAAGCTGGGCGCAGATGACGGCGCAGCAGGTAGCGATATAGCCCGATCGTCTTCGGCCGCAGCGCGGGACGCTCGTTGATCCATGCCTCGGCGTAGTCGCCGAATGAAATGGCCCCGGCATCGGGGTCCAGCCAGCGATCCGAGTGGATCTCGACCTCGGTCCGGGCTAGCCAGATTTCAGCGTCCCGCTTGGTGGCGAATGTGCGAGGAGCTGGCCGGTCGATGCCATCAGGACCGAGATAGCGCGCCTGCCACCGCTTCGAAGGCAACCGGCGGATACGGCCGAACCTGCGCTTGCCGCCAGCCATCAGGCCACTTTCCCCTGGCGGATAACCGGCTCGACCATGCCCGCCGCGATGAACCCCGCTAGAGCCGATTCGGGGATCCGCACATGACGGCCGACCCGGACGAATCGGATCCGGCGTTCAGCGATCAGACGCCGGGGAAACCGCTCGCTCGTTCCGAGCAGCTCGGCGACCTCGGCCACGGTGAACAGCCGCTCGACACGGCCCGGCTTCGATCTAGCCATCACGCTGCCCTCCCGGTTGCCGGAAGTTCGCCGGTGGCTTCCTGGGCTCGGTGTCTAGCTTCGGCGAGCGCGGCGTGCCATCGGGCGCGGTCGGCCAGGACGTGCAGCAGCCGCCTGCCGTGGGTCATGTGATCCTGGTCGGCCGGAGTGACCGCTTCCCACCGGTACCGGTGGTCGTCGCCGGGGTCGGGCAGGCCGAGCATGGATAGCAGCCAGGCCTTGGGGTCGCCGCGGTGGTCGGCCAGAGTCTTGCCCGACCACTTGCGGGACACCAGGATCCGGCGCCCGGCGTAGCCGAGGTGCTCGGGGCGGTGTGCCTTGCCCTTGCACGCGCCGGGCCGTAGGCCTTCGCGAGGGTTCTTGGGCTGGACGCCATACCGCAGCCAGTTCGCGCACGTGGGCGAGCATGGTTCATAGCGCAGGGTGTCGGCGAGCTGGTCGGCGTGGTGCTGCTGGGCGGGAGTGTCGGCCTGGTGGCAGTCGGCGATGTTCTTGGTCAGGTACTTGGTGAGGTAGCGGATGCACCGGCCGGAGTCCTTGGACCCGGCGAGCACGCCCTGGGCGTCGAACTTAGGCCCGAACCGGGCCACGTGCAGCGGCGAGTCGTGCGGGCCGATAGCGTCGAGGGCCTGGTCCCAGGTGGGCAGCACTTCCCCGGTAGCCGGGTCGAGGTAGTTTCCGCTGGCCTCATGCCAGACCGGGAGCTGGTCGGCGGCGAAGCGGATCACGTCCGTTGATGGCCACCAGACCTGGTGGTAAGTGGCCCCCAGGACTTGGCGCAGGTCGGTGCGGGAGACGGTGCCGCGCAGGGCGATGTGGGCGTGCGGCGCCAGTCTCCGTTGCGGTTCGATGGCGGCAAAATACTGCACGTCGTAGCCGAGGAAGCGGCGCAGGTTCTGGATGAACCGGTCAACCAGCGCGGCGAAGTGGATCGCGTCCCGGGCCGCCCGCCGGTAGTCGTAGGTCTCCCGGTTGGCTGGCGTGCCGTCCTCCAGCACCCGGCCGTAGCTGTCCAGGGTCAGAGTGAGGAACATCGACGGGCGGAACATCTTGCCTCCCGGGGCGGTGTAGACCTTGCCGGTAGTGCGCGGGCCGATCGCGCGCCGGGGCAGGGCCGGAGCGTCCTGGCGGCGCCGGGTGGACCGGTGCCGCGGCTTCTTACGGGCGCCGGGGTCGGGGTTGCCGCGGATGCCAGACCGGGCCAGCTCGGTGTCCACCTCGCCGATGAGCTCATCCAGCCCGGCGGTCTCATCGCCTGCGGCGTGCATGCGGTCGCGGAGCTGCTGGAGCTCGGCGCGCTGCTCCAGGAGCCAGGTCTGCCAGTCGTCTGGTGTTGCGGGTGGCGGGATGGGCTCGTTCTCGAGGTGCCAGCCTTCGCGGCACTGGGCGGCGCGCAGCGATTGGGCGCGTTCGGCGCAGGCCGGGCAGAGGGTGGCGAGGGTGACCCCGCAGGGGATTATGACCTGTTCGACCTGGCCGGTGTCCAGATCGGTACGGCGCAGCTGGACCGGGCGGATGCATCCGCCGCTGGCCTCGGCCAGCGTCTTGATCGCGTCGGCGGCGCGTGGCTGGGCCATCCGCTCGGCCCGGGTGGTGTGTCCGGTCATTGGCGGCCTCCGTCCTGGCTGGTGGCCCAGGTGGTCGACCAGCCGCACAGCGGGCAGTCCTGCGTGACCGTGGCGGCGCCGTTGTCGGTAGTGTGCAGGCCGGTGCCGCAGACCGGGCACGGGTCATCGGTCCGCCAAGTGGTGGCTGTCGTATTCATGCGGCCACCGCCTCGACTTCGGACACGGCGCACAGGTCGGCCATGGCACGGATATCGGCGTCGGCCACCCAGGCGGCGCGGACCCGCACCGGGTCCGGGTCGGATTCCAGCCGGACGAACGCCACCCCGGCGCCGACGGCCGGGTCGGAGGAGATCAGCTCGGCCGCGGCGCCACGGTCGCGGGCCCCGTCGCCCAGCACCATATCCACCTGCTCGGGCTCATCCAGGCGCATGGCGATCCGGTCGGGGAACAGGTTGCGGATCGACATGACCTCCTTGCGCGGGTCCTGCAGCGCGGCGACCACGCAATAGCCCACGGCGCGGCCCTGGGTGGTGAGGGTGGCCAGGTCGGCCTTGATCCGCTCACGGAGCTGCTTGTCGGGGTGGTAGGCGGTCAAGAACGCGACCTCATCCACGACGATCACCACGAACGGGAACGCCGCGCTCGGCGTGTGGTCACGCTGCCTGCCGCCCAGCTGCTCGGCCCGATCCTGCATGTCGGTCGCTGCCTGCGCGAGCATCGCGGCGATCTCAGCTGGGTCGGCGGCGTAGTGGCCGTGGGCGTCGAAGATCTCCCGGCCGTAGGACAGTTCCATGCGCTTGGGGTCGGCGCCGAGGAGGCGGACCAGCCCTGCTTTGAGCAGGGGGAAGATGGCGCGGATCAGGCTCCAGATGATCGAGGCTTTCCCGGCGCCGGTGGCCCCGGCCACGAGGAGGTGGGTGCCGTGCAGCCGGATCAGCCATAGCGACCCGTCCTCCCGCCGTCCTACGGCCAGCGCCTTGAGATCGGCCGTCACCGGTATGGGGAGGGCAGGGACGATGGCGGCCAGGGCGTCGCGGCGGACGAACTCCAGCACCAGCCATCCCGGCCGTGCCGTGCCGACCCGGCACAGCAACGCGCCGAACCCGTGGGCCAGGGCGTCGGCGCGGCGTGCGAAGTCCTCGGGCGACTGGCCGGACACGATTCCGGTCAGCACCCGGTCGGTGTACGGGGTGGAGGTGACCTTCCCCAGCACCGGCATCAGTAGGCGGCCCTGGTAGACCGGGGCCAGGCGGCCGATGGTCATGACCGCGAGCCAGTGCCGCTGGTAGTGCCAGCGCCGCCACTTGCCCCGTACCCGGCCGGTGACCTGGCGGTGGAACGAGGCCCGCCACCGCCACCACCAGGCCGTCAGCACCGCGGCGATGCAGGCGGCCAGGATGACCGGGCCAGGCCAGCCAAACCGGTACCAGGCCAGCCCCAGCACCGCCGCGGTCAGCGTGGCGAGCGGGTGACGCACGAGGAACGCGATCAGGGTCTTGATGATGCGGGCGATCTGGACGATGGTGATCACCCAGCCGGGGGTGTGGAATACCGGGGAGCGCCAGACCGGGACCGCGAACGGGTCGGGGTTGTTCACCTGGGCGATCTGATCCCCCGAGAAGGTGGACATCTTCACGGCGCCGCCTCCTCTGATGTGGGGGTGTCGCGGCGGGCGGCCAAGGTCCGGACGTAGTGCCAGGCCTCGGCCGCTACCTGGTGCGCCTCGGCGGTGTCCAGCTCGGCGGCGACCCGCGACAGCAGGAGTGCCTTGAGCTCGTGGTAGGCGATCTGCTCCTCCAGCGACGCGACCCCATTGATCATCTGGCGGGCCTGGTCGAGCAGGGCGCTGATCTCGCCGGGGGTGACCCGGGCGGGCTGTTCGGTCATGATGGTGGTTCCTTCCTGAACTCGGGCAGAGGGACGGAGGGCAAGGCCCCGGCCGGTGTTGCAGTCACCGGCCGGGGCTGCTCGGTTGTCATGCGGCGTCGGCGCCGCGGGCGGGCAGGGCGGGCTGGCCTCGCGAATGCCGCTCGACCTCGATCGCGTACCGGGCAGCCAGCCGGGCCAGCTGGCGTGCGAACTGGATGTGCCCGGCATCGATCTTCTCCGGCAGGGTCAGCGTGACCAGGACCGCCGGGGCCACGCGCAGGGTGAGGATCGGGGTGCGGTGGTCGTAACGGCGGAACTCCACCGCCGCGCGGGAGCCGACCGGGATGCACACCGACATGCCGCGCATGGCGGTCATCAGGCCGCGTCCTTGGACGGCGCGGGACGGGCGGCGGCCTTGAGCCCGGTCGCCCGCAGCGAGAACGCCATACGCGCCCCGCACCGACCCTGGCCGGTGCAGCGGCCGGTATCGACGTACGGGGTGACGGTCAGGCCTTCGAACTCCACCGCCTCGAACGGCGTGCGGGTGGGCGGGACCGGCGCCCGGTCGGCCGCGATCTTGACCACGACCTCGCGGGACCGTCCTTCCAGCGCCTGGTCCATGTCCACCACGCGCACGTGCCAGACCCGCTGGCCGGTGATCTTGTCTACTGTGGGGGTGCGGACCCTGGTGGCCGCGTCCCAGTCCTGGGCTTCGGTGATCGAGTCCGGCAGCAGGTGGCATCCGGCCGGGAAGACCTCGGCCATGCTCACCGGCAGCCGCACTCCAGTGCTGAGAGCCACGGGCTCTCACCTCCGTTCGTCGGGTCACGCCTCTTCCTGGCGTGACGCTCGTGAGCCGCAGTACAGCGCTCACGCTGTAACAATACAGCGCTAACGCTGTACTGGCCAAGGCGATTCCGCCGTCAAGCTCGGCCGCCATTGAATGCCGCGGGAGGGACCGGGGTCGCGCGTGCATGCATGGCGTCGGCGGGCTATGCGACGATGCATAGGGGTATGGCCAAGGAGGCGTGACAATGGCGGGAACTGCACCGCCATGACCACCATCAGCGACAGGCCAGATGTCCGGGACGCCCTGGCGCGAGGCGATTGGTCGATCGTCTTGTGCGCCTTCCTGGACGGCGGCTTGTCGCAGACGGTGATCGCCGCTCGGACCGGGCTTTCTCAGTCCCAGGTTTCACGGCTGGCAAACGGGCAGAGCAGAACACCAAGTATCAAGACAACGAAGGCCTTGTGCGACGGGCTCGAAGTCCCCAGACAGTTCGCAGGCCTATTAGAAGATGCCAGCCAGGAGGACGACACGGACCGGCGGCAGTTCCTCAGCGGATCACTCACTGTCCTGGCGGCCGCGGCGATCCCGCACTCTGACTTGCGCGATGGGCAGCTGCTCATGGCGACCTCGCTCAGCTACCGCCAGCTGGAGCAGCGCACACCGGCCCGCAGCCTGGCGCAGCCGGTGACCGCTCATCTGTCCCTGGCCTGCGACATGGCCCGGCGAGCCCAGGGGAAGCAGCGTATCCGGCTGGCGGCGGCCGTGGCCGAGATCGCGGGTCTGGCCGCCTGGCTGCATGCCGATCTTGTTGAGCCGGGGAGGGCGCGGCAGTTCTACAAGATGTCCATGAACGCGGCCCAGCAGGCGCAGCACCCGCTCCTGGCGATCTACATGCAGGGCAGTTTCGGCCAGTACGCCACGCTGGCGGGTGATCCGATCCACGGGCTGCGCTTGCTCCGTGATGCAGCCGGGCGGCTGCCGCGGTCGGCGCCAACCACGGCGCGGGCGTGGCTCGCCGCCCTGGAAGCGGTCGCGCTCGGATACCTCGGGGATCGGGCAGCGCTGCGGGTTCTCGACGACGCGCAACGGTACGCAGACGCCGACATCCCGGCCGATCCGGTCTGGCCGTGGGTGTTCCCGTTCGACTCATCCCGGGTCGCCAGCTACCGGGCGATTACCGCGTCCCGGCTCGGGTTGGTGAAGATCGCCATGGATGCGTTCGGCCAAGCCGAGGCGGCGCGGAGCCCGAAGCAGGCCGCGCTGGTCGCCGTCGAACACGCCCGGGTCCTGGCTACCGGCGGGGACCTCGACCAGGCGTGCGACCTGGCCGTGACCGCGTACGACGTCGGATGCAGCTACGAGTCCGAGCGCGTGCAGCAGGCGGTCCGCGAGTTCCGGACCAGCCTCACCGGCCGGAACGCGCAGCGCATCACCGCAGAGCTGGATGACCGGCTGCACAGCGTGTACACGACCCGGAGCACCTGATGCGCATAGCGATCACCGGGCACCGAGGCCTTCCCGCGACAACCGAGCGGTTGGTCGACCGTGACATCCGGGATCATCTCGCCGCTGACGTGGCCGAGGGTGATCTTGTCGGCCTGAGCAATCTCGCGGACGGGGCGGACCAGATCTTCGCCCGGGCGGTCCTGGACACGGGCGGGCGGCTCGAAGTGATCATCCCGGCAGCCCAGTACCGGGACGGCCTGCCCGAAGCTGGCCATGCCGGATACGACGCACTACTGGCAGCGGCGTCGAAGGTGCACCGGCTTGGCTACATCGAATCGACCGAGCAGGCGCACATGGCGGCCAGCCAGGCGATGCTGGCTAGTGCCGACCGGCTGTATGCGGTATGGGACGGCCAGCCCGCCCGGGGATACGGCGGCACCGCCGACGTCGTAGCTGAGGCCGAGAAGCGCGGTATCCCGGTCACTGTGATCTGGCCCGAGGGCGCGGTCCGGGATGAGGCAGCGTAAGCGCTGTACTCTGACTGCGTGGCAGAGCCGCTTCCCCGCGACTGGTGGACGACCCGCGATGTCGCCACCTTCCTGGGCATCGCGCCGTCCACGATCCGGGCTTATGCGGCCCGTGGCCAGATGCCCGAGGCCGACCGGCGCATCGGCCGCGAGCCTGTCTGGCGGCCCGCGACGATCCGCCGATGGCACAGCCAGCGACCACGCCACGCCCGGAGCACGGAGCCATCCGGATAGCCGAGATTAATCCGGCACTAGCCCTGCGATTACCGCGCTTGTGCGATGGACATCAACGCCGACGGCCATGGATGCTGGCTCTCGTGGACAAGAGCCCCGCCTGCGACGGCGACGATCCCCCCGTTCCAGCTGTGTACCGCGGAACAGAGGGAAGGTCCGGGCCGGTGTTGTTCATCCTCGATGTCGACGGCGAACGGTTCGCTATTCGCCGGGCTGCGTGGGGACAAGGCGGCACCGACTACGACTGGCTGAGCGGGCCCAACAAGGGCTACGGATTCTCGTCGAGCGCGACACCGAATCGGTCGATGGAGGAGCACCAGGAGAGCATTCGCACCTTCCTCGCCATGATCGATCCCAACACGGGCTACATCGGAGACGACTGAGGTGTCTTCAGGCGACTGATGTGCAATCACCGCAATCACCGCGCTTGTCCTCCGGCGACTGACGTGCGACACTCTTCCGCCAAGTGATCTGCGACAGTACAAAGCGCGGATCGTGGCATTATGCCTGTTTCCTCCGAGCCGATGCGGCTGTGGGGAGGATTATCCGCCGACCTGGTCGGCCGACGATTCCGATCTGGTCTAGCGCAGTGTCCGGAACGCCGCCCGCATCTCCTCAGAGAACAGCTGTGGCTCTTCCCAGGCGGCGAAGTGGCCGCCCCGTTCGGCCTCGTTGAAGTAGATCAGGTTGTGGTACGCGCTCTTCACCCAGTGGCGCGGGACCTGGAACAGCTCGCCGGGGAACACCGTGTAGGCCACCGGGAGCGTAAGGTGCGGCGGCGGATGCTTGATTGCGGCTTTCACACCCCGCCCGGTCTCCCAGTACAGCCGCGCGGCCGAGGCCGCGGTGCTGGTCAGCCAGTACAGTGTGATGTTGTCGAGGACGTGGTCCCTGGTGAGGCCGCCCGAGGGCTGGCCTTCGAGGAAGGCACGGGAGATCTTCTCGTAGGCATCCGCGTCGTGGTCCAGCATCCAGGCGGCCAGACCCAGCGGTGAGTCCAACAGGGGGTAGCCGATCGTCTGCGGGTGCTCGCCCATCTCGGCGATGTAGCCTCGCATGAAGACCGCGACGACCTTCCTCAACTCCTCGCGGTCCTCCATGGAGAACGCCAGCCTGATGTCGAAGGCGGCCATCACCAGTTCCCGCGGGGCCGCGGACAGCAGGTTGAAGTGCACGCCGAGCAGCCCCTCTGGCGCGAGGCGGCCCAGCGCGTCGGTGACGCCGGCCCCCTGGTCGCCGCCCTGGGCGACGTAGCGGCT
>Ga0306923_10005594_pt1 | contig 12265 bp, 13 predicted proteins | sample sta12Can44000108_FD_203841 | JGI IMG/M metagenome (GOLD analysis project Ga0306923, IMG submission 203841) | Lab enrichment of tropical soil microbial communities from Luquillo Experimental Forest, Puerto Rico - statanox.12C.anox.44.000.108 (v2)... | ecosystem: Environmental > Terrestrial >...
GCGCCGCCGAGATCGGTTGTACCGGCATCGTTGTTTCCAACCATGGCGGCCGACAACTTGACGGCTCGCGGGCATCGTTCGACCAGCTGGCCGAAATCGTCGACGCCGTAGGTGATCGGATCGACGTATTCATGGACGGCGGGGTGCAGCGCGGAACGCATGTCCTCAAGGCGCTCTCGGTCGGCGCCAAGGCGGTCGGGGTCGGCCGCTATTATCTCTATCCTTTGGCTGCCGCCGGCCGAGCTGGGGTCGATCGGGCACTTGGCCTGATGAAAGCTGAATTGGAACGCGACATGAAACTGATGGGCTGTATCGCGATTGGCCAGCTCTCGCGCGATAATCTACGGCTCAGATGATTGAGACGCAATCAGCGAGTTCTCGCAACGACCCGATCGTGGCACTCTTACGAGCTGAAAGTCGGCTTGGGGTCACGGGCGGTAAAACTCGATCCGAGTATATGTTCTCTGCACTGCCTCAGATAGCGGACATTGCCAGGAGCGAGTTTCACAATTCAGCCGACCAACCGTACTGCCGATCTCGCGTTCTGCGGATCATGCGTTCTGAGCCCGAGTAATTCCATGCTCGGCGGTGGCGTAACAACGCCACAAGAGTATCCGGAATAGAGTGGCTTTGGTCGGCGAAGAGAGCGTGAGTGTGGGTCACCGGAGGCAGTGGCCGCCGGGTCAACCAGGAGACCCCACCCATGCGCATCTACATCATAGGCTATGATGGAATCACCCTGTGCCGCGAGGCGCCGGCTACAGTCAGTGAGGGAGAGATTGCCGTCGCGTCGAAGGAGGAATTGCACACCGCCCTGCTCAGCGGCAAACGGTTGCTAACATTGTGGAACGCTCTTCCCGGTGTCGAAAAGCGCAGGAGGGTCGGCGACCGCGAGGCGCTGATCGATCAGCTGTGGTTGGCCATCGAGGCGTTGCCGGACCCGGAGCCGGAACCTGACGCAAAGCGCCCTTCAAAGCAGGACGAGGTCATTGCGATGCTGCGGCGACCCGAGGGCGCAACCGTCGACGAGGTGGCGAGTGCCACGGGATGGCAGCGCCACACCGTGCGCGGCGTCTTCTCGGGCGCCCTGAAGAAGAAGCTCGGGCTGACGATTGCTTCCGCCAAAGAGGAACGCGGCCGCGTCTATCGCATCAATGGCCCGGCAAGCGTATGAAACCCGCAGTCAATGACGCTTCGGCCCGCCAGGACTCTGGCGGGCCGTCGTCTGTTCCCAGGCGCGGCGCCGAGCGCAACAACCGACCGCATCGTGCAGACGGCACCGAGTTCGAGCGCGATATTGCCGGGCTGGTCGATCGATCGACGCAAGATCTGCGGCTAGCCTGGCGGCAATTGCATGGCACCGGACCACCTCCGGGTCTCAGCCGCGATCTGATGATCCGAGCTCTCGCTCATCAGCTACAGGAGCGAACTGAAGGCGGCGCGAGCCCAACGCTGCGGCGCCGTCTGCAGGGCCTGGCCGGAGAGTTTGAGAAAGGCGGCGCGTCCTTCGACCCCGGTATCATGCCGAAGACCGGCACGATGTTGGTGCGCCAATGGCGCGGTCACACCCACACCGTGCTGGTTCGCGAAGACGGGTTCGAATATGAGGGCCAGCATTATCGCTCGTTGACGGTGATCGCCGAGCGGATCACCGGGGCGCACTGGTCGGGGCCGCGGTTCTTTGGCCTGACCAAGCGAAGTGGTTTGGTCGGCGCCGGGGCCGACCGATGACGCGGTCGCCCGGCAGGAGAACACCGCGGCACGCAAGGGTTCGCTGTGCGATCTACACCCGCAAATCCTCCGAGGAGGGACTCGATCAGCAATTCAATTCGCTGCAGGCGCAGCGCGAAGCGTGCGAAGCCTTCATCAACAGCCAACGGCACGAAGGCTGGGTTTGCCTGCCTGCTTGTTATGACGATGGCGGGTTCTCGGGCGCGACGATCGATCGGCCGGCGCTGCAACGCTTGCTCGACGACATCACCGCGGGGCGGGTCGATACCGTGGTCGTCTATAAGATCGACCGGCTGACCCGCTCGCTCGCCGATTTCGCCAAGATCGTTGAGATCCTCGATGGGCGAGGCGCCTCCTTTGTTTCGGTCACACAGCAGTTCAACACGACGACCTCGATGGGACGCCTGACCCTCAATGTGCTGCTGTCCTTCGCGCAGTTCGAGCGCGAGGTCATCGGCGAGCGCATCCGCGACAAGATCGCCGCCTCGAAGAAGAAGGGCATGTGGATGGGCGGGGTGCCGCTGCTCGGGTATCGGGCAGAGGACCGCAAACTCGTCATCGTTGACAGCGAGGCGGAGATCGTTCGCTTGATCTTCCGCCGCTATGCCGAGCTCGGTTCGGTCCGGTTGTTGAAAGAGGAGCTCGAAGCACAAGGAATCCAAAGCAAAGCATGGACGAGCGCTTCGGGCCGCATCACTGGCGGCAGGCCGTTCTCGCGCGGTGCGCTCTACCTGATCTTGCAGAACCGCACCTATCTCGGCGAGATCGTCCACAAAGGACGATCCCACCCCGGCGAACACCCGCCGATCATCGATCAGGTGCTGTGGGACACAGTTCAGGCGCAACTCGCGAGTAACACTGCCCAGCGCACTTCCGGTACTCGAATTCGCCAGCCGAGCCTGCTGACCGGCATGCTGTTTGATTGCAGCGGCCACTCGATGACGCCGACCCACGCGGTCAAGAAGGACACGCGCTATCGTTACTATGTCTCCCGCCCGCTGATCACCAAAGACCGGAGCGAGGGGTCCGCCGGGCTGCGGCTCCCCGCCGAAGAGATCGAGCAACTCGTGACCGGCCGCGTGCGCCAATGGCTTCTCGACCCCGGCAGCATCTACTCGGTGACGCAGCCTGCCGATCCGTCGGCGCAGCGCCGGCTGATCGCGCGCGCCGCGGAAATCGGCAAGAGTTGGCCGCAGTTGCCCGCACTACGCCGGCGCGCCTTGCTTGCCGGTCTGGTCGAACGCATCGACATCCGAGCCGATCGAATCGAAATCCGCCTCGCTCCGACATACCTCGGCGCGCTCCTCGATGTCGTAGCCACGTCATCGCCGAGCGCAGCCGACGATGAAACACAGATCCTGTCGGTTCCGGTAAGGCTGCGGCGCTGCGGCCGGGAGATCAAGATATTGATCGATAGCAGCGACTGGCTTGCAAAAGCAAAACCCGATGCGCGGCTGATCAAGCTGCTGATCAGGGCGCGCCGGTTCAACATTGCCCTCATCGGCAGCGACGGCGTACCGTTTGCCTCAGTCGCCAGGCGGCAGGGCGTGAGCCCGTCTTATTTCACGCGGCTGATCCGCCTCAGCTACCTCGCTCCGGACATCACCCAAGCCATTCTCGACGGGCGCCAGCCGCGCGATCTGACCACAGACAAGCTCCTGGCGCACTCACGTCTGCCATTGGCCTGGCAAGATCAACGGACCCTGCTCGGCGTTGCTTGAGCCGATCCGAACTCCAAGCCCCACCGAGATCGCTAACCCGACCTCATTTGCGGCCGGCGCCGCAAACCTCGCGAACCGCACCCGCAGCACTGCGGTACTGGAATATGGCCTGACAGAGACACCAACGCTGCTCGGCCCGACGCTGCTGGGCTTTGCGCGTCTCTGCCGACAACTGCCGCCCGGAATGGTCCGCATAATGGCTGAAAACCCGGGCTTTGCCCTCGAACGGACGCGAAACCCGGAGAGAGACGGACTGTCTGCTGGAGGGAAGTGGATTCGAACCATCGGTTCCTCTCGCGAAACGAGTCGGTCGCTTCGAGTTTTTCGGTCTCTTTGGTGAGCGGACAGGTCAGCACGCCAAAATCGGCGCCGGGCAACCCGGAGCCGAGCTCGCTGATAGGGTGCACCGCGACCGCCGCGCCGCGGCCACCGGTTCGCGCCTCAGCCCGACGACGCGCATCTCGAACGCTGTGGCGAGCTGAGCCAGGCGTCCGCCAATCTGACCCAGGCCGACCACAAGTAGCGTTTTGCCGCCGAGCTCGTCCTCTCAATGCGTGGGCTCGCCGATCATACCACGTCAGATGCGCATCGCCTGGTTGTCGCGCCCATCGGGAAGCCGGCGGCTCAAGGCCAAGATGGGGGCGCTCAGGTGCTCAGCGACCGACGCCGCGCGCGCCGGCCGGGCGGATACTGCGCCTCCCCAACTCCTTCTGGGGAATTGGTCGGTGCCGGCGCCGATCGCTTGGATGAAACGGAGCTTCTTCGCGTGATCGGACGGGGCAACATGATAAAAATCCGCGGGCTATTGCGCAATGAAGCCGCCGTCGATGACGAGTTCGGCGCCGGTTACAAACGAGGCTTCGTCGGAGGCGAGAAACAAGACCCGCGACCTCGATCGGCTGACCGATCCGACGCAACGGGGTCAGCGCGATCTTCTCGTCGCGCTCACCGGCATTGGTGGCGTTGAGCATCGGCGGCATGTAGCCGGGATGGACCGTGTTGACCCGCACACCCATTGGTCCGTAGCGCACGGCTGCAGCCTTTGAATAGATCCGCACCGCGCCTTTTGAGGCGTGGTAGGCGGGATGGCCGCCAGCGCTGCCCACAAAGCCCATGATCGAGCTGATATTGACGATCGAGCCGCCGCCTGTTTTCGCCATCTGTTCGGCCGCCAGCTTGGTGCCGATAAAGACGCTGGTCTGGTTCACTGCAATGAGGCGGTTCCAGCCTTCGAGCCCGTTAGGATCGCCGACCGAGCTGCCGGAAATCCCGGCATTGTTGACAAGAATGTCGAGCCGGCCGTAGGTCGAAACCGTCTTGCTGATCAGCGCCACCCATTCGGGCTCGCTGGTGACATCGATCTTCGCCGCGATGGCATCCCCGTTGGCGCGGCGGATGTCGCCGGCAATTCGTTCGGCCTCATTCTCCAATATGTCGGCGACAATGACCTTGGCACCCTCCGCCGCGAAGAGCCGCACCTCGGCCTCACCCATGCCGTGTCCGGCGCCGGTCACGATCGCCACTTTGTCCTTCAGGCGCATCACTCCTCCTGTCTTCGCTTTAATCCAATGGTCAGCCGTTCGATCGAGGAGAGCTCTGCTGCGAAGCCTATGGCCGGCCGTTGCGGTAGCTCTACAGCCTTACAGCATTTATAGCTAATGCCGACACGATTTCGTCGCCAGACTGCAGTGCGGCGGCTGATCGCTATTTCGCTAAAGAGGTCGAACATGTCAGCCCCAACCACCCCCGCTCAGTTGCCGGTTGGATATCTTGGCTTCGGCGCGATGCGCATCACCGGGCCGGAGGTGTGGGGTCCTCCGAGGGATGAGAGAGAGGCAATCGTGCTGCTCCGGCGGGTCGTGGATCGGGGCGTCACCTTTATCGATACCGCCGATTCTTATGGCCCCGCGATCAGCGAGACCCTGATCGCAAAGGCGCTCCATCCCTACCCGGCAGAGCTCGTGGTGGCCACAAAGGGTGGGCTTACACGACCCGGTCCCAACCGCTGGGTGACTGACTGTCGGCCTGATCACCTGCGTCGCGCCTGTGCAGACAGCCTGAGAAGGCTGAGGCTCGAACGCATCGAGCTCTACCAGTTGCATGCGGTTGATCACCGGATACCGATCGAAGATTCGATCGGCGCACTGGTCGACCTTCAGCGCGAGGGTAAGATCCACTATATCGGTGTGTCGAACGTCTCAGAGCGTGAGCTTGCCCGAGCACGCGCTGTCGCGACGATCATCTCCGTCCAGAACTGCTACAATCTCCGCGATCGATCGTCTGACAGGCTGATCGACATATGCGCCGCTGCCGGTATCGCCTTTATCCCTTGGTACCCGCTGGCCGCGGGTAGTCTCGCTGCTCCAAACTCGCGGCTCGTTCGGATCGCCCAGAGCTACAGCGCCACGCCCAGCCAAATTGCGCTTGCCTGGCTACTGCAGCGTTCCCCCGCCATGCTGCCAATTCCCGGGACCTCCTCGATAGCGCATCTCGAGGAGAATCTCGCCTCTGCCTCGATCCGGTTGAGCTTCGACGAGTTCCACGCGCTTGCTTCTCTCTAGTCGGCACCGTCTTCGCCACCCTTCCACCGGCCTGTCGGACAATTTAACGAGAGCGGACAGTGCCCTAGAGACCGGACGGTGTATCACCGGGTGGAAAATACCAACGTCGATCACAAGCGGGCGCCGACGGCGAGGCAGTCGAGGCCGAGCGCAGCGCGGAAGTCCGCGCTAGCCTGGGCTTTCTCGGCCTCAAGCGGGATGCCGGTCGCGTCGGTCACTCGGTCGATCGCATTGACAGACCGACGACCGCGGCGGCATCGACAAGCCCTTCTGGGCCCAGAGCCCGCAGCCGCATTGTCAACTTAAAGACCCGTGGTATGCTCGTCGTGTCGGTGGCGCGGCGGCTCGGGTCGGGGAACTCTTTTCTCGCCTGTTATGCTGCCCCGCTCAATTGAAGGAAGACTGACGGCCGATCGGATTGCTCGCCGCCCAGAGCGGCGTGCCGCAGTGCAATTTATAAAGAATTTTAAATTTATCCGAATTACGTCGCGGCCCATTAGCTCGACTCATTACGGCTCTTCTGCAGGTCTTGCCATTCCACCGAGCCGCGGGCCGGACTGGGTGAGGCGCCTTGCAGTTTGCGTTGCTGCGCGGCGAGGACCTCCTCGGCCTGCCGGCGCATGAGTTCGTAGGCGGCATAGCTCTGCATTGGCGGACTGAGCATTTCCAGCGCGCCACTGCAGGCGTCGACCTCGTCGTCATGGGCGAGATCGGGGAAGCCCTCGAGGACGCGGAACAGCTCCTCATTCCAGCACCCTTGCCGGATTTTTACATTGCCGGCGCGGCACTGCGAGCTGAACGGCCCAAACCGCGTCAGCTTGTCGCCGGTCTCCCGAGCCGGCTCTACGGTAAAGCCGCTGAGCGTGCGCACCAGGTGCTGCGCTTGGCTCTTGCCGGCCTGCCCCGGATCCTGGCCGAACCCGATGCGCACCCTCTTGCCGTCTTGCATGGCGGTATCGAGCAGCAATCTCTCGATGTCACCCGGATTGGCGCGCTGGCGCACCATGTCGAAAAGCCAGTAGCCGCCGTTCCGGTCGCTGCTGAGTTTGATGCCGACCGTCCAATCAGGGTCGTTGAACTCGGTCTTTTCGGTAGCGGCGAGATCCCAATAGCGGGCAATGTGGTCGAGCTTTGCCGGGACCTCATCGACAACGGCGCACCACTCGCTTTGAAATAGAGCCCGGCGGCCGGCCGGATCTTCCAATTGCCGCCAAGCAGCCGCTCGGGCTTTGTCACGTTTACATTTGGGGGACCAGGAAAGGTTGTATGCCCGGCAGGATTCGTACGGGACTCCTAACGTCGGTTTGGGTTTAATTCTCTCCATGGTTGTTTAACGTGACAAGGCCCTTCGCGCAGATGCGTGCTTCGCCGGAATGCGAAGACTTTCAAGCCGGCAGACAAGCGATGAAGCCTTGGAACCGAAGCCTGTCAACCGGAAGTTGAATCCAAGTTCTCCCAGCGAGTCGAAACGAACTCCGATGCGACCCCGTGGCTCTGCCCGGATCGCGTATCTCGGAGACCCGCGAGACCACCGACGGTAGCGCGGAACTGAAATTTCGAATCCAGTTCCCTCCAGCAGACAGTCCGTCTCTCTCCGGATTTCGCCTCCGTCCCAGGAAAGACGCGGGTTTTGGCGCGATCGCACTGCCGCACCAGCGAGGCGGCCAGACGATCCAGTTCACCGCTCGCCAGCAGCATGTCCTTGCGGCCCATCGGCTGTTGGTGTCGGGGTCCGATCGCAGCTGCGAGAAATGGATGAGCGATTACCGGATCGCGGGGATCGACGGGCTGCAGCTGCACCACCTCTACCGGGCAATGGCACCGTAATCGGCCGTCACCGCAGGAGAGGGAGGCATGAAGCTTTATACATACTACCGCTCGCAAGCGAGTTTCCGCGTGCGTATCGCGCTGAACCTGAAGGGCATCTCGCGCGAGGACAGCTTTTTACACCTCGAGAAGGGCGATCAGTTCGCCGCCGAATACCGCGCAATCAATCCGCAGATGGTGGTGCCGACGTTGATCGACGGCGACGTCAAGTTGTTTCAGTCGCTGGCCATCCTCGAATATCTCGAGGAGAGGTATCCAGATCCGCCGCTATTGCCCTCCGACCCTGTGGCACGGGCCTGGGTGCGCGGACTCCCACTGATCAACGCGGCCGACTCGCACCCGCTGATCGTGCCGCGTGTTCGGCATTACTTGACGGATGTGCTAAAGGTGAGTGACGAGCAAAGGCTCGCCTGGATCCAGCATGGCTCGGCGCTGGCCTCGAGGCTATAGAGGCCTTGCTCGCTGAACATCCCGCGAGTGGCCGGTTCTGCCATGGCGGTGGGCCGACCGTCGCGGACATCTGCCTCGTCACACAGGTGACGCCGGCCAAGACCTTCAACTGTGTGGTCGATCTCTATCCGGGGGTCATGTACACCTACAACACCTGCATGGCCATCCCGGCTTTCGCCGATGCGCACCCAGCAAAACAGTCCGACGCGGAATAAGGGAGTTCGGGAGGTCGCCGGTGAAGCCGTTCCACATCTCCCCGCCTTGATCCACTGGCCTGAGATCACCGGCCTCCGCTGGCGATTTTCACAATGCTGCGGTAGTGCCGAACCCGGCCGAGCGGAGAGCTTTTCTTGGCTCAGCCACCATCAACGAATCTGCCGTAATCGCCAACGAAAATCTGCCTTAGCGCATCTTTTGCAAATCTAGCAGGTACGGGCCGCTTCGCGATCGTCCCTTGCCTTGCAGGATCCGGGGGAGGTAACCAATTTCGGTTGGAGCAACGGGATTAAGATGTGCCATCCGGGAGAGTTATAAGATGCCCAGCGAAGGGCTTGCGAGCCCCTCCTTCGCCGAGTTCGCTCGGCACGAACGCCAGGGCAGGGTAGAGCCCAAACTTGGGCCGCGGACAGCGCTTCTGACGGCCGATCCCACCGCTACGTCCGCAGCCACCGAAATATCGAGCATGGTCTCGGAGTCCGACACGGCACCACGGCTGTTTGACTCTGTGCCCCGCGAAGGACAGCTAGTCTCGGCGCCAAGCCGCGGTGTCCCGGTGGAGAGGCTTCACGTCGGTGGCGCGTTCTATCTCCTGCCGGTCGGTCTCGTCGCTGCCGCGATCATCGGCGTTTTCTTTGTCGTCGCCTTTTTCCTCCTGGCACAGCCCAAGAACCAGTCCCTTGTCACGGCCGGGCCGGCATCTCCCGGTGTGGCGGAAGCCGTAAGCGCCGCAGAGGATACGATGGCCGCCGGTGACGCGCCGACGACAATCACCGGTTCTGAACAGACCGCCCCGACGCCAGATCCCGCATCGGATCCGCTAGACCTTCCCGCCCCGCCGCCGCCGGTGAGCTCGACTCCAACCGCCGCGGAGTTCGCGGGGCCGCCCGGCGAGCCAACGCAGAACGCAAACGGCGGCAGACGAAGCCACGCTCATTCGGCGGCTGGCCGCGACCGATCCGACCACCATCGGCAGCCCGTCCGCAAGGAACTCGGGGGACAGGGCGAGAAGCAGCGGACATTGTCAGCGACAATGGACCGCGCGCACCATGAGAATTTCTCAAATCCCTTTCAATCCCTCACGCCACCACAAGCCGGGCAGCGGAGCCCTTTCGACCAACCGATCACGCACCTGACCAGACGGACAAATCCTACCCTGTCCTTGACGCCACCGCGCGCAGAACAGCCGTAGTATCGCAGAGCCTTACCCTGCCTGGTTGAGCCTAGTTGGCTACTGAAGGGGCGAGGACCGCTATGTTCCCGCCGAGCCGAATTGTCTGCCTCACCGAGGAAACCGTCGAGACGCTCTATCTGCTCGGCGAGCAGCATCGCATCGTAGGATCTCGGGCTATGTCGTGGGCCCGCCGCAGGCTCGCCGTGAAAAGCCGCGCGTGAGCGCTTTCACGTCGGCGAACATCGACAAGATCCTCGCGCTGCAGCCAGACCTTGTATTGGCGTTCTCCGACCTCCAGGCGGATATCGTCGCCGATCTCGTTCGCCGCGGGATCGACGTGCACGCGTTCAATCAACGAACCATTACGGGGATCCTCGACATGATCCGGATGGTCGGGGCAATGGTGGACGCGAATGACAGGGCCGAAGAGCTCGTCGGGAGCCTCGAAACCCGTTTAGCCGAAGCCCGGCGCCGGGCGGAATGCCTACCGGAGCGGCCAAGGGTGTTCTTCGAGGAGTGGGACGATCCGCTGATCTCCGCAATTGGCTGGGTCTCGGAGCTTATCGAGATCGCCGGCGGCACCGACATCTTCGCCGACTGCAGGGATCGGGGCGCTGCCAAGGACCGCATTGTGACCGCCGAGGAGATCGTCGAGGGGGAACCGAATCTGATCATCGGCTCGTGGTGCGGCAAGAAATTTCGGCCCGAGCGGGTCGTAGCGCGGCCTGGGTTTGCTGAAATCCCGGCGGTGCGGGACCAAGATATCTACGAAATCAAATCGTCGCTGATCTTGCAGCCCGGCCCGGCTGCATTGACCGACGGCCTTGCGGAACTTGAGAGAATTATCGGGCGATGGGCAGCATCTCACGCGGCTCATGTGGAATAATATTCTGTGACCGCGCGACGCGGGAGAGGATGGAACGCGTCAACATCGCTGAAAAGTTTGCCCGGTTCTCGGATCAGTGGCAGCCCAAGATCGTGGCCGAGCTCAATGGCCAGCACTGCGGCCGACCAAGAGGCCGAAGTCATCGTGCTAGAGCCGACGGGTGTCCTCAATACGGGGAACCTCATCGACGAAAAGTTCACGGCCCCAACAGGAGTCAAGATTTGAGTAGCTCCGATTGAATAACTCGCTACCCCACCCGCGCTCACCAACGCTCATCATCGTCGCCAACGAGCAGCTCCGGGTGGGGCTTTTCGAATTCTACTTAGTCAATTTTGTTTGCCCGAATCGGCTCTGCGCATCGCAGTCGAAGATTTCTTCACGCAAGACCCAAGGCTCTAGATGTAACGATCCTTGCCAGTTCGGCTTGACCGCCCGTAAGCTAACGAGCGAGACGGGCGTGGGAACGCCGGTCGAGGAGGCTTCAATGACACGAAAAGGATTTTTTTGGCTCGCCTTAGGGTCGTTAGCCGCGGCCACGTGTCTCGCATCACCGGGAACGCGCGCGGACGAGCCCACCAAGACGATTAAGATCGGCGTGGTCTACGATTTGACTGGGCCGTTCGCCGGCGGCGGGTCCGACCTACAATACCTCGGCGCAAAGATCATGATCGACTGGTTCAATCAGCACGGTGGCATCGACGGCTACAGGGTAGAGCCGATCTACGCCGATGCGCAGAGCAAGCCCGATGTCGCGATCAATGAGGCCGTCCGCTTGATCGAGCAGGAGAAGGTGGACATGCTGCTCGGCTTTTATTCTTCGGCCGAGTGCGTACCGGCGGCGGCACGTGTTGAACAATTTAAGAAGTTCATGTGGATCACCACCTGCATTGCCTCACCGGTACTGGAGGGGCGAGACCTGAAATACGTTTTCCGACCGCAGCCTTATGGGCGGCAGTGGGGTTTGACTTCGACCGCGATGGTCGACGTTTATTCGAAGGTGCAGCTCGATAAGGAGCCGAAAGATTTACGGGTCGCCATCATTCATGAAGACGGCCCCTACGGCACCGATGTCGCCAAGGGCACTGTAGAGGGCTCCAAGAAATACGGGTTCCAGATCGTCGACGACGAAGGATATTCGTCGAGCACCCCAGACCTATCCTCCCTGATCACCAAACTCAAACGGGCACATCCAGATGTGATCTTCCACACCGGCTACAACCCGGACATTACGCTTTTCCTACGCCAGGCGCGTGAGCTCGGGCTACATTTCGGCACGCTGATCGGCCACGGCGCCGGCTACGGAGTCTACTCGAAGCTGAAGGAGACAGCGGGCAAGGACGTCAACTATTTCTTCAATGTCGACCCGATCTCAATTTGGCAGACAAATTCGAAGTCGCTACAGCCGGACCTTCTTCCGATGATCAAGCTGGTCGGCGACGCCTATGAGAAGGCAAAGCCGGATACAATCATCAAATCGGCCCACGTCGGCATGGCAGCCTCCAATACCTACCTGTTCCTGACCAACGTGCTCCCGCGGGCGATCAAGAAATACGGTGGTATCACCTCGGACGATCTGCGCCAGGCGGCGCTCGACACCGATCTGTCTGAGGGGGCCACGATGCTCGGCTTCGGCGTGAAGTTCGAGCCTCCGGGTGAGGCGATGGCCGGCCAGAACGAACGCGCCTACCCGGTAATCGTC
>Ga0306923_10005597_pt1 | contig 12264 bp, 10 predicted proteins | sample sta12Can44000108_FD_203841 | JGI IMG/M metagenome (GOLD analysis project Ga0306923, IMG submission 203841) | Lab enrichment of tropical soil microbial communities from Luquillo Experimental Forest, Puerto Rico - statanox.12C.anox.44.000.108 (v2)... | ecosystem: Environmental > Terrestrial >...
ACGAGCTGCTCCGCTACTGGACGCGCGTCATGGACGCGGCGGGAGCGATGCTCTTCGGGCGCCGGACCTACGAGCTGATGGAGGACGCCTGGCCCCAGGTGGCGCGAGACCCGAAGGCGACACGGTCGAACCGGGACTGGGCGAAGAAGCTCGAAGCCAAGCCCAAGTACGTGGTCTCGACGACGCGCCGCGACTTCCCGTGGAGCAACACGCATCACGTCGAAGGGGACCTGACCCTGGCGGTGAAGGCGTTGAAGAAGGCCACGCCGCGCGGACTGCTGGTCGGTAGCCCCACCCTCTCGGCGGCGCTTCAGCGCCTGGACCTCGTGGACGAATATCGCTTCGTGGTCCACCCCGTGGTGGCCGGGCACGGTCCGTTCTTGTTTTCCGGGCTGCAGCCCTCATTGCGCCTGAAGTTCGTGGCCGCGACGCGGCTCAAGTCGGGCATCGTGGCGTTGCACTATCGCCGGCGCTAGCCGCGGTCCGAGTGGCACCGGCCCTTGCCTGCCGTTTGCGCGGCGGCCGTGGGGGCGAGGTCCACGGGGTCGAGCAGCTCGTGGCGAGGCACGAGGTGTCCGGGGCGGGCGTGCGCTGGCGGCGCCGCCATGAAAAGATAGCGGCGTGAACGAGCTCGCGCCCACCCTCGCCGACTTCGCCAGCCCGGTCCTCCAGCCGCTCGCCGACGACACGCCGCTCGCGCGGCGTCGCGAGGCGCTCGGTCTAGCGGTGATGGTCTGGAACGCGGTCATCCTCGACAGGAACGGGGGCGACCATGTCGCCACGATCCTCGAGCAGCTCGCGCGCCTCCCCGAGCCGGGCGGGATCATCCTTACGCGCCTCGCCGAGGATCTCGTCGCGCGGAAGAAGGAGCGGTACCCCGGTGACCTTCGTGTCGTCGTTCGCTGGGAACTCACGGAGCTGGCGCCCGGCCAGCTGTCGCTGCAGGTAGAGGGGGGGCCGGCCACGTAGAGGGGGCCGGATACGTAGACCCGTCATTCCGGTGCCCGACGATGCGCCCGCGCGACCTCGCTCTCGTCCTGCTGGTCGTCCTCCTGTGGGGCGTGAACTTCGTCGTCATCAAGCTCGGTCTCCGTGGGGTCTCGCCGTTCGTGCTCGGCGGGCTCCGGTTCACGTTCACCGCCCTGCCCGCGATCTTCTTCTTGCGGCGCCCGAAGCTGCCGTTCCGCCTCTACGCCGGGTTCGCGCTCACCACCTTCCTCGGGCAGTTCACGTTGCTGTTCTGGGCGATCAAGGTCGGGATGCCGACCGGCCTCTCGTCGGTCGTCCACCAGTCTCAGGCGTTCTTCACCGTGCTGCTCGCGGCGGTCGTCCTCGGCGAGCGGCCGCGCCCCGCGCAGTTGGCCGGAATGATGGTCGCCGCGCTTGGGCTCGCCTCGATCGCCACCGGCAGCGGCACGTCATTCCCGCTCGCAGGGTTCGCGCTGAACCTCTGCGCGGCGATGGCATGGGCGGCGGGGAACCTCGTCGCCCGCTCGCTCGCGCGTCATGGCGAGGTGAACGCGCTCGCGTTCGTGGTCTGGTCCGCGCTCCCGCTTCCGATCCCGTTCTTCGCGCTCGCATGGGCGTTCGAGGGCCGCGACGCGGTAACTGCCAGCCTTACCGCAATGGACGCGCTCTCGTGGGCGGCGGTGGCGTACCTCGCGTTCGGCGCGACGCTCACGGGCTACGGCCTCTGGAGCCGGCTTCTGAGGACGTACCCAGCGGCGCAGGTGGCGCGGTTCACGCTCCTCGTGCCCGTGATCGGGCTCGGCTGCGGGTGGCTCGCGCTCGGCGAGCGGCTGAGCGCTGCGCAGCTCGTGGGATCCGCGCTCGTGACCGCCGGGCTCGCGCTGCCGTTCGCCGCGGCGGCTTCGTCACGCCTCGTAGGCCGCGGGCTGTAGCGATCTACGGCAACAACCGCCCGATCTGCTCGACGTCGCAGGGCTTCGCGATGTGCGCGTCGAAGCCTGCCTCGATGGCGCGCTTCACGTCCTCGGGCTGGGCGTAGCCGCTCAGAGCGATAAGCCGCATCCCGTTCGCGCCGCTCGCGCGCAGCGCCTTCGCGACCTCGTACCCGCTCATGCCCGGCAGCCCGATGTCGCATAGCACCACGTCCGGCGGGTTCGCGCGCGTCCTCTCGATGGCCATCGGCCCGTCGTGCGCCACCTCGACGGAGTGGCCGAGCATCCTGAGAAGGTCCGCGAGCGACTCGGCGGCGTCAGGGTTGTCATCCACGACGAGGACACGGCGACTCTCGTGGCGACGCTGCACATCTGGCGCCTGGCTGTGCTCCGCGCCGGCCACTGCCGCGAGCGGCACTCGAACGACGAACTCTGCCCCCTTCCCCCTGCCTGCGCTGCTCGCCTCGACGCTTCCGCCGTGCAGCTCCGCGATCCCCTTCGCGAGCGCGAGGCCGAGGCCGAGGCCGCCTTCGGTGCGCGCCAGCGTCGGGGCGCCCTGCGTGAAGGCGTCGAACATCTTCGGCAGCAGCGCCGGATCGATGCCTGCGCCCGTGTCACGCACCGAGAGCTCCGCGTGGTCGTCCATGGTGCGCAGCGACAGCACGACGTCTTCGCCACGGCGCGAGAACTTAGCGGCGTTGTGGAGCAGGTTGCCGACGACTTGCGTGATCCGCGTCGTGTCGGCGTCGACCCAGACCTCCGCGGTGGGGAGCGACGTGTGGAACGCGATGCCCCGCTCGGTCATCAGCAGCCGGTAGTCGTCCGCGGCCCGCCAGACCACCTCCCGCAGATCGATCTTCTCCCGCCGAAGCTCGATCTTGCCGTGGGCGATGCGCGTCACGTCGAGGAGGTCGTCCACGAGCCGCGTCATGTGGGTGAGCTGCCGGTTCGCGATCTCCTTCGCCCTCCGAGCCTGCTGGCTGTCGGGCTCCGCGTGATCGAGGAGGTAGAGTGAGTGCCTGATCGGCGCGAGCGGGTTGCGCAGCTCGTGAGAGAGCATGCCGAGGAACTCGTCCTTGCGGCGGTCGGCCTCGCGGAGCGCCAGCTCCGCGCGCTTCAGGTCCGAGATGTCGCGAGTGATCGCGAGGAGGAAGCGTTCACCGTTGGCCTCGAACAGTTGCGCCGAGATGGACGCGGTGAACACGGTCCCATCTCTCCGGCGGATCGCAGCCTCGGCGTGCTCGACTCTCCCTGTGCTCAGCAGGAGCGCCATCAGGCGTTCCCGCTCTTCCCAGTCGACCCAGACATTCAGGTCGACGACGGTCTTCCCCAGTGCCTGCTCGCGGGGCCAGAGGGTGAGCTGCTCGAAGCTCCTGTTCACGGCAACGTACACGCCGCCGCCCCGCAGCCGAGTGATGTTGATCGCGTCCGGGGAAGCCGCGAAGGCTGCCTGGAGCCGCTCGTCGCTCTCGCGCAACGCCTCCTCGGCGCGCTTGCGTTCCGTGATGTCGCGCACCACGCTGATCAGCGTGTGCGTGCCGTCCACGGTGACGCCTCGGGAGCTGACCTCCACGGGGAACGTCGAGCCGTCCCGCCGCTGGTGAACCGACTCGAGGAGCACACCGCGTACGTCGGCCTCGGCCATCTGCGACGCGATCAGTGCGCGCGTCTCAGGCGCCCGCAGGTCGTGGATCGTCAGGTCGAGAAGCTCGTCGCGAGTGTAGCCGTAGGCCGACGTCGCGGCAGGGTTGGCCTCGAGGATGCGTCCGTCCTCATGACGCATGATGAGGATGATGTCGCGGCTCTGCTGCACCACCAGCTCGTAACGGCTCTGGTCGGTGAGGAGCGAGCTGGATGGCTGTGCTGCCATGAGCAGTAACCTTTGCGGTACGGTTGGCGGCGACGCGGGCCCAGCCCGAGGATCAGCGCAAGACCGAGCGGGCTATCACCATCCGCTGCACCTCGCTCGTCCCCTCCCCGATCTCGCAGAGCTTCGCGTCCCGGTAGTACCGTTCCACCGGAAAGTCCTTCGTGTACCCGTAGCCGCCGTGGATCTGGATCGCCCGCGAGGTGGCGCGCATCGCAGCCTCGCTCGCGTAGAGCTTGGCCATGGACGCCTCCCGGCCGAACGGCGCGCCGGAGTCGCAGAGCGCGGCGGCCCGATGCACGAGGAGGCGCGCGGCGGAGAGCTCGGTCGCGACGTCCGCGAGCATGAAGGCGATGGCCTGGTGCTCGGCGATGGGCTTGCCGAAGGTCCGGCGCTCCTTCGCGTAGGCGCGCGACTCCTCGAGCGCGCCGCGGGCGAGGCCGACCGCGAGCGCGCCGATGGTGACCCGGCCACGGTCGAGGATCTGGAGGGTGTTCAGGAACCCTTGATCGACGTCCCCGAGCCGCTGCGCGTCCGGGACCTCGACGTCCTCGAGGAGGAGCTCGGCCGTGTCGGAGCTTCGCATCCCGAGCTTTCCGTGGATGGGGCGCTGTGAGAACCCTTTCATCCCCTTCTCCAGGATGAACGCGGTGATGCCGTGCTGCCGCCGCTCGGGCGCCGTCCGCGCGAGCACGACGAAGGTGTCGCCCACCGTGCCCTGGGTGATGAAGGTCTTCGCGCCGTTCAGGACCCACCCGTCGCCCCGCCGGACGGCGGTGGTCTGCATGGCGGCGGCGTCCGACCCGGAGCCGGGCTCGGTGAGCCCCCACGCGGCGAGTCGCTCGCCGCGGGCGAGCGGGGGGAGGTACTTCCGCCGCTGCGCGTCCGTCCCGAAGCGGAGGATGTGCCCGGTGCCGAGCCCGTTGTGGCTCGCGACCGTGAGCGCGAGCGACCCGTCGTACCGGGCGAGCTCCTCGACCACGACCGCCACGGCGAGCGCGCCGAGCCCGGCGCCGCCCAGCTCCTCGGGCACGGTCATGCCCATGATCCCGAGCGGCCCGAGCTGCCTCACCACCTCCCACGGGAACCGCTCCGCCTCGTCCCACTCCCGCGCGCGCGGCTTCACCTCCGCCTCGCAGAGGTCGCGGACGGTGCGCTGGATCTGGACGACTTCCTCCGGCAGCTCGAAGTCCATGTCGTGCTCCCCGACGGCTCAGACCGGGAGCACGCCCCGCTTCCGCTCGGCGGGCGGCGCGTACCCCTCGGCGTAGAGCCGGAACCGGCGCGCGAGCTCGTCACGGAGCCGCGCCCCGGGCACCACGGCCTCGACCACCAGCTCGCTCGCGAGCTTCAGGAGGTCGATGTCCTTGCGGTACTCCTCCCGGAGCGCGGCGACGAAGGCGGCCCGCTCCGCCTCCGGCTTCTCCTGGATCTTGTTGAAGTAGACGGCGTTCACCGCCGCCTCCGGCCCCATCACCGCGATCATCGCCTGCGGCAGGGCGAGCGTCGCCGACGGGGCGAAGCCGGGGCCGTCCATCGCGTAGAGCCCCGCGCCGTACGCCTTCCGCACGACGACGCAGATGCGCGGCACCGTCGCCTCGGAGACGGCGCTGATCATCTTCGCGCCCGCGCGGATGATCCCCGCCCGCTCGACCTTCGTGCCGATCATGAACCCCGGCACGTCTGCGAGGTAGAGGAGCGGGACGTTGAAGGCGTCGCAGAGCCAGATGAAGCGCGCCGCCTTGTCCGCGGAGTCGACGAACAGGACGCCCCCCTTCACCTTCGACTGGCTGGCGAGGATCCCCACCACCCTGCCGTCGAGCCGCGCGAGGCCGGTGACGAGCTCCCCCGCCCAGAGCGCCTTCACCTCCAGGAACGAGCCCTCGTCGACGATCGCCTCGATGAGCTCCTTCACGTCGAAGGGCTTGTTCTGGTCGGGCGGGACCATCTCCTCGATCCTCCGCGCGCCGGAGCGCGGCGGACGGGCGGGCGCGTCGGGCGGCAGCCCCCGCCGGCTCTGCGGCAGGTACGAGAACCAGCGGCGCGCGAGCGCGATCGCCTCCTCCTCCGTCTTCACCAGGAAGTCGCCGCAGCCCGAGACGGCGCAGTGCATCCGCGCCCCGCCGAGCTCCTCGAGCGTCACCTTCTCGCCGATCACCATCTCGGCCATGCGCGGCGAGCCGAGGTACATCGAGGCGTTCCCCTCGACCATGATCACGACGTCGCAGAACGCCGGGATGTACGCGCCGCCGGCGGCGGACGGGCCGAACAGCAGGCAGATCTGCGGCACCTCGCCGGAGAGGTGGACCTCGTTGTGGAAGATGCGCCCGGCGCCGCGCCGGCCGGGGAACATCTCGACCTGGTCCGTGATGCGCGCGCCGGCGGAGTCGACCAGGTAGAAGAGCGGGAGCCGATTCGCCGCCGCGACCTCCTGGACGCGCAGGATCTTCTCTACGGTGCGCGCCCCCCAGCTCCCCGCCTTCACGGTCGAGTCGTTGGCCATGACGCAGACGGCGCGCCCGCCGATCCGGCCCATGCCGGTGACGACCCCGTCCGCGGGCAGCTCCGGATCGAGGGCGTTCGCGAGGGCGGCGTCCTCGACGAAGGACCCCTCGTCGAGGAGCAGCCGCAGCCGCTCGCGCGCGAAGAGCTTCCCCTGCTCCGCGTTCTTCCGGTGGTAGCGCTCTGCGCCGCCCTGCTCGACGCGCGCGAGCTCGCGCTCGACGCGCGCGTCAGGGCCGAGGTCCTCGGGCTTCATCGACCCTCCTCCGGAGGTTCCGTCGGCGTCCATGCCTTCCCGCTCCCATGCGCTCGCCGTCACTCGCCGGTGAAGACGGGCGGTCGCTTCTCCGCGAACGCGCGGAGCGCCTCGACCCGATCCTTCGTCCCGAGGCAATCCTGGTACATCCGGTTCTCGAGCTCCAGCGCCTCCTCGAGCGGCAGGTGGAACCCGCGGTCGATCGCGCGCTTCGCCTGGCGCAGCGAGATCGGAGCGTTCCGCGCGATCCGCTCCGCGAGCGCGAGCGCCTCGTCGCGGACGCGGGCGGCGGGGGCGAGCTGCGTGACGAGCCCCATCGCGAGCGCCTCCGCCGCGGAGATCCGGCGCGCCGTGAGCACGAGGTCCTTGGCCCGCCCCACGCCGACGATCCGGGCGAGCCGCTGCGTCCCGCCGCCGCCCGGGATGATGCCGAGCGAGACCTCGGGGAGCCCGAGCTGGACTCCGTCGGCCGCGACGCGCAGGTCGCAGGCGAGCGCGAGCTCGAGGCCGCCGCCGAGCGCGGCGCCGTTCAGGGCGGCAACGAACGGCTGCGGGGCCTCCTCGATGCCGCGCAGCGCCCGGCGCAGCCCCTGGTGGAAGGCATGGACGTCGTCGGCCGACATCGCCGCCCGCTCCTTCAGATCCGCGCCCGCACAGAACGCCTTGTCGCCCGCGCCGGTGAGGACGACGCAGCGGAGCGTCCGGTCCGCCCTGGCGCGCGCGAGGTGCTCGCCAAGCTCCCGCAGCATCGCCATCGAGATGGCGTTCCGGCGCCCCTCGCCGTCGATCGTCCAGAGCTCGCTCGCGCCGCGTCGCTCGATCCGAAACTCCATGCGCGCCTCCCTGGGGACCCTGCTCAGGCCGGGGATCCGGCCTCGGCGGGCGCGCCGCCCCGGGCGCGCTCGGCCTGCAGCGTCTTCCCCGGCAGCGACCGCCCGACGAGCCGCTCCGCAAGCTCGCCCGCGCGGACGAGCCGGTCGAGGTCGACGCCGGTCTCGTAGCCCATGCCGTGGAGCATGTAGACGAGGTCCTCGGTCGCGAGGTTCCCGGACGCGCCCGGCGCGTAGGGGCAGCCGCCGAGCCCGCCGATCGAGGCGTCGAACGTCGAGATGCCCTCCTCGAGGCCGACGAGGACGTTCGCGAGCGCCGTGCCCCGCGTGTCGTGCATGTGCAGCGCGAGCGCCTCAGGGCGCGCGACCCGCAGGAGCAGCTCGAGCACGAGCCGGGTCTGGTTCGGCGTCGCGACGCCGATCGTGTCGCCGAGCGAGACCTGGTAGCAGCCGAGGGCGAGGAGCCGCTCGACGATGGCCGTGGCGCGGAGCGGATCGACCCGCCCCTCGTAGGGGCAGCCCCAGACCGTCGAGACATAGCCGCGGACCCGGAGGCCGCGCGCGCGAGCGTTCGGGACGAGCGCCTCGAGCTCGCGGAAGGCCTCCTCGATCGACCGGTTGATGTTCTTCCGCGAGTGGGTCTCCGAGGCGGAGAGGAACACGGCGGCGTCGACGGGCGGGCGGTCCGCGCCCGCGCGCGCGAGCGCGCCCTGGAGCCGGTCGAGCCCCTTCGCGTTCGGGACGAGCGCGACGTACCCGACCCCGGGCGCGCGGGGCAGGCCGGCGACGACCTCGTCCGCGTCTGCGAGCTGCGGGATCCAGCGCGGCGACACGAAGCTCGTCGCCTCGATGCGGGAGAGCCCGGCCTCGACCAGCGCGCGTACGAGCGCGAGCTTGCCGGCGGTCGGGACGGCACGCGCCTCGTTCTGGAGCCCGTCGCGTGGGCCCACCTCGTACACCGTCACCCGGGGTGCCATCGCCGAGATCCTAATACCGGCACGGCGCCGGGACCTTCGTCCGGGTGGGGCCCGAATGGTTGTAGGAGGGGCCGCGCCTGCTCGAGCTCCTTACCGGAGCACCGCGAGCGGCGGCTCGCCCCCGGCGCACGGCGCGGCCTCGCCCTCCGCCCGCGAGGCGACCTGCCCGAGGTGCCCGTGGATCTTCATGGAGCAGAACTTCGGGCCGCACATCGAGCAGAACTCGGCCGACTTGAAGGCCTCGTGGGGGAGGGTCTCGTCGTGCTTGGCGCGCGCGGCGTCCGGGTCGAGCGAGAGCTCGAACTGCTTCTTCCAGTCGAACGCGTAGCGGGCGCGGGAGAGCGCGTCGTCCCGGTCGCGCGCGCCGGGCCGGTGGCGGGCCACGTCCGCGGCGTGGGCGGCGATCTTGTAGGCGATGATCCCCTGGCGGACGTCGTCGATGTTCGGGAGCCCGAGGTGCTCGGCCGGCGTCACGTAGCAGAGCATGGCCGCGCCGTGCTGGGCGGCGACCGCCGCCCCGATCGCGCTCGTGATGTGGTCATAGCCGGGCGCCACGTCGGTGACGAGCGGGCCGAGGACGTAGAACGGCGCCTCGTCGCAGAGCTCCCGCTCCTTCTCCATGTTCATCGGGATCTGGTCGAGCGGCACGTGCCCCGGCCCCTCGACCATCACCTGGACGCCCCGCGCCCAGGCGCGGCGGGTGAGCTCGCCCAGCACCTTCAGCTCCGCGAACTGCGCGGCGTCGGACGCGTCCGCGAGCGAGCCGGGCCGGAGCCCGTCGCCCAGCGAGAACGTCACGTCGTACTTGCGGAAGATGTCGCAGAGCGCATCGAAGTGCGTGTAGAGCGGGTTCTCTGCCTTGTTCGAGAGCATCCACTGCGCCATGAGCGCGCCGCCGCGCGAGACGATGCCCGTGACGCGCCCGGCCGCGAGCGGCACGATGTCCCGGAGCACGCCCGCGTGGATCGTCATGTAGTCGACGCCCTGCGCCGCCTGCGCCTCGACGATCTCGAGCATCATCGCCGGCGTGAGGTCCTCGACCTCCTTCACGTGGGCGAGGCACTCGTAGATCGGCACCGTCCCGACGGGGAGCACGCTGTGGCGGAGGATCGCCTCGCGGATGAGCGGGATGTCGCCGCCGGTCGAGAGGTCCATCACGGTGTCCGCGCCGTGCTTGACGCACACCGCGAGCTTCGCGAGCTCCTGCTCGACGTCGGAGGTGACCGCGCTGTTGCCGATGTTCGCGTTGATCTTGCAGGTGGCCGCCACGCCGATGCCGATCGGCTCGAGCTCGGGGTGGCGCACGTTCGCGGGGATGACCATCCGGCCGCGGGCGACCTCGGCGAGGACGAGCTCGGGCGCGAGCCGCTCGCGCCCGGCGACGTGGGCGATCTCCTCCGTCAGGACGCCCTCGCGCGCGCGCTCCAGCTGCGTGGCGTGCTGCCCGTTCCGCTTCGCGATCCACTCCGCGCGCATCGGCACCTCTCTCGACTGGGGGCCGCGAAAGCTAGCGAAGCGCCAGCCGGGGGTCAACGCGGGGGCCCCGTCGAGACCCGCTTCCCGGACGCGCCAGGTCGATGACTAGGCGAGACGGCGAGGGCGCCCTCCCCTGCGGAAGGCGCCCCGAGCTCCGCTCGAGCGCTCGCTACCGCAGCGCTCGGAACGCCTCCCGACCCGCGTAGCGGGCCGTCTTGCCGAGCTCCTCCTCGATCCGCAGGAGCTGGTTGTACTTCGCGACGCGGTCGGTGCGCGACGCCGAGCCCGTCTTGATCTGCCCGCAGTCGCAGGCGACCGAGAGGTCCGCGATCGTCGTGTCCTCCGTCTCGCCCGAGCGGTGGCTCATCACGCTCGTGTAGGCGGCGCGGTGCGCCATGCGCACGGCCTCGAGCGTCTCGGTGAGCGAGCCGATCTGGTTCACCTTGACGAGGATGGAGTTCGCCACGCCCTCCTGGATTCCGCGCGAGAGGCGCGTGACGTTGGTGACGAAGAGGTCGTCGCCGACGAGCTGGAGCTTCCCGCCGAGGCGGTCGGTGAGGAGCTTCCACGTCGCCCAGTCGTCCTCGGCGCAGCCGTCCTCGATCGAGACGATCGGGTACTTCGCGGCGAGCCCGGCGTAGAAGTCGACGAGCCCCTTGCCGTCGAAGCTCTTCCCCTCCCCCTCGAGCGCGTACTTCCCGGAGCCCTTGTCGTAGAACTCGCTCGCGGCGCAGTCGAGCGCGAGCGCGACCTGCTCGCCGGCCTTGAGCCCTGCCTGCTTGATCGCCTCCATGATGAGCGCGAGCGCCTCCTCGTTCGAGCCGAGGCTCGGCGCGTAGCCGCCCTCGTCTCCGACGCCCGTCGCGGCGCCCTTCTTCTTCAGGACGCTCTTCAGCGCGTGGAAGATCTCCGCACCGTAGCGGAGCGCCTCGGCGAAGCTCGGGGCGCCGAGCGGCACGACCATGAACTCCTGGATGTCGACGTTCGAGTCGGCGTGGGCGCCGCCGTTCAGGATGTTCATGAGCGGCACGGGGAGCGTGCGCGCCCCGACGCCGCCGACGTAGCGGTACAGCGGGAGCCCGTGCGCCTGCGCCGCCGCCTTGGCTGCCGCGAGGGAGACGCCGAGGATGGCGTTCGCGCCGAGCTTCGCCTTGGTCGGGGTCCCGTCGAGCTCGATCATCTTCGAGTCGAGCGCCGCCTGGTTGGCCGCGTCGAGCCCGACGACGGCGGGGCCGATCACGTCGATCACGTTCGCCACGGCCTTGCGGACGCCCTTGCCGAGGTAGCGACCCTTGTCGCCGTCGCGCAGCTCGAGCGCCTCGTGCTCGCCCGTCGACGCGCCGGACGGCACTGCCGCCCGACCCACGTCGCCCGTCCCGACCGCCACCTCGACCTCGACGGTGGGGTTCCCGCGCGAGTCGAGGATCTCGCGCGCCGTCACGTTGATGATCTCGGTCATGTCCCCTCCGGGCCCTTCGGCGCGCCGCGTCAGGCGGGCGTCTCGCGGATTCGAGGTGGGGGAATCTGCCCCCCTGTCCCGGTGCGGTCAATCGTTTCCGCGGCGCCGCCGGCCCGTCACATGGACCAAAGAACACTACGGGCGCGAGACCTCCCGGTCCGCGCCCGCCTCGGACGTTCGCGCCTGGCGACCGTCGTTCAGCTCGGGGACGAGTAATCGATGATCACGACCCCCCGGTCGTCGTCGCGCCCGGGGCGCTCCGGACGCTCGGGGTCGTCGCGCTCGGGGCGGCGGTGGTTCGGTGGGGGGACCGGCAACTCGGCGGCCGGCCGGTCGTCGCGGCTCCGATCGCGCTCGCGGCGCTTGATCTCCTCGATGACGTAGGCGTCCAGCATTTCGACTCCCCAAGCCACGTCTTCTCTAGAGACGACCTGCAGCGCTCGGTTTCACCTGCAAGCCGCATTCCCCGTCGACCGCCCTCCCGATGGCTTCCCCCGATCTTTAATGACGCCCGTGGGTCTTTCGCCAATTCACGTCGACCCTAAAGGGCTCGCTTCGATCCTACGTAGCACCCGCCCACCGCGGAAGTAAAGGCTGGGCGCGGCGGGTCGGCGGTGGGCACGCCTGCGCGGCGGTCCCCTCCGAGCCCGACGGCGAGGTGATCTGCGGGCGTGCCGCTGCGGCCCGGGACCGTGAGGCACGTGCCGCACCCAGTTCAGCCGTGCTCCGCGCGGTGCTTGAACGCGTCGAGGGTGCGGGGGAGCTGCACCTTCGTGAGCTCGTCGCTCACCCGGTCGACGAGCGCCTGGGGCACGAGCGGCGGACGCGTGACCTGGATCTCCACCGTGTACCGCGCGCGTGTCTTCCCGCCCGCGTCGGAGAGATCCCACGAGCCGTTCGAGACCTTCATCATCTCGCCGGAGACGAGCGACCAGGCGACGCGCGTCGGGCGATGCTCCTCGTGACGGAGCACGTACCGGATCCGCTTCACGCCGA
>Ga0306923_10005601_pt1 | contig 12258 bp, 8 predicted proteins | sample sta12Can44000108_FD_203841 | JGI IMG/M metagenome (GOLD analysis project Ga0306923, IMG submission 203841) | Lab enrichment of tropical soil microbial communities from Luquillo Experimental Forest, Puerto Rico - statanox.12C.anox.44.000.108 (v2)... | ecosystem: Environmental > Terrestrial > Soil...
GGCAGGCGAACTGCCACGGCCAAACTGTCTCCGCAATGGCTGAGGAGTTTGGGGGCATAGATGCCTCCGCTTCGACTCTGGGGTACTCCAGCGTTTCTGCGCTGCAGGACGACGGCATCAGGGTGTTTTGCGGGCAATAGTGTAGCGGTGTCCAGATCGAGTACGCCAAAGTTGCGCTGACTCGCGCGGGCCGGTCCCCTTGTCTAGCTTAGTGCTCCCGTTCGGAATTACGGTGACGTATTTGGATGGGTCAGGCCGCGGGAGCAAACCGTTTGTTTTCGATTTTGCCAAGGAGAGTAGCCAGATCTTTGCGAGTGAAAGTCCATTGAAACGGAGAAGACGTTGGCTCGGCGTGACAGAGCATCCGCTGCTCGCGGAGAACGTGGAGGAAAAAGCTGCACGCTCTGAGCGTTAATCGAGAGGATGGCCCGCATAATCAAATAGAATCAACCAGGGCGCTTTCGGCTGCTTCGGTAGCTCCCCAGAAGCCATCCCGCCGGCATGACGCAATGACGGAAGGCTTGTCGACGCAGGAAGGCTGCTTAGGGGGGCCTTTCGGAAGAGAGCGATGCTAACACCAGTCGCCTTGCAGAGCGTACTCGTTTGAACGCAGGCTTTAGGTGCATGTAGAATTCAGCCTAGAACGGCATACATGCACATACTCATCACCGGCGCGAATGGTTTCGTGGGGCGCTACTTCGTAGAACGGCTTAGAGACCAAAGAGGGACCGGCAATCCCGTTGGCTGGTACGAGCTTCTTACACTGGTGGACATTCGTCTCGACGCGAACTTCACAGACCCGCGAATCCGATTGGTCGCAGGCAGTCTCGCGGATTCTCAGGTAATCGACCAAGCCGTCCATCCCGCGGTCGATTGCGTCTTTCATCTTGCGTGTGTCCCCGGGCGTGCCGCGGAACGGGATTATGACCTCGGCCGGGAGGCGAATCTCTACGGCGCCATCCGGCTGCTGGACGCGTTGCGATCTCAATCGCGACCACCGAAATTCGTGTTTTCCAGTTCGGTGGCGGTGTTCGGAACGCCGTTGCCGGACCGCGTGGACGACGACACGCTTCCGCTGCCGACGCTCAGCTACGGCTCTCAAAAGCTGATGGTGGAAGCGCTCGTGAACGACTACACCCGCCGCGGTTGGATCGATGGATTGTCGCTACGCCTTTCGGGGATTGTGGCGCGGCCGGCGAGTTCGGCGTCGAACCTCTCGTCGTTCCTGAGCGAAGCGATGTATGCCGCGAAAGCCGGTCGCTCTTTTACCATGCCGATGGCGCCGGGCGTGGCCACGTGGCTAATGTCGGTGCCGTGCTGCGTTGACAATCTCCTTCATGCAGCTGCGATTCCGGCGGGCGAACTGCCCGCGCAGCGGTCGTGGACGCTGCCAACATTTCGCGTTTCGATGAGCGATCTCGTCGACGGCCTTGCGAGCCTCTACGGTGCGAGCGTAAAGGATCGTTTCGCGTATGCGCCGGATTCCGCCGTGGAGGGGATTTTCGGGCAGCCGCCGATCACGACCGCGATGGCAGATCGGCTTGGTTTTTGGAACGATGGAGATATCGTCACGCTGATTCGCCGCGCGATGTCGGTGAGCTAATTCGACGGGTGTTCGATGCGGATGTCGTGGAGCATCGGATCCTCCCGCCGCGCGATTTCGGTATCGAAGCGGACTCCGCAGTTCGAGCACAGGAACATGCGGAATTCCATCTGATTCGCAATCTGCGCTTGCGACGGTTCGAGAGCGGGCCCGAACGATTGAATCGCATCCCTTCGCACGTGTGTTTCGGACTTGTAATTCGAGTTCATGGGCCCGAGATCGTGCGCGCAGTTTCCGCACACCCATCGACCGTCGCAGTGGGCCAGCGCATCGCCGCAACAGACGGCGCCGCGCGGCGGCTGTGGTTCGGCACACGCGGCGCGGCCCAGGCGCTCGCTTCGCATCCGGAGCCGCTTCGTCTTGGTGGAGACGACATCCACGGTATGCGTGCGACGCTCATCCAAGCTGTTCCGCAGCACGACTCCATACACGGCTTCAATTGCGCTCGGTTCGAACAGGCCAGCATGAACGTCGGCCAGACAGGCGGCGGGATCGCGCGACAGTGGATCCCCGAACCCGGACGTGGTCGAGCCCGACCATTCGAATACGGCGTTTTCGCCAACCGGTAGTCCCGTCGCTTTCGGAGAAACCATTACTTCCGCTCCGCCAAGACCGTCGATTCCTTGCGGCATCGCGCCCGCGTGGAAACAGTCCTGGATTGTGGTTCCGTTGATGATTCGGGTCCACCCGCGGGTACCCGGATTGCCGCCGAGCATACCGTTGGCGCGAGTGAACGATTCGTTTGTTGCCAGCGCGAATTCGAAGTGCCTCGCGCGCCAGGGAGTCAAACCCACGACCAAGCCCAAGCCCCCTCGCGTTCGGCCGGCCCCGTCGGGCCCGCCCGGTTGAAAACGTCTGTACAGATAAAGGACCGGGTAGTACGACTCCACTTGTTCGACGTTTTCGGCGATTCCGCCGGGTATCCAGTAATGGCCGCCGGCATCGACGCCGTCGCGATCCGGCATCGCTCCCAAAGTGCCTACCATGTTGTCGGAGCTCGGAGCGATGAAAGGCTTGCCGTTCTCGTCCAACCCTGCGTAGATGCCGGAATAGAACGCCGGCTGAGGCGCGCCGAGGATGCGAGCCCGCGCGTCGCTGTCGCCGGATGCGAGCATTCGCGCCGCAGCCTGCGTTGCCAGATGAATGTTCATCTCGCTGGTTACCGCTCCGGAGGGAGAAACGGCGGCGGGGAACTCGGCACAATTCAGAAGGCCGGCTTCGGGCTGAAAGGTCACCCGGCGATAGGCGCCGCCGAACGCGCCGGCGAGATCGGGAACGATGGACTGCGCCAGCGCCGTCAACACGCAGCCCGCAAATGCGGCGAAGGTAATGTTGATGGCTCCGGCTTGGCGGTCGGTCCCGCGATTATCCACAAAAAGCCGTTCGCCCGTTTTTGCGATGTTGACTTGGTAACGGTAGATACCCGCGTCTCCGGGCACGCAGGATTCGACGTAGCCTCTCGCCGACCATTTTCCATCCGGGACGTGGCGAAGGCGATCGGCGAAGAGATTTTCGGAAGCCTGAACGATGCGCCGCATTACGGACTTGACGCCTTCCGGACCGTAACGCTCGACCAGCTCTGCGACGCGCTTGCCGATAATCTGAACGGCTGCGACGGCGGCGCGGAGGTCCATCAACACATTAGGGCGCAGGCGCGATTGGCGGATAAAGATCTCCTCCAGGTCGCATCGGGTTGCGCCCTGTTCCACAAGCTTTACCGCGGGAAAGGCAGGCGGGTCATCCCAGGCGTCGCGGGCGGCAATGCAGAAACTTCCCGGCGAACTTCCCCCGACGTCCGCGTAGTGGAGTGTGTTGGTGACCCAGCAGAACAACTCATCTCCGACAAAAAGCGGGAGGGCCAGACAGGTGTCGGGCTGATGCGGAGTTCCAATATAAGGGTCGTTGCAAAGGAAGATGTCGCCGGGATTGATGCCGGGCGAGCCGGAGCGGTTTTCGATGATCCACTTCACGGTGAGAGACTGGCAATTCGAAAAATACTGCACGTTCGGCCCCAGAAACACGAGGTCGCCATCTTCCAGCAGCAGGGAGGCCTGTGCGTCTCGCGTGATCATCACGATCGGGCTGACGGACAACCGCTGGATGAGCCGGCAATGCTCGAAGTTGGCGTTTAGCAACGCGTAGCGGATCACTTCAAACGTGATTGGATCGACATCGGTGTCCTGGCCGCGATGGAGCCGCAGATCTGGCCCAATTCGGAGCTCAGGGCCTGGAATGTAGCCCCGCGCAACTCCGTCCCAATACCGCGCTTTCGTATCCATGGTTGCTGCCGCCGACACGCTTCACTCCTTCATAATGAAAGAACCAGGCTGCCGAATCGATCCGGAGTCAGGCTTTGCCCCGGGGCCACCGCTACCATGGTATGTGGCAGTTCCACGAGTGCCGGCCCGTTCACGATGCTCTGTGGAGTCAGCGAAGACCCATCCACAACGGCCGTCGACATCCTTTGCATGAGCAACGGCCAAAAGACCTCGTGCTGGACCGGCGTCGCTGCGGTCGCGGTCGCCCACCGGGAATCGGCCTGCGACTGAGCCACGATCTTGCAACCTAGTGCGCTCACAATCTTGAGTCGAATTGCGAAGACTTCTACAGACTGGAAGACGACGCGCGCTCCTTCCCCGTACAGACGCGCGTACTGGCGTTCGAAATCGGAAATGATAGCGGCCGTGGTCTTGGAATCAATGATTGCTCCCGCGAGCGGTACTGCGATGGAATTCAGGTTCTGGCCGACGTAACGCATCAACAATGTGCGCTCGATCGAAAGAATAGCCACGCCGTCCGCGGCGAGAATCCTTCGGGCGTCGGTTTCCACGCGGGCGAGCGCCGCGTGCAACTCCGCCGGATCGAGCGGGGGGCGCACGGTATACTCCGCTTCGAAGTATCGCGTCTCATCTGCTGAGGCGATGCCATAGGCCGACAACGTGGAAGCACCGTTGCCGAGCGGAATGATGACCTCCCGAATGCCCAGTTCCGCGGCGAAGCCGAAGGCGTGAACCGGTCCGGCGCCGCCGAAGGCATACAGAACAAAATCGCGGGGATCGAGTCCCTGTTCGATTGTCCGCTGCCGGATCAGGAGAGCCGCATTGGAGTTGTTGATTCGAACAATTCCCGCGGCAGCCTCTTCGAGCGAGAGGCCGACCGATTTCGCAAGGTCGCCGACGACGCGCCGGGAAGCGTCCGCATCCAGCGGCATTTGGCCGCCTAGAAATGCCTGCGGCCGCAGCAAACCGAGCACGACGTCGGCATCGGTGACCGTCGGGCGCGTGCCGCCTCGCCCATAGCACGCCGGGCCTGGATCGCTGCCGGCCGATTCAGGGCCTACGCGAATCGAACGCGTTCGCGCGTCAGTCATCGCGATTGAGCCTCCTCCGCAAGCGATCGAGCGCACGTCGAGATGCGGAAGGGGGTATGTATATTGATCGATCGTGCGCTCGCCCGCGATCAGCGGCTGGCCACCCAGAATCAAACCCACATCGAAGCTCGTCCCGCCCATGTCGGTGGTGATCACGTGCGCGTGCCCGGCCGCCTGCGCGAGCGCCGCTGTACCTGCCAGCCCTCCCGTCGGACCTGAATCGATGATCGTAAACGGCTTGCTTCGGACCGAGACGGCCGGAACCACGCCGCCGTTCGACTGCATCACCAGAACCGGTTTACGGAGGCCTTGCTGGCGAAGGCGGTTGTTGAGCGAATCCAAATAGCTCGACGAACCCGGACCTACGTAGGCGTTAATCACCGTAGCAACCGTCCGCTCATATTCGCCGAGACACGGGGCCACCTGGGAGGACACCGAGACAAAAATCGCAGGAGTCAATTCGCGAACGATGCGCTCAACTTTCATCTCGTGCGCCGTATTACGGAACGACCACAACAGACAGATGGCAACGGCATCAAAAGCGTTTTCGTGGAGCCATGCGGCGACCTCCGCACGCACCGCATTCTCATCGAGTTGCACAACGATGTCACCGTTCCGGTCGATGCGTTCGTTGATTTCGAGAATCGACCGGCGGCCGACAATCGGCACGGGCAGGCGAGAATCGTGCGGCTGGTAGACTTGCTCGACGGGTTTCCCGGCGGTGCGGCCGGCGCCGCGCATCATCAGAATCGAATCGCGGTGTCCGCGGCTGCATATCAGTCCGACCCGAGCACCGTTGCGCTCCACAACGAGATTGGTTCCGATTGTCGTACCGTGGGAGAAGTGCTCCGCTTCGCCCAGCAATTCCTCGATGCTGACGTGCAGTTCGCCGGCCAGGCCGTTGAGCCCGTGCAATATCCCGTCTGTCAGGTCTGCTTTCGTACTCAGGGATTTCGCGTGACAGATATGCCCTGCGTCCGTGATGGCTACGCAATCCGTGAAAGTCCCGCCAACGTCGACGCCGATGTGGAATGTCATTCGTTCTCCCGAAGTACAAAACAGGGCGTGGCCATCGCGCTCCGGTAGCTCGTCCCCGCCCACCGAGCGCCCGAGCCGCGCACAAGACTGTGATTCGTTGACTTCCTGGAGTCCTGCCAGCGGCCTGTTGTATCACCACCGTGACGACAAAACAACGTATTGACAACGGGAAACGAGGCCCACTAGTCTCATGTCCGGCAAAACGCGCGGGCAGAGGATTGCTATGGCCCGCATGCATTTCCGAACAACCACGGCACGTGGCTCCCATTCTGCAAGCTATTCGCGTTCTCGATTTGAGCACGATCGTTGGCGGACCGACGGCCAGCATGGTCCTAGCCGACCTGGGGGCCGATGTAGTCAAAGTGGAGCGCATCGGGCGCGGCGAGGACGGCCGAGCGATGGGACCCCACCGGGGCGTGTGGGGCGCATACTTCGTTACATTGAATCGCGGCAAGCGGTCGATCGCGATCAACATTAAGAAACCGCAGGGGCGAGAGGTGGTGCTTCGGCTGGCTTCGCGTTGCGATGTTTTTCTGGAGAGTTTTCGCGGGGGGAAGGCCGCCGCGCTGGGCTTGGACGAGACCTCGGTCCGCGCCAGGAAACCCGATATCATCTACGCTTCGCTATCCGCCTACGGGCCGCGTGGGCCAGATTACACGAAGCCGGGCTACGACGCAGTCCTTCAGGCACGCACCGGCGTGATGAGCGTGACGGGAGACGGCGACAGCACGCCGATTCGCGCGGGCGTCTCGATTCTCGATATGGGCGCCGGCGTTTGGCTGGCGCTGGGAGTCCTGGCGGCCTTGATGGAGCGACAGCGTACGGGCAAGGGTCAGCGAGTGGATACCTCGCTATTCCAAACGGGCGTGATGCTGATGTCGTATCATCTGCTCTACCGGCAATTTTCTGGGGTGAATCCGGTCCCGCAGGGTTCGCGCCACACGGCGTTCGCTCCATATGGAGCCTATCCCACCAAGGATGGGTCGATCATGATCGGGATTTCGAGCGATCGCGCGTTTCACCGGCTTTGCACCGTGCTCGGGAAGCCCGAGTGGATCGATGATCTCCGCTATCTGACGAACGCGGATCGGGTCCGCCATGCGGAAGAACTAGCTCGGCGAATGGCGGAAGTGCTGATGATTCATCCGACCGCGCACTGGGTCGAGCTGTTCGACCAGAACGATATTGCGAACGACGCAGTGCAGAATCCCGAGCAGGTATTGGGTGATTCGCAAGCGGCAGCGTTGAGCCAGTTCGCGCGCGTGGCTCTACCTGGTGAAACCGCGGCGCTCGTGCCGCGGCTGCCGCTCGAGTTTTCAGCGGTCCCGCCATCTCCGCTCGGGTCGCCGCCGGCGCCCGGCGAGCATGGCCGCGCGATTTTGAGCGAAGCGGGCTACAACGATGCCGAAGTGGACGAACTGCTGCGGTGCGAGGCCTGCGCATTCGCACAATGATGGATGAGCTACGGACGATATTTCGAGGAGATCGAAGTCGGGCAAGAGTTCCGGCACTGGCCCGGCCGGACGATCAATGAGTATGACGACACTCTTCTGAGCCTGCTCAGCATGAATCAACACCCCGTGCATCACGACGAGCATTTTGCGAAAGCCACGCAGCACGGGCGCCGGCTGGTTGCCGGACCGACCGTGATCGGGCTCGTGATCGGCATGACGCAGGCCGATATCGGCGGACGGGCCATCGAAACTCTCGAGTATTCCGACGTGCGGCACCTCGGTCCGGTCTTTCACGGCGACACGATTTACGCGGAGTCGAGCATTATCGAGAAGAAGGCGCTACCGGAGCGCCAAGGCATCGTCGTCGTGGAGACGAAAGGCATCAACCAGAAAAAAAAGGCAATCCTGACCATGCGACGCAGGATCGTGGTCCCCGCGCGTCACGGAGGAGAAGGCGCGTGACGCAGACGCTCACAGACGAGCAGCAGTTGATCCTCAACACGGTTCGGCAATTCGTCGAAAAGGAGGTGATTCCCGTTGCCTCAGCCATGGAGCACGGCGACGAGTATCCGCACGCCCTAGTTTCTCAAATGAAGGAAATGGGACTGTTCGGATTGAACATTCCCGAGGCGTACGGCGGCGCGGAAGTGGATACGACGACCTTCGCGATGATCTTTGAGGAAATCTCGAGAGGCTGGCTGGGGCTCGCCGGCATTCTCGGCAGCAATTCCGTGATGTGTGACGTGATCGTGCGGTTCGGAACCGACGAACAGAAGTGCCGGTACCTGCCGAGCCTGGCCACTGGCGAACGGCGCGGCGGGATCTGTCTGACGGAGTCCAACGCGGGGACAGACCTGCAAAGCATCACCACGACGGCTACCCGGCACGGGGACATCTATCGCATCAACGGCTCGAAAATGTGGATCACAAATGCGCGCCAGGGCAACACATTCTTGCTTTTGGCCAAAACCGATCCCGGCGCGCAACCCGCGCACCGCGGCATGAGCGCCTTCGTGATCGAAAAAGGCGCGCCGGGCATGACCGTGAGCCGCGACATCGAGAAACTCGGATACAAGGGCGTCGAAACCTGCGAACTGGACTTCGCGGATTTTCCCGTCCCGGCGGAAAACCTGATCGGCGGCGTGGAAGGGCAGGGTTTCAAGCAGGTGATGACGGGAATGGAGGGGGAGCGCCTCAACGTCGCCGCTCGCGGACTGGGAATCGCACGGGCGGCTTTCGAGGAAGCGATTCGCTACGCACAGCGGCGTGTTACGTTCGGCAAGCCGATCGCGGAATATCAGACGATTCAGAACAAACTCGCGGACATGGCCACACACATCGAAGCCTCGCGTTTGCTGATCTACTCCGCCTGTGCGAAACGCGATCGCGGCGAACGCTGTGATCTGGAAGCGGGCATGGCAAAACTGTTCGCCACGGAAACTGCTGCGGAAGTGTCCTTCGAAGCGATGCGCATCCTGGGAGCGAATGGTTACTCGAAGGATTTTCCTGTGGAGCGCTATTACCGCGACGCGCCGCTGGTCGTGATCGGCGGGGGAACCAACGAACTCCAGCGCCTAATCATCGCGCGCAACCTCCTGAAGAAATACAAGGACAAAAGCTAAATGCAGTTCGGCCGCTACTACGAGGAATTCGAGATCGGTGCGGTTTACAAGCACTGGCCCGCGCGCACGATTGGGGAGTACGACAACACGATGTTTGCGTTGCTGTCGATGAATCAGAACCCTCTGTTCATCGATGAGCATTACGCGCGAAGCCAGCCGCTCGGTAGGTGCCCGGTGGTGGATTCTCTGGTGTTCAGCCTGATTGTCGGGATGAGCGTCGCGGACACCAGCGGCCAGGCGATCGCGAATCTCGGATATGAGATCGTCACGTTCGAGCGGCCGGTGTTTCCCGGTGATTCGCTTTACGCGGAATCGGAAGTCCTGGAGAAAAGGGAATCCGCCAGCAAGCCCGATCGAGGCATTGTGGCCGTGGAAACCCGCGGTTTCAATCAAAAGCAGGAGCGCGTCCTTGTCCTGCGACGCCGCTATCTGGCTGCGAAAAGAGGTGCGGAATGAGCGAATCGACACCCCGCTACACGCGTGAGCTGACCGAATTCCTGCACGGGATGAACGCGAAGAATCTCCCTTCCGCAGTCCTCGATCGCGCCCGCTACTTCTGGCTCGACTATCTGTCCGTCGCGATCAGGGGTTCGCGTGAAGAGTCCTCCGCGGCGGTGCAGCGAATGGTTCAGCGCATCGGCGCCGCCGGATGCGCCACGGTGATCGGCACATCCATTCGAACTGTCCCCGCGCTTGCGGCGCTGGCCAACGGATCGGCTGCGCATTGCATCGAGCACGACGACACGCACAGCGGCGGGTCGATTCATCTGGGCGCGACGATGTACTCCGCCGCATTGGCTCTCGCGGAAATGCTGCCTGAAACTTCATCGGACAATTTCTTGGCGGCCGTCGTGGCGGGATTCGAGGCTGCCGCCCGCATCGCCATGGCCGCGCAAGCCAAGGAACAGTATGGGCTGGGATTTCACCCCACGCAGGCGTGCGGCGTCTTCGGCGCTGCCGTTACTTCCGCCAAATTGCTCGGGCTGACGGCGGAACAGGCGCTTTCCGCCATGGGAATTGCGGCAACGATGGCCGCGGGTTCAATGGAGTTCCTGGCCGAGGGCGCTTGGACCAAGCGCATCCACCCGGGACTTGCTGCGCAAAACGGCATTCACGCCGCGCTGCTGGCGGCGGAAGGCTTCCGGGGGCCCACGCGCGCCCTCGAAGGCCGCAACGGTTTTCTCCACGGATATTCACGGAATCCGATTCCCGAGCGTCTCACGGCCGGCCTTGGACAGTCCCACGAAATCTTGCTTACGGCCGTCAAGCCGCATGCCTGCTGCCGCTACATGCAGGGCCCGATTGACGCCATCGTGTCGCTCATGCGCGAGAACGATATTCGCCCGGGCCAGATACACCGAATCCGGATCGCGGTTCTCGAGGCCGGTTGGGCCATCGTTGCCGAACCTTGGGCGCAGAAGTACAGTCCCGAATCCGTTGTGGACGCTCAATTTTCGATGCCGTTCGGCGCGGCAGTCGCGGCACTAGAGGGGGCTGCTGGGCTCCGTCAGTTCACGATCGGCAGAGTTCGGTCGCCGCAAGTCCGTGAATTCATGAAGAAGGTTGAAATGGTGAAAGATCCAAGTATCGAAGAAACCTTCCCAGCCGAATGGCCCGCCCGGGTCGCGATCGAAACCGAAAACGGCCAGCGAGTGGAACAATTCGTCCGCTATCCGAAAGGCGATCCGGAGAATCCGCTCACCTGGGATGAAATGTGCGCCAAGTTCCGATCGCTTGCAAGTGAAGTGATTTCCGACGATCGCTGCGATGACATTATCGCGGCCGTGAGAGCAGCCAGACCTTCGATGCTTCCAGCACTTTGCTGTCAGACGGGTGTGGTGCGCGTCGCAGTTTGAAGGAAAACGAACTCTGGGGGAACTTGGGGCGGGCGTCCCGGATCGCGACCGTATGGGGCGAGAGGACGAGTTCGTCCGCGACATGTCCGGCACATCGAAACGCGCCCGGCGCGGTATCGCGCCAGCGTAGTTGATCGTCGCCTGCCCGGACTCGGAATCGTGGGTCATCCTCGTGAAAAGGCAGTCCGGCAAAGTTGCTCGGGACTGCCGAATCGTTCTCAAGTGGTCATCCTCGGTTCGGAACGCACTAGCGAAGGGCTCTCCAGCCGTTTCGTGAACATCAATCGTTGAATCAGAAAATCTTTATCGTGGCCAAGGCGGCGCAACATCCGGAGGTCCGCCTCCAGCCGCACAGGATCGTGCGAATGGTAAACCAATCGTTTGTTTTCGCATGCCTGAGGAGAAACCATCTCCAGGAAGATGCGGCGCCTCTCTTCGGCGTACCTATCCAAGACGCTGTCGTCGGCCTCGCCGAGAATCACCGCCGCGAGCGCCTCGTACAGCACGAAAGTATCGAACAGCCCCGACGTGAGGCCCAGTCCGCCCGTCGGATTGGTCGCGTGTGCGGCATCTCCCGCGAGCAGGACTCGACCCACGCGAAGCCGCGACGCAGCGCGCTGGTGCATGCGATATGGCGAGTGTTGAACGAGATCGTATTTCGGCGCGCCGGGCAGGATCGCATGGAAGTATTCCGGCATCCGCTCCAGCACCTGCTCTTCGGGCAGGTTGGCATCCTCGCAATATGTGCAGCGCCAAAGGCCTTCGTCATCGATTTTCGCGATGATCGCGCCGTACTTTGGATCGATTTGGAGAGTCGCCCGCGCGTAGCCGCATTGCTCGAAATCGAATCGGATATTGGTGGCTACGAAGCGCTCGGGCCATGTCATTCCTTCGAATCCCAGACCAAGGGCCTTCCGGACGCTGCTGCCGGCTCCATCGGCTCCGATCACCCAGTCCGCTCGCAGTTCGATGGGTCCTTCGGCGGTTTCGGCGTGTGCGGTGACGCCATTGGAATCCTGCGTGATACCCGTCAATTTTGTGTTGAACAGCGCGCGCGTGTGTGGAAAGCGCCGCAGATGGATCAGCGCAATTTCCGCCAGCTTGTTTTGACCAAGGTGCAGGTTGTAGGGGTGGGGCGTATAGTCAGCGAGCCCGGCCAGGCTCCACGAGATTCTCTCTTTGGTTTTGAAAACGAGATACAGATAGTCTTGTTTGGTGAAGCCGATTTTCTTCGCTTCCTCAAAGATGCCGAGGCGTTCAATACCTTCGAGGACAGACCAGTGATAGACAATCGCCCGTGGTGAATCGATAATGT
>Ga0306923_10005604_pt1 | contig 12256 bp, 8 predicted proteins | sample sta12Can44000108_FD_203841 | JGI IMG/M metagenome (GOLD analysis project Ga0306923, IMG submission 203841) | Lab enrichment of tropical soil microbial communities from Luquillo Experimental Forest, Puerto Rico - statanox.12C.anox.44.000.108 (v2)... | ecosystem: Environmental > Terrestrial > Soil...
TATCGAGTGATCCAGAACGGCCGTGCACAGCTCGATGCGGTGCGCGAGCGGCTCTATCAGATGCTCGCATCGGCCCGGGGCGAGCCGACGAGGGAGCTTTCGCCCGCATGGCAGACCGACGCTACGCCGACGCGTCCGCTGCGCGATTCGATTCCCATCTGGGCGATCGCGGCGATCGCGGCACTGTTCCTCGTCGCCGTCTATCTGTTCGCCTCTTTCTCGCTCAACCGCCGCTCCGATCCGACCTTCTCGGACATCCTCGCGCTGAAGGTCGCGCCGCCGGCGCCGACCGTCACGAAGACGGTCGAGATCAAGGCGCCGAACCGGCTCGCGCAGTTCCTGCCGGACGACATCAAGGCCGGGCGCGTGGTCGTGCGCGATCTGTCCGATCGCAGCGTCGTGCTCGCGCAGGGCGACGGGCTCTTCGACCCGGCGAGCGCCAATCTGTCCGACAACTTCCGCGCGATCCTCGACCGCGTCGCCGCGGCGGTGACGAAGGTCGGCGGTGCCGTGCTCGTCCGCGGCCACACCGACAACCAGCCGATCCGTTCCGCGCGCTTCCCATCGAACTGGCATCTGTCGAAGGCGCGTGCCGATGCGGTCGGCGTGGAGCTTGCCGCGCACATGCCGGCCGCGATCAAGCTGCAGACCGAGGGGCGTGCCGAAAGCGAGCCGATCGCGCCGAACGATTCGCCGGAGGGCAGGGCGCAGAACCGGCGCGTCGAGATCATCGTGTTCCCGGCAGCGGGGGCGCAATGAACATGCCGCTGCATTTCGACCGGGCTCCCGCCTGCGCGGGGCCGACGCGGTTTGAACTTCGGAGAAGCTCCGGTTCCGTCATGCCCGGGCAGGTGAAGGCCAACAGACAATGAAAAAGATCTTCAAGGCGCTGTTCCACCCTGTCGTGCTCGGCATCCTCGGCCTGCTTGCACTGGCGCTCATCATCTGGTTCGTCGGCCCGCTGATCGCGATTGCCGGCCACGCGCCGCTCGAATCCGCGCTCGCGCGCTGGATCGTGATCGGCATCATCGTGCTGATCGCGGTGTTGCGGCTCATCATCGTGAAGTGGCGCGCGCGCAAGGCGAATGCGAAGCTCGTCGAAGGGCTCGCGGCCGGCCCCGAAACCGGCGCGGCGGCCGAATCCGCCGAAGTGCAGACGCTGCGAAAACGCTTCGAGGACGCGCTCGGCGTGCTCAAGAAGAGCCAGCTCGGCGCAAAACAGCAGAGCGGGTTCGGCAAGCTGTTCTCGCTCGGCTCCGCACGGTATCTGTATGAGCTGCCGTGGTACGTCTTCATCGGCGCACCGGGTTCGGGCAAGACGACCGCGCTCATCAATTCCGGCCTGCGCTTCCCGCTCGCCGACTCGCTCGGCCAGCAGCAGATCAAGGGCATCGGCGGCACGCGCAACTGCGACTGGTGGTTCACCGACGAGGCCGTCCTCATCGACACCGCCGGCCGCTACACGACGCAGGATTCCGACCAGCAGCAGGATCGCGAGGCCTGGCGCGGCTTTCTCGCGCTCCTGAAGCGCAACCGCCCGCGCCAGCCGCTCAACGGCGTGCTGCTCACGGTGAGCCTCGGCGACCTCCTGAGCCAGAACGCCGACGCCGCCACGCGCCACGCGAACGCGCTGCGTGCGCGCATCCAGGAGCTCTACAACGAACTTGGCGTGCGCCTGCCGGTGTATGTGCTCGTCAGCAAGGCCGACCTGATCGCGGGCTTCAACGAGTTCTTCGCCGACCTCGGTCGCGAGGGGCGCGATCAGGTCTGGGGCACGACCTTCCCGCGCGACGGCAGCGGCACCGATCCGCAGTCGCTCAATACGCGCTTCGCCGCGCTGCAGGAGCGTGTCGACAACCAGTTGCTGCTGCGCATGCAGGCCGAACCGGATCTCATGCGGCGCGGCCTGATCGCGGCCTTCCCGCAGCAGTTCGCCGCCGCGCATCGACTGCTCGGCGCCTTCCTCGAACAGGTTTTTGCGCCCTCGGGCTACGACCATCCGCTGCTCGTACGCGGCGTGTACTTCACGAGCGGCACGCAGGAAGGCAACCCGATCGACCGCGTGATGGCGACGCTCGGTGGCGCATTCGGGCTGGAGAAGCGGGTGCTGCCGCCGCAGGCCGGCACCGGCAAGAGCTTCTTCCTGACACGCCTCTTGCGCGAGGTCGTGTTCGCCGAACAACGCATCGGCGGTACCAACCTGAAGTGGGAACGCAGGCGCAGCCTCGTCCGGCTTGCGGCTTTCGCCTGCATCGCACTGGTGACGATCGGCCTTACGGCGGCGTGGGTGGCGAGCTTCGTGCGCAACCGCAGCTACATCGAAGAGGTCGACGCGCGCGTGGCCGAGATCAAGCCGCTCGTCGCGCAGGCCGACAAGGCGGCGCCGGACGATGTCGTCGGCATACTGCCGGTGATCGAGGCGGTGAAGGGCGTGTCGGTGACGGGTTCGCGGCCCGGCGGCAACACGCCGGTTTCCATGGGCTTCGGACTCGGTCAGGCCGACAAGCTCGATGCGGCGGCCGAGCAGAGCTATCGCAGCCTGCTGCGCGACGTCTTCCTGCCGCGCATCTCCGCACGCGTCGAGAAGCAGCTGCGCCAGAGCCTTTCGGGCAACAACCAGGAGTTCGCCTACGAGGCGCTCAAGGCCTACCTGATGCTGCATGACACCGCGCATTTCGACGCCGACGCGCTCAAGCTCTGGATCGGACTCGACTGGGAACAGAACCTGCCGCAACAGACGACATCAGATCAGCGCCAGGCGCTGGCGGCGCATCTGGACACCTTGTTCGCTCAGGGCCCGGTCGCATCGCCGGTGGCCGCCGACGCGGGACTCGTCGCGCAGGCCCGCAGCGCACTGCTGCGCACCTCCCTGCCGGCGCGCATCTACAGCCGGCTCAAGCGGCAGGGTGTCGGCGCCGACGTGCCCGAGTTCACTGTCGACAAAGCCGCGGGGCCGTCGGCCTCGCTCGTCTTCGTGCGCAAGAGTGGCCAGCCGCTCACGCGTGGCGTGGCGGGGCTCTACACCTACGACGGCTACTACAAGGGCTTCGACAAGGCGGTCGGCGATGTGTCGAAGCAGCTCGCGAGCGAGGAGTCGTGGGTGCTCGGCACGCAGACCGCCGAGCGTTCCGCGGCCGACACGAAACAGATCGCCGACGAAGTGCGGCGCCTGTACCTGACCGACTACGCAAAGGTTTGGGAAGAGTTTCTCGCCGACGTGACGCTCGTGCGCTCGGGTTCGCTGCAACAGAGCATCGCCGTCGCGCGCGTGCTCTCCGCGCCCGATTCGCCCCTGCCGAAATTCCTGCGTGCCGCTTCGCACGAGACCACGCTGACGAAGAAGGCCGACGACAAGACCGTCATCGATCAGGCGCAGGACAAGCTCTCCGGCGCGAAGAACCAGCTTGGCAAGATGCTTGGCCTGAACAACGCGCAGGCTGCGGCGCCCGCGGGCACCGGTATCGAGAGCATCGTCGACGACCGCTTCACCGACATCCGCAGTCTGGTCACCGGCGATGGCAAGAGCGCACCGATCGACGCGGTGACGCAGCTCCTCAACGATGTCTACGTGAATCTCACCGCGACCGAGACCGCGCTCAAGGACAAGGTTGCGCCGCCGCCGGGCGACGTCGCGGTCAAGGTGAAGGCCGAGAGCGCGCGCATGCCGGAGCCGGTGCGTTCGATGCTGCAGCAGCTGTCCGCGGCCGGAACGACGCAGGCGCTGTCCGCCACGCGCGAGAACCTGTCGGCGAGCGTCGGCACGCAGGTCGGCCAGTTCTGCAAGCAGGCAATCGACGGCCGCTATCCGTTTGCGAAGAGCAGCGCGCGCGACGTCACGCGCGAGGACTTCGCGCGCCTCTTCGGCCCGGGCGGGCTGATGGACGACTTCTTCCAGAAGAACCTCGCGCAGTACGTCGACACCTCGACGAAGACCTGGACCTTCAAGAAAGTGCAGGAGCAGTCGCTCGGCGGCTCCGGCAATCTCGTGCAGTTCCAGAACGCCGCCACGATCCGCGATGTGTTCTTCCGCAGCGGCGGTTCGATCCGGCTCGACTTCAAGCCGACCGACATGGACTCGGCGATCCAGCAGTTCGTGCTCGATGTCGACGGCCAGCTCGTGAAGTACGCGCACGGACCACAAGTGCTGCAGTCGATCCAGTGGCCGGGGCAAAAGGGCGGCCTTTCTGCGCGCGTGCAGATCTCGCCGCCGGGGCCGAGCGGCAACTCCGGTTTCTCGACCGAAGGCCCGTGGGCCTTGTTCCGGCTCTTCGACAAGGCCAAAGTGGAAGGACTCGGCGCACCGGAGAAATTCAAGGTGACCTTCGATGTCGACGGACGCGCGGCTACCTTCGAAGTGACCGCGAGCAGCGTCCAGAATCCGTTCAGGCTGCGGGAGCTGCAGGACTTCCGCTGCCCGGTGGGGTTGTGAGATGAATGGCCCGGGTTTGAGGAGGGCACGGATGCCGTCCTCCCGGCAGCAAGGGCGCACGCAGCGCTTCTCGTCCCCCTGCCTGCGGGGGAAAACCGACAGGCGTAGCCAATGCCTGCTCAGGGAGCAGTTCCAATGAACCCCGCCGGCTGGTACGGCAAGCTCCCTGCGCTCGGCGACTTCGCCAATCGCCGCCTGCCGCCTGCTTTCGTCGAAACCTGGGACGCCTGGCTCCAGCGCGGGCTCGCCGCGAGCCAGGCGGAGCTTGGCGCCGACTGGCTCGAACGCTATCTCACTTCGCATGTCTGGCACTTCGTGCTGCATCCGGGCGTGGTCGGCGACGAAGCCTGGGCGGGCATCCTGATGTCCTCGGTCGATCGCGTCGGGCGCTACTTTCCGCTCACGATCTGTACCGCGATCAATGCGCCGGGCGATTCGGTCGGCTGGGACCGGCTCGAATCCTGGCTCGACGCGCTCGAAATCGCCGCGCGCTCCGTGCTCGACGTCGAGGCCGAACTCGATACCTTCGAAGGCACGCTCGCCGGCCTGCCGCTGCCCGATCTGGGCGCCAGCACGGATGCGGCGGCCGAGCAGTTCAGCGCCAGCCTGATCGCCGGCACCGACCGCACGACGCTGCCGCCGATCCGTGCCGTCGGCGTGCAACCGATGGTCGAGACGCTCGCGTTCGCACTGCACGGGGTTGCGATGCGCGGCATGTCCCTGTGGTGGTGCCGCGATACCGCTGACGGGCTCGGTGGCTTCGTGCATCGCGGCCTGCCGCAGCCGGCGCTCTTCACGAACATGTACTCCTACTCGCCCGCGAACTGACGGAACTGGAACAAGTGGAACAGGACGACGACAAGACCGTGGTACTCGGCGGCGCCGCAGCCGCGCAGGCCGCACCGCCGAAGCCCGAACGCGATGTCGGCTCGCACAACGCGCTGCCGGCCGGCACGCGGCTCGGCGAATTCGAGATCGAAGGCCTGATCGGCGAGGGCGGTTTCGGCATCGTCTATCTCGCGCGTGACCATTCGCTCGAACGCCGCGTCGCGCTCAAGGAATACATGCCGGCATCGCTCGCCTCGCGCGGGCACGATGCCTCGGTCACCGTGCGCAGCGAGCGCCACCGCGAAACCTTCGAAGTCGGCCGCCGCAGTTTCGTCAATGAGGCCCGATTGCTTGCGCAGTTCGACCACGCTGCGCTCGTGAAGGTCTATCGCTTCTGGGAAGCCAACGGCACGGCCTACATGGTGATGCCGTTCTACGACGGCGTGACGCTGCGCGACGCCTTGAAGGCGCGCGGCGCGCCGCCCGACGAAGCGTGGATCCGCAAGATCCTCTCGCCGGTGATGGATGCGCTCGAGATCATCCACGCCGAGAACTGCTTCCACCGCGACATCGCGCCCGACAACATCATGCTGCTGCGCGACGAGCGCCCCGTGCTGCTCGACTTCGGCGCCGCGCGCCGCGTCATCGGCGACATGACGCAGGCATTGACGGTGATCCTGAAGCCCGGCTATGCGCCGATCGAGCAGTACGCCGAGATGCCGGGCATGAAGCAGGGGCCCTGGACCGACATCTACGCGCTCGCGGCCGTCGTGTATTTCATGATCACCGGCCGTACGCCGCCACCTTCGGTCGGCCGCATGATGCAGGACAGCTACGAGCCGCTCGCGACGATCGCCGCCGGTCGCTACAACCCGACCTTCCTCGCGGGCATCGACGCCTGTCTCGGCGTGCGCGCCGAGTCGCGTCCGCAGACGATCGGCCAGATGCGCGAACTCGTCGGTTTCACCTTCGCAGTGCCACCGCAACCGGTCGCGCCCGTTCCTTCGCCGCAGCCGAAGCCGCAGCCCCAAGCTGCGGCAACGGTCATTGCGCCGCCGGTCGCGCCGCCGCCCGTGACGCCGAAAGTCGAACCGCAGCCGGTGCCGGCCAAGCCTTCAGGCACGCGCGGCCTGCTGCTCATCATCGGCGCCGTCGTCGTCATCGCCGGCGGGCTCGGCGCGTTCTTCCTGTTCAGTGGCGGCAAGCAGGGCCAGGAGGCGACGACCGCGAAGCAGACGGAACAGGCGCCACAGCCCCCTGCGTCGGCGGTGGCGGCCACGACTCCGGCTGCAAGCGCGTCCGCCAGCGCTGCGCCGCAAACGCCTGCGCAGACCGAATCCGTCCCGCCGCCCGCGCCGGTCGCGACAGGCCCCGTCGCGCTTGACGACGCCTTCGGCCAGGTCGCCGCGGGCAGTGCCACCGCATTCGGCGTGACGGTCGACAAGATCCGCGATGTCGTCGTCGTCGGCAAGGACGTGCTGACCTTCACCCTGCACACCGCGCGCGACGGTTATGCCTATGTGCTGCTGTGGGACAAGGGCAACAGCACGCTCGCCGAGATCTTCCCGAACGACCAGGATCCGGCGAACAAGGTGAAGGCCGGCAAGCCGCTCGTCTTCCCGCGCGATTGGACCTACGAGGCCGACAGGCCCGCCGGTGAATGGCAGGTGCTGGCCATCGTGTCCGACTCGCCGCGCGATTTCGGCAAACTCGGCCTCAAGGGGAGCAGCGCGATTCACGTGGGGCAACAGGCGGACGTGGAGAAGCATCTGGGCGAGGCGGGCGCCTCGCTCGCGGGTGAGGCGAAGTGCGACGCGGGCGCCGCGTGCGGGAACGAATATGGCGCCGTCGTGTTCCACGTGAGCGAAGTCGAAAAAACCGCGGCGGCGACCAAACCGCGCGCCTCGACCGAAGCGCCCGCGAAACCCGCGGGCAAGTCGCAGAAGCCGGCCGGTGAGCCGCAACAGGGCACGCAGGCCGAGCGCGACTACATGAAGCAGCTGAACAAGGATCTCGATCAGTTGCTGGGCGGGAAGAAGTGATGGCGGTCGAGCGGTGTGCAGACTGGCGTCAGTGCAATGAAGCTCGGCGGGCGGTCGCTGGTACTTCAGGCCCGATTCGCGGCCCGCGCCTTTGAAAGGAGAGCACCCGATGGCCACCGGCACCGTTCGACTACACCGCGTCCTGCGCGCGACGCCGGAACGCATCTATCGCGCGTTCATCGAGCCTGACGCAATCGCGAAATGGCTGCCACCTCACGGCTTCACCTGCCAGGTCCAACGGATGGATGCACGGATCGGCGGCTCCTACAGGATGTCCTTCCGCAACTTCCGCACCGGCAATGCTCACGCGTTCGGCGGCGAGTATCTCGAACTCGTGCCCTTCGAGAAGATCCGCTATACGGACCAGTTCGACGACCCGAACCTGCCCGGCGCCATGCAGACCACCGTCTCGTTGAAACCGGTGAGCTGCGGCACCGAACTTTGGGTCGTGCAGGAAGGCATTCCCGAAGTCATTCCCGTTGAGATGTGCTACCTCGGATGGCAGGAGTCGCTTGCGCAACTCGCGACGCTGGTAGCGCCGGAGATTCCCGATTGATGTGGTTCATGACTAGGCATTCGCACGGGCGCAGCTGCAGAAGAAAGATCACAGAAAGGCGCGCGGTGAAAAGGTGCGGATGAGTCCGGAAACGGAATATGACAACATCGTCGGCGCCCTGTACGAGGCCGCCGTGCGGCCCGAGGCATGGACCCAGGCGCTCGTTGCCCTGTCGAGCTGGAGCGGTGCCGATTGTTTCCACCTCATGAAGTGGAACACCGTGTCCCAGCAGCCGGAGTTCAACATCCACGGCGACGGCTATGAAGCGGCCATCCACTTGTACGGGGAGTACTACGCAGGCGTCGACCCGCGGCGCGCACTTGTGAGCGCAGGGCCAGTCGGTGATATTTCCGCCTGTCAGGACCGGTTCGATGCGAGCTTCATTTCCCGCAGCGAGTTCTACCAGGACTTCCTCGGGCGTTTTGGAATGCGCCACACGCTGAGCAGCCTGGTGCACGACGCTGGCGGTCGACAGGTTCTTCTCGGGCTGGTCCGGGCGAGTGAGCGCGGCGCCTACACCGACGAGCAGATCGCCCGTGTCGAACGGATCATGCCGCACTTCGTGCGCGCGTCCGGCCTGTGGCAGCAGACGCAGGACCTGCAGGCGATGCTCGCGATCGAACACCAGGTTTCGATGGCTTCGGGCTACGCGGTCTTCGGTCTGGATGCGGCGGCTTCGCTGGTGCACGCCAACGCCCAGGCCGAGGCATTGCTGCGCGACGGCGACAGCCTCGTCGTCAAGGGCGGCAAGCTCAGTGCCACCCATCCGAATGACGCCGGCCGGCTTCAACGCGCATTCGAAGAGGCCACACGCAGTGGAACCGCGGACAGCTTCGCCATCGACGGCCTGCGCGGTGGTCCGCAGTCCTGTTTCGTCAACGTAGCCAGCCTGCCTTCCGGCGCGGCGCTCGTCCCGCTGCTGGGCCGTGCCTGCGTCCTCGTGATGGCGCGGCAGCGGCAGCAGCGCTCCGCATTGTCGGCACAGCAGTTGAATCGCATGTTCGGTCTCACGCCGGCCGAATGCGCGGCCGCACTCGCACTCGCCGACGGCAAGGCACCGGAGGCCTATGCACAGGAAGCGAAGCTCTCGCTGGCGACCGTGCGAACCCAGTTGCGCGCGGTCTTCGCCAAGACGAACACGAGCGGACAGGTCGAGGCCGTACGTCTGCTCCAGAATCTTCCCCGCTGAGCGGGAGCGTTCGAGCGATTGCAAATTCAGGTTGCATGATCTGCGGAATGGGTCGGCTTCATTCATTTGAATGAAGACGCCGGATCGGGGCGCCACACAGAATCGGCGCCATGCCTCCAGGGCGCGCAGGAACGACGCGCCGGAGCGCATCCAACCCAATCCGGAGAGACTCGATGAAGAAATACATGGGACGTACGCAAGCGCCGCAATGGCTGGCGCTTCCGATCGTGGCGCTGCTCGCGGCATGCGGCGGCGGAAGCGGTGACTCGCCCGGCAATACCAATACTCAGACGCAGAGCCTGAAGGTCTCCGGCACCGTGGCCACCGGTGCGGCGCTGTCGGGCGCGAGCATCAGCGTCGTGTGCGCGAGCGGAAGCGACACGACGAAGAGCGCCAGCGACGGTACCTATTCGCTGAGCCTTGCGAACGGCAGCCTGCCTTGCGTCATCACGGCAACCAGCGCGGACGGCGCGAGCGTTCTGCATTCGATCGTGCCCGGAAGCGGATCCGGCTCAGCGACGTCCAACGTCACGCCGCTGAGCGAACTGCTGGTTGCGCAACTGGCCGCCAGCGATCCGGCCGCCTTCGTCGCTGCGTTCAATAGCGGCACGACGATCAGCAGCGACGCGGTCGCCTCCGCCGAGACGGCGGTGCTCGCCATGCTGCACGCCGCCGGCGTGGACGTCTCGGCCGTCAGCAGCATTCTCGGCGGCAGTCTGCAGGCGGGCAGCGGGAAGGGCTACGACGGTGTCCTCGATGCGCTGCAGACAACGATCACCAGCGCGGGCACGAGCTTGAGCGAACTGACGAGCGCAGTGGCCACGAGCAGCGGCACCGGCGATGCGACGGGCGGCGCAACGGTGTCGACCGTGCTCGCGCCGGCGAGCAGCGACTGCGCGGCATTCAAGAGCGGCGTCCATCGCATCGTCAATTTCGCGGCAAGTACGAGCAGTCTCGTGACGATCGATACGCAGGCCCTGACGGCCACGGTGGACGGCGTCCACTACGCGATGACCCGCAATGCAAGCTGCGACTACACCGTCGCAGACGGCGACAACACGCGCGTCCTGGTCGCCAAGTCGGGCATGGCCGTGTGGGTAACGGGCGGCACGAGCGGTGGCGTCGGCATCTCGGTGCCCGAACAGAAGCTCGACCTCGCATCGCTGGCGGGTGTCTACAACCGCGTTTCCTATTCGGGAGCGAGCAGCGATACGGGCGACTTCGGCTCGGTCACGATCAATGCGGCGGGCGTCAACACCACGTCGACGAACTGCCCCAGCGGATACGGCAGTTGTGCGGTCGACCCCAAGCAGCCCCTCGGCCATCTGGTGGCCGATGCCGACGGCGGTTTCGACTATATCGACGATGGACAGGGTGGCTCCGTCGCTTCCCGCGTCTTCGCGTTCCGCAACGCCGCCGGGAAGACTGCGATGCTCGTCCTCCAGGCCGACGGCACGATGACGGTACTGGGCTCGCAGCTCGCTCTGCCCTTGCCGAGCGTCGGCAACACGAGCGCCTACTGGCAATTCTCGCTCAGCAGCACCGGCCCCGGGAGCGTGACCGAGGATGCCAACGTCGTAACGGCCGTGGATTCGGGAGCCGGTGCGGTCACGCGCCAATTCACCTCGGACAGCCATTTCGATGTGGTCACGTTCAATACGCCCTTCGGCGGCACGCGTTATCGCGCCGTCAACGCCTGCACCACGTCGGCCGGCGCTGCGTCGACCTGCAATGGCGCCGTGCAACTGCCGCTGCAGGGAAGCGGGATCGTGCTGTCGGTCAGCGCGGTGGCGAGCAAGCACACCATGACGATCTCGATCAACAAGCCCTGATTCTCACGTCCTGAGGCTGCGCGCTGCCAAAGCATCGCGCGTAGCCGGCGGATGCTGATGACGAGACTGCGACTGAGGCCGGCGCGAAGGATGGTTTCGCGCCGGCCTCAGTTCGCTTGCGGGCCGTAGCGTCTGCGCACCGCAAAGCAGAGTGACCGACGTCGCCCGCCACCTGAGTTCCGTATCGACCACCTCGCGCGGTAGCATTCGCGGGGCGCGAATCGGCGCGGGACCTCGCGAAGCCGTGCGGGGATCGGATACGAACAGGGCGGGTGACATGAAGACGAGCTCATCAAAGGCCGGGGAATCTCCATCGGAGCTGATCAACGCGCGAATCGAGGAACTCGGCGACTGGCGCGGCGAGGTGTTGTCGCGCATCCGCGCGCTGATCAGGGAAGCCGACCCCGAAGTGACCGAGACGTGGAAATGGCGAGGCACGCCGGTGTGGGAACACAACGGCATCATCTGCACCGGCGAGACTTACAAGAGCGTCGTCAAGACCACCTTCGCCAAAGGCGCCTCGCTACCTGACCCCTCGGGTCTGTTCAATTCCAGCCTCGACGGCAATGTGAGACGCGCAATCGATTTTCGCGAAGGCGACACGCTGGACGAAAAGGCACTGAAGGCGCTCGTTCGCGCCGCGGTGGAGCTGAACTCGAAGAAGTCCGCGAAATAGGGCGGCGGGCAGGACGGGCGGGGCGCTGGCGGGTGTGCCGTTTCGCATGTTCAATCGTGAGTGGGGTGGCCGCTTTCGATGCCGGCGTTGCCTCCTCGCGCGGCGGAAGTGCCCCCGCAGCTTCTCCCAAGCAGTTCGATCTACCGCCAGTTGGCGGCGCATTGCCAGGCACTGCCCGGCCTACCGCGCTTTTCAGCTGGTCTTAATCTTGTAGCAACGCCCTGACACAAATCACCCCCTCGGGGGTGCGTAGCGATCTGTAAGCTCCTCCTCACCGATTGCGCATATGCAATCGACCACACCTTGAGGAGACCATCATGAATCGCACGTCCAAAGTCAGCCTGTTTGCTTTCGTCACTCTGCTGGGCCTGGGGAGTGCGGCGACCGCCTCGGCGGAAACCCAATGGCAGAAGGATCATCCCCGCCGCGCGGAAGTGAACGGTCGCCTGGCCAACCAGAACCAGCGGATCAACAAGGAGGTCAAGGAGGGCGAGATCACCAAGGCCCAGGCGGCCAATCTGCACGCCCAGGACCACCAGATTCGCCAGGAAGAACGCGCAATGGCCCGTCAGAACGGCGGGCACATCACGAAGGCCGAACAGCACGCCCTCAACCAGCAGGAAAACGGCGTGAGCAAGGAAATCGGCAAGTAAGCGTATGACGGTGTCGTTGTGGCCAGCGACATCCCGTCCGGGGCCGGGCAC
>Ga0306923_10005605_pt1 | contig 12256 bp, 16 predicted proteins | sample sta12Can44000108_FD_203841 | JGI IMG/M metagenome (GOLD analysis project Ga0306923, IMG submission 203841) | Lab enrichment of tropical soil microbial communities from Luquillo Experimental Forest, Puerto Rico - statanox.12C.anox.44.000.108 (v2)... | ecosystem: Environmental > Terrestrial >...
GAGGCGTTCGCACCATCCTGGGAGTACCGCTGATGCGGGAAGGCGTCCCTATGGGCGTGTTCAATTTGGCGAGAGTGACCGTGCGTCCGTTCACCGAGAAGCAGATCGAACTCGTTTCGACATTCGCGGACCAGGCGGTGATCGCCATCGAGAACGTGCGCCTATTCGACGAAATCCAGGACAAGAGCCGCCAGCTCGAACTGGCGAGCCAGCACAAGTCGCAGTTCCTCGCCAGCATGAGCCACGAGCTGCGCACCCCGCTCAACGCCATCATCGGCTTGACCGAGATGATGGTCACCAACGCGGCGCGCTTCGGCACCGAAAAAGCCGCCGAGCCGCTCAAGCGCGTGCATCGCGCCGGCACCCACCTCCTCGGCCTCATCAACCAGGTGCTCGACCTCTCGAAGATCGAGGCCGGCAAGCTCCAGCTCAACCCCGAGTCGGTGAGCTTGGCACCGCTCATCGACGAGGTCGTCGGCACCCCGCGCCAGCTCGCCGAGCAGAACAAGAACCGCCTCGTGGTCGAAGCCGAGGAGAAACTCGGGGCGCTCACCGTCGATCCCATGCGGCTGCGGCAGATCCTGCTCAATCTGTTGAGCAATGCCTGCAAGTTCACCACGCAGGGCGAGGTGAAGCTGCGGGTGCGGAAAGTCGCCGACGGCCGCAACTGGGTCGAGTTCGCGGTCGCCGATACCGGCATCGGCATGACGGCCGCGCAGCAGGCCAAGCTGTTCGAGGAGTTCACCCAGGCCGACGCATCGACCGCGCAACGCTACGGCGGCACCGGTCTCGGCCTTGCCATCACACGCAAGCTCGCGCGCATGATGGGCGGCGACGTGACGGTGGCGAGCGAACCGGGCAAAGGCTCGGTCTTCACCGTCCGCCTGCCCGGCGGCGGCGGCGTCCATGCAAGAAGTTCGAGCGAGGACATCAAATCGCAAGCCGGCGATGCCGGCGCGCGCGACAACGGGATGGAAGCAGCGTCGTGACCAAAATACTCTACGTCGAGGACAACGACGACAACGTCTACATGCTCAAGATGCGGCTCGAGCTGCTGGGCGATTTCGACGTTGTGGCGGCACCGGACGGCGAGCAGGGCTGCGCGATGGCGCTGAGCGAGCGCCCCGACGTCATCCTGATGGATCTCGAAATGCCGGTCGTCGACGGCTGGGAGGCGACGCGACGACTGAAGGACGATCCACAAACACGCGACATCCCTATCATCGCGCTCTCCGCGCACGCGCTCGCCGGCGAGCGCGAGAAGGCGCTTGCGGCCGGATGCGACGAGTTCGACACCAAGCCGATCGAATTCGAGCGGCTGGTCGCGACGTTGCGGCGGGTGCTCGCGGCTCGCGAATGACGCTCTCGTCGCAAGCATTCCTCGGGCTTCGATCACTGTTGCAGAATCTAATCTTCGGTAGAGACACGGGCTTCTATCGTGGTCATGATATAATGTGCTTAACGGCGCAGTGGGTGCGCAGGACAGATGCAGCCGCGTGACAGACTTTCATTCTCTGCGATTACCAAACGCCCCGCGCTTCGATTCCCCAGCGGCATCCGGTTAGTGGTGTGGCCGGTGTTGGCGCTCGAAGAGTGGGATATTTCGCGTCCAATGGCGCGCATGGTCATTTCACCTCCGCAAGGTCAGCCTCAGCTCCCGGATATGCCGAACTGGAGCTGGCATGAGTACGGGATGCGGGTGGGCTTCTGGCGACTGCGAAAGATGCTGGGGCAAGTTGGGGCTAAGCCCACGGTCACATTGAACGCGAGAGTTTGCGAAACTTACCCTGAAGTCGTCGAGGCGTGTGTCGAAAACGGCTGGGAGCTCAACGCGCACAGTTATGATCAGGTGCCGATGCACAAGCTCGACGATCAGCGCGGCGTCATCATGAAATCAATGGACATCATCGAAAAATTCTGGGGTAAGCGACCGCGTGGCTGGTTCGGGCCTGGCCTGACGCAAACCTACGAGACTCTCGATTACCTCGCGGAGGCCGGCGTTGAATATATCGGTGACTGGGTTCTCGACGATGAACCCGTGACACTAAAAACGACGCATGGGTCCGTTGTGGCGCTCCCTTACAACTTCGAGCTTCACGACATCGTCATGATGGCTCTGCAGCATCATCCATCCGAGATGATGCCGTGAGCCAGAACAAGAACGAACGGGGACGAACAAGGCCGATAACTACTTGAAATTTCACTAGCTACATCATCTGAACGGGGGTAAGAGAAGGAGGGCGGCCGAACGCGGCTGCTCCCCTTATGCTCCCCACGAGGCCAGTCCATGGAACGTTTTCGCGAGACGTTCGCGTGCCGCGGTGATGACGGCGACGAGCTCCAAATCACGCAGGGGTTCGACGGCAAGGAATTCTATACCGAAGTCGGTGGCAGGCGTGTCGCGATCCGGCGTGACGGAGCGTGGGTTTCGCTCGACCCCGACTGGGAAGTGGAAACCTCACCCGACTACGAACAGACAATTGTCTCCTATCGCGGCATGCCGCCCAAGATCGGGAAGCCCTCCTAACGCACCATGAAGTTCACCAAGGACACCGTCGCCAAGCTCACGCTGCCGGCCGGCAAGAGCGAGCATGTCGTCTGGGATGACGACATTCCCGGTTTCGGCATTCGTCTGCGCCCGAACAGCCGCAGTTACTTTTTCCGCTACCGTCATGGCGCCCGGCAGCCGCGCATCGTCATCGGCAAGACGACCGCAGTCACGGTCCAACAAGCGCGCGCCACCGCCGCCCAACATTACGCCCGCACCAAGTTGGGTGAGGATCCCGCCGGCGATCGTGCCGAGGCGCGCACGCGGGCAAACGAGACTTTCGAACTCGCACTCAAGCCGTACCTCACGCACAAGCAAGCGACGCTGCGGCCGCGATCCTTCGTCAATCTCAACCGGCATTTGATGAAACACGCCGCGCCACTGCATCGCCTGGAACTCGCCAAAGCCGCCGAGCGGCGCCGGGTCGCCGAGTTGCTCACCAAGATTGCCGGCAGCAGTGGGCCAGGCGAGGCCAACAGCGTGAAGGGAAGCCTAAGCGGGTTCTATGTGTGGGCGATCGGACAGGGATTGCTCGACGGCTCTGGCGTCGATCTTGATCCCACCATCGGCATGCCTAACGCGCCGATCAGGGGGGCGCGCTCGCACGTTCCGAGTGACGACGACATCGTGAAAATCTGGCGTGCGCTGTGTGACGACAATTATTCCGACATCGTCCGGTTGTTGATGTTGTCGTTGTGCCGGAGGACCGAAATTGGCGGGCTGCGCTGGGACGAGGTCAATTTCGAAACCAACACGATCAATCTTCCCGACGAACGCACCAAGACAGGCGCGCGCGCGGTGCCGATGTCAGCACCGGTGCGGGACATCTTGTGGCGCCGACATCAGCAGTGGGACGGCGTCCAGCCGCTCGTATTCTCTGCCACCGCCGGCGGTTTCACCGGTTGGGCCAGCGCCAAGGCAAAGCTCGATCAAGCGTCCGGGGTGTCCGGATGGACGCATCACGATCTGCGGCGTTACGGTTCAACCGTGATGAACAACACGGGCATCGCGTTGCCGCATATCGTTGATGCCGCCATCGGCCACCGCGTGATCAAGCACGTCACCGAGCACGGCCAAATCCTCTCCGGAAGGACCGCCGAACGGCACTACAACTATGCGACCTACCCCCAGCAAGTGCGGGCGGCGCTGGAACTCTGGGGTAGCCGCGTGATGAACTTGGTCTCGGGCGAGCGGAAACCGGCGAAGGTGCTTGCGTTGAGGAAGCGGAAGGGCGCCTAATACGGCCGATCAGGGCGTCTCAAGCGCCCCGACCGGCCTAACCCCGGCATCGAGTGGTTCAGACACATGCCAAGGCGTAGCGATAAGCCTACCACCTTCAAAACATGGGTGCAGCAGAGGATCCCCGGCGCGACCTCGCCGGAGATGAAGGACGCCCTCGCCAAGGCGGTGTCGCCGGAGATGAAGGGCGCCTTCGCAGAGATGGCGCGCCGGCTCCAGCAACCGTTCCAGGGGGAGCAGGACCCGCCGGCAGCGGCGCCAGAAGCCCCCACGTCGAAGCCATCGTCAGAGCCGTCGCCATCGCTGGAGCCGTCGACGCAGGAGACACTATCTCCGGAAGTATCGGCGCCGAAAACATCAACGCCGGAAACATCGACGCCGGACCTGGCATCGTCAGAAGTGCCCGAACCGCCGCCGCCGCCAGTGGTACCGATGCCAGAGGTATCAACGCTAGCGGAAGCATTGACGTCAGAACCTTCAACATCGGAAGCATCGACAACATCAGCGGCGCCTGCTCCGCTTCCGACCAGGTGGCCCCGGCGCGGCGAGCAAGAAAAACGAGCAGAACGCATTTTACGTCGCAACTATCCGGGCGGTAAGACGCCGGTAAGTCTCTCTGCGGCGCGGGGAGCAGCTCAGATCAACAAAGGATTAGCGGCCGAAAAACGCGACCATAAGGCGCCTACCGATGAAGTCGGTTTACCCGACGTGTCCCCCGATACTGCGGGACGAACGATGAATAAGCTCGGGCGCACCTAATCCTCGAACAGCTTCAGCTGCGGAATTCGTGCGGAGCCCCGTGCGGAGGCTCGTGCGGAGTTCGTGCAGAGCCAGTTGCGGAGAAAAATTCCGCACGTCTCCGCACCAATTCCGCTCCAAACTTCGTGCGGAAGACCTGATCATCCCTCTGAACAAGCCCATTCAGAGGTGAACAATGTCGGTTTCCCATAAGGCGCCGCCAACCCCGTCAGAGCTCACTGCGCGTGAGCTGGCGCAGCTCATTCCAGAGCAAGAAGGCGCTCGCCTCCTCAACATCCATCCTGACACTTTCAACCGACATTTCGGGCATCTCGCCATAAAGGTGGGACCGCGCCTCCGCCGCTACAGGCTCGGCGACGTGCTCGCGATCGGACAATCCAAAGGCTGACTGAAACGAAAACGGCCGCGGTGACCATCGGCATGATCAGCACCGCGGCCGCCTTAGAGAAGAAAACGGGTCTCTAAATTGCGCGACTTCTTAGCTCTTCCACAGCACATCCGTCAATCAGCTCAGCCGGCCGCGGCCGACAATAACGCGCTCGTCCAGGAGACGGGCGTGATCGTGTTCAACGCGGCGCCGATGCCGACCCTACCGTCCGCCAGACAAGGGGTCGGTGGCCTCCGCCGGGCCTAGGCGTCGACCCAGGGCGTCACTCTCTCTCTCCCCGAGGGTGGCGCCCTTCCTTTTATTCGGAGAATACCAATGAGCACCACCTTCACCATCTCCTCGCCCACCCGCCCCGCCCGCCTGACGACCGCTCGCGTGATCAAGCTTATGCGCGGCGGCGCCGTCCTTCGTTGCAGCTACAACCCGACCGTCTGGGAGCTCTCCAACGGATGGGAAGTCAGCACCTCCGTGGCGAACAAGATCACCACCAACCCCGACATCGCCGGCGTGGGCGACTGCCTGTTTAGTTCTGAACTTTCACAAACCTGGCGTTTCATCGGCCGCTAACCAAAGGAGGCATCCATGGCGGACGAACAAGCAAAGAAGCCCGATCTTAAAGTCGTTACCGAGGAAGAGCTCGACGAAGAGGAAAGAGAATACCGCGCTCTCCGTCGCGATCTCCCTGGCGTTAAGGGTGCCGGCGAGGCGGGACTGCTCACCATCAGCGTCGGCAAGAAGCCCAGCCCACAGAACACTTTCTATCGCACGCATCCGACGTACAAGCCGATCTTCGCGATGGTGTCCGTTGAAGTCGGCATGGACAAGCACTTCATTGCCGTCATGCCGCACATGATCGAGCCGTTGGTCGGCATGGGCATCACGGTCATCGACCACACGCTCTACTTGATCCTCACCGAGGACGGCGGCTTGCGCGTCATTCCCGTCCGCGGCGCGAACACGGAGGGCGAGCAGAACGAGTGGGATCGGACGAAGGAGATGGCGCTGATTGCCGGCATGGACAAGTGGGTTCGGATGTACAGCGACATGCCGAACGGTGCCTTTAAGTGTTTCAAAGCACCTGACGGTCGGTTCGGTGATCCGAAGTGGCCGGAGATCGGGCCCGCCAGGATCACGCGCATGGCGTTCAAGGACAAGGGCCGGATGATTGACAGCACCGACCACATTTTGGTGCAGAGATGGGCCGGCCGTGACGCAAAGAAGTGATTTGCTCGACCGGCTATTCGAGCAAGACTCACAAGCGCGCGAGCAGCTTAACCAACTGTTCGCGCGCTTTTCTTGTGTCATTTTGGAGGATTTTGAATTTGTATCGGTTCCGGGAGAACGTCCAGATGTGGTCTGCGGTGTGTTTCATGACTTACGCACCGGGCAGACCACTCGGCTATGGCGCGACCAGCTAGATAACCGACCGCCCTACGACCCTGGACCTGATACTTTAGTCGTCAGCTTTGTTTTTAATGCCGAAGGCACTTGCCACCTATCGCTTGGCTGGCCATTACCTAAAAACGTTTTAGACCTAAGCCCAGAATTCAAATGTCATGTTAACGGCAAAGGTATTCCGAGAAAGAACCAAGGGTTAATTGGCGCTCTCCAATACTTCGGACTGGACAGCATCGCGCCGAAGCGCAAGGACGCAATGCGCGAACGCATTATGAAGGGTTGGCCGTTCACTGCTGAAGAGCGAGAGCAGATACTCACATACTGCGCCGAAGACGTCGAAATGCTGATCCGGCTGCTAATCAAACTGCTTCCCCACATTGATCTTCCCCTTGCCCTACACCGCGGCGAAAGTGTTGCTGCCCTGGCGCGCTCCGAGCACATCGGCGTGCCGCTCGACATGGAGATATTTCCCGAGCTCGCCGACAAAAAGACCTGGCGGGAGATACGCGACAGCATGGTGCCGCTGGTCGACACCCACGGCGTCTACGTCTGCGACAAAGTTGGAGAATGGCACTGGAATAACGCGCGCTTCGAGGAAGTGCTCACGTGTGAAGGGATCAATTGGCCGCGCAAGGAGGATACCGGCAAGCTCGATCTGCGCCGCAAGACGTTCGAGAGCATGGCCAAGGCGTATCCGCAGATCGAGCCACTGCGGCAGTTGCGCTACATCCGCGACAAGTTGCGCACAATCAAGCTGAGCGTCGGGCATGACGGCAGAAACCGGACGGTGCTTTGGCCCTTCTCGTCGAAGACATCACGCACGCAACCAAAAGCGAAGCATTGGATATTTTCGCCGTCGGTGTGGTTGCGGTTTCTAATCAAGCCGGAGCCCGGCAGGGCGTTGGCCTATGTCGACTACTCATCAATGGAATTCGGGGGCGCCGGCGCCTTGTCAGATAAGCACATACCAGGGTCCAACAATCCAATGCTCGGACTATACGAGGGCGGCGATCCGTACCTGGATTTTGGGAAGACCATCGGACTGATCCCGCCTGACGCTATCCGCAAAACGCCCGGCGTCGAGGTGATCCGCGATCGCCTCAAGGTGCTCTGCCTCGGCACTCAGTACGGCATGCAGCGCTCGACCTTGGCCACCCGTCTCGGCGTGTCGGAGATTGAAGCGCATGAGATGCTGCAACTGCACCGCGGACTGTTCTCACAATACTGGGCCTGGTCGGAGGATTGGCTACACCACTCGCTTACTAGCGGCATGATGCGCACGGTCTACGGCTGGCAGTGCGCCACCGGCATCGCCGAATTCAGTGGTCGCTCGATCCGCAACTGGCCGATCCAAAGTACCTGCGCCGATATATTCCGTCTCGCCTACGTCTGGGGCACCCGCCACGGCCTGACGCTGATCGCCCCCGTCCACGACGCCGTGCTGCTCGAGGCCCCCGAGGATCGGATCGAGGCGGACGTGGCGCTGATGCAGGAGATCATGCGCCGGGCCAGCCGGGTCATCCTCAACCCGACTGCGGACGGCACGTTCGAGCTCCGCACCGCCTTCAAGATCATCCGCTATCCGGACCGCTTCACCGATCCCCGCGGCACGGAGCTGTGGGAGACCGTGCTGAGGCTCTTGGCCGAGCGCCGGCAGCGCCAGGAAGCCGCCGCCAGGGAGGCCGGCTGATGCAAGACGAACCCTGGCATGTAAAACGCCTGCGAGAACTGGAGGCGGCCGCGCCGAAAAAGCGGAAGAAGAAGGTCGAGCGCTTCGTTCAAGTGCCGCTGTGGTGGATCGAGGCCGCGGCCAAGGACGCAGGATCGCCGGAAACCCTGGTCTTGACCGAACTGCTCTATGCTGCATGGAAGGCCAAGAGCTCGACCTTTCCACTGCCGAATGCCAGGCTAAAAGCATTGGGCGTGAGCCGCAAAATTAAATATCGGATGCTACGCGACCTGGAACGCCGGCCGGTGATCCTCGTCAAACGGTCGCACGGGAAGACACCGATCATCACCCTGATTGGGTTCTAACCTGTCCTCCGGCGGGACATGTCACCTGTCCCCCAGCGGGACATGTACATGGCCCAAGCTTGGGACATACGGGGTCCGTCTTATCTTGTCTTCTCTTTCTTGTCTGAAGACAGAAGAAGAGATCAAAGCGAGGAAACGGTTAACTTGGACCGTCAGGCAGCAGAACCGTCGAGGTCAGGAGGATCAAAGTGGACACGCCATGCTGCTCGGATGGCGCGGTGGATATCTCCAGGTCCGATTTCGGTGAGGCGGGACAAGTCATCGGCAATTGCACGCAGGAAGGCGTCGCGTCGCCACGGTGCAAGCGATCTGGCGGCTGTCATCACGGCGGTTAGTTGACTATCGGTGAGCGCGATCGGCTGCGTCATGCGGCAGGTGGCCGCTGTATGGTCTGCCCTTCCCGATCCAGAGCCTCGAGCATATCGAGCAGGTGGGCGCCTTCCCGCTCGAGCTCGGCGATCCGGCTGGGCGCAGTCACCCATTGCAGTTTCCGGTCTACTGCGGCCAGGCGGCGGCGAATTTCGGTGACATCCTGCTCAATGGCTTGGAGATGCAGAAGGCGAGCATCAGTCATGGGCGGGTTCCGGTGAGGTGGGAGGCGTAGACGCTTGGCGGGCTGCACGCCGCGCTTCCCGCTCACGCCTCCGGAGCTCCCGGATGCCTGCCTCGAGCGCGAGCCATAGCTTCCGGCCTCTCTCGTCCGGCTGGCACGTCGGATGCACCGGGATGTGTGGGTTTTCAAACGTCGGCCATTCCCACGGTTTAGACTTGAGCTCGGCGCGGAGGAGGTCATCGAGCTCGTCCCGACGGTTGCAGCCGGCGCAATCAAAGGGGCGATAGCCGCGCTCGTCAGGCTCACAGGTGCAACGACAGCGCCGCATTTGGAGAAAAATCTTAACGGCGGTCTCTGTGATTGGCTGGGCGTGGACGGGATGGAAGAGCGGCTTGCGGATTGGTCCGGGCATTGTGGAAGCTCCTCCCCTAGCGCGGTGGTATCCATCCCAGACCGCCCTGCGGCGGCCGTCCCGGCGTCGGCCGTAGCGCCTCGATATCGAGCCCGAGGCGGGTAATCAGGCGGCCGATCAGAGCTCGCGTTGCGATCTCCGCCTTCACGAGCGGATGTTCACGCATGCCGGCCTTGGTAATGATCACCGGTCCCTGCAAATCAATAAGCGCGCGGTACTCGGCGATGCGATCAGTCGCGCCACACACCTGCTCGAGGATAGCGAGCCCGCCCGCATCCCCGATGCCATATTGGGCCTGGATCGACCGCCAAAGCGCCAGGCCGGCGGGGCCAAGGCACTCCGGCGGCTCCGGCATGACCGCAACGGCGCCCTCAACCAAGGTCAACGGAGGCTTTTTGACCATGAAACCCAAGATTTCGCGTCGATTTCAGCCATTCTTCCGCGGAATAGGTCCGTTTGCACCGTAGAATTTTCTCCTAATGAAAATACAACCGTTAATGTTTGCTTTAATTTCGCACAACCGGCGGCGCCACCGCGCCCCCGGCCGTGGGGCTAGTAGAAAAAATTCATATTCCCCCCGGCCTCTTTTTTCGTCCATGTTTCCAATTGCCTGCACCAGGAAGGGTGAACCGACGTCGTCGGCGAATGCCTGGTGCCGTGACACTCAGAAGCTAACGACTGGAGGTCGGCCATGACCGGGGGCAGGCCCGCGCCTCGATTCAGAACAATTCAGGTCTGCCCCAAAAGTGCCGCACGCAAGCATGCTCAAGCACTTGCGCTGTCAAACGCTCACATCTCGCCCTATTGGCAACAAAGGGCTTTTTCGGGAAGTGTCAAAACCGGACCCGCCCTTAACGGCGCTACGTGTTCATTGGGGAATTTCCCGCAGTGTCTAACCGGGCGCAACCATGCTCGCCCTCGCCGATGACGCCGCGCTTACTCGCTTGGCGATCGCCGCCACCGCAATCCCCGGCCGTCCGATCGCGCGGTCGAGGGCATACCCGTGCGGCCTCTCCGAACGCCTAATATCCTTAGGGCATCGACCAAGCACCGCCGCCACTACTCCATGCCCCAGCCCCGCCGCCGTCGCCACGGCCCCAAGCCCGACCGCCGCCGCGCGCTCGAACTGCTCGCCGCCGCGTCTCACGATGGCGCGACCGAGGCGATCATGCTCGCGCACGGCTTCACAGTCGAGCAGATGATTGATCTGTGCATCTCTGGGCTGGCGACCGCGACACCCGAGCGCATGGTCGGGGGCGGACGCATGTTCGAGGTAGTGCGGATGACAATCACCGAGGCGGGGCAGCGGACGCTGGAGGATTGGAACACGTGAACGAACTGCCGAAGCTCCCGCAAGCGAGAATGTATTTGCAATCGGCGAAATGGGGCTTTGATGAGCTCCTTACGAAACAACTCAGCGGCGACGCCTTTTGCTTTTATCTGATTGGCATCCTCGCGAGCCTTCGAGCTGTTCAGCACGCTTATGAACTACGACAGTACGCTTTCGGACGAGCACAAGCGAGCCGTCAAGGATTGGTGTCAAGCCACGCCGCTCACGACACCCGAACTGCATTTCATCCGAACGTCGCGCGATCTGCTTTTGAAGCGCGGCAGCTTCGAAGGCTATGCCATCGTTACGGAATCTTCGACAGGCGAGGAACCGAACCGAGAGATAACGGGGACAAGTTACGAGTTGGCATACTACGACGAGGCCCGTGAGCGTCATGATTTGAAGGAAGAAATTCGGCGTGCGGTTGATTGGTGTGACCGAGAGCTAACCGCAATCGAAGCGAAGCTGCCACCGACTTATGACCCCCGACCCGAGTGACCTGGATATGGGCGAGCGGCCACAATCGCGACATCTGCCGCGCGCCAACGCACGGCTACGAGCCGACGCGCGAGGCCGCTAACGCGTCCCGGTAGAGAATTCAAGTCCTGGGACAAACTATCGTAAGTACCGGCGCATTATATCCTTCAGGGTGGGAGGAAAGCACTGCCGCAGATACTTCTGGTCACTTTTTCCGGCTGGAGCGCGTCAATATGATCCCGGAGTTTTGTTCATCAGGTCCGCGCCATGAAAGCGACCCGCAGTGCGCTAGTCGCCAAGCTTGTCGTCGTGATCGAGGACGATCCCCTGATCCTTGAGGCAACTGAGGGGCTGCTGCGCTCCTGGGGCTGCTGCGTCGTCGCGGCTCGGTCGTGCGACGAAGCTTTAGTACGCCTCGCTGAAACCGAAGCGGGTCGGCGGCCTGACGTGATCGTGTGCGACTATCAATTGTCACGAGGAATGACCGGAGTCGACGCCATCGAAAGGCTCCGCAGCGCGTTCCCGATTCCAGCACTTCCCCCCATTCCAGCGCTCCTCATCAGCGGCGATGCGGGCTCTCTCCGGTGCGAGGTCGGCTCCCGAGGATACCGCCTTTTGTACAAGCCGGTGAATGCGGAGAGATTTCACGCGGCGCTGGTCGACGCCTCCTAGAGACACCGAATCGCGAGCAAACGCGGCAATCGCGATCAGACGCGCTGCGCACTGTGCAAGGCATAGTCGTCGGACGGATCATAAAGGTCGGCCGCCGCTCGGTACGCCGTGGATGTGGACGCTGGCCTTAGTGCATGTCATCTCGGATGCCTTCGCCGGCATCAGCATTGCGATCGACATTGCCGCGACCGCGAGTGGTTGCAGAATCTCGTTCATCGGAGTCGTTTCGGCAGTTAGTTTGTGAAGTGATTCCAGTCCCGGGAACCCCACATACTTTCACAGAAGAGCGGGTCATCCTTCAGTTGCTGCTCCGTCTCCTTGATCGCCTTGGCAATGGTATGCTCGCCGTACAGATTGATTTTCTTCCGTTCAGCCATCACCTCATGGGCTGCGGAGACTTTTAGCAATTGGTCAGCAGAAAGTTTGCCGGTGCATTTTTTCAGCAT
>Ga0306923_10005606_pt1 | contig 12254 bp, 8 predicted proteins | sample sta12Can44000108_FD_203841 | JGI IMG/M metagenome (GOLD analysis project Ga0306923, IMG submission 203841) | Lab enrichment of tropical soil microbial communities from Luquillo Experimental Forest, Puerto Rico - statanox.12C.anox.44.000.108 (v2)... | ecosystem: Environmental > Terrestrial > Soil...
ACGGTGCGACCGTCACCGCTACAGCCTGCGGCTGCGGAGGTGCGGCCGTAACCGTGATCGACGCGCTCGCCGACTTGGTCTTGTCCTGTGTCGATGTCGCAGTCACGGTGCCGCCCCCGGCGGTCACGGCGGTGAACAGGCCATTCGAGCTGATGGTACCGAGTGAAGTCGGGTTGACGGTCCACGCCACTCCTGCGGAAGAGTTGGTCAATTTCGGTGTGAACTGAACGGTCTCCCCTACGTTGGCCATGGCGCTGGTGGGCGTGATGGCAATGCTGACGGGCTGCGGCGCCGCAACGAGCATACCGATGAGGTAGGTCGCTTCGAGCGCAACCGCATGCGAGGAATGTCCGATGGAATTGAATGCCTGCGTGCCGTCCTTGCCGCAATACGGCACCATGGCATTCCCTCCCGGATGCAGCGGGATGAATGCCGTCACGTTGTAAACCTCGGTAGAATTCAGCACCATCCAACAGTCCGAAGCGGTCGCGTGGTTTGCGACATCGGCCAGCGTGTAAGTGGCCGATTGTGCGTTGGCGGTAACGGCCGCCAGCAGCGCGGCACCGGCAAATATTGCCTTCATAGCGATCATCTCCCGTTCAAGTAGTAACAAAAGCGCTCCCCGGCGGCTTCCCCGCGTGCAGATGTGCGCTTGCGAAAGCCACTGTTCGAGCTCGGTGTGGGATAACAGTCCAATCACGCAGCTTGCGAGCCAGTCCCCGCAGGGACGCGGCTCGACAACCCCGCGCAGGACGGGTGGGTCTATGTGCTCATGATCTCGCCCCTTTGCCTGTCGGACCTGGGTTCACCGGGGCAGCGCAGCGGACTTTCAGCGAACCAGTCGAGGGGTATGACGGCGGGGTTGCCTGATGGGACAACCTCTCCGGCAACCCCGCTATCTGGAGCTAATGCGAGTTGGTTACGCTCGCTTGAGTTCCAGACCGGAGGCTTTGCGTCCCCGTCTCGCAACGGGTATGCCCTGGTGTCGATGTCATTAGGCCGAATGCCGACGCAATGCGCAAGATGTCTCAGCAGACCGACGCGTGTCTCAACAGTGCGACGCGACGCAGCGCTCGGTGTTGGATGTCTGAACGACCGTGGCCGCTCACCGGCGAGCGCGGCAGAGCGAGTCGAGGCGTGTTGCTATGGCGTTGCATTCTGGGCCAGTTGCCCTTCGTTGTATCGTTATCAGTCGCCCAGACTTTCCGGCCGAGAACACTCGGCTTGGCCGCAAGCTGGCGGTATTGAGGTCCACCGAGATGAAGACTGCCACAATCTCCCTGCTCCTCCTCACCTCGGTAGCTGGGTCTGCCGAATTGGTCCTGCCGCCCGCAGACAAGCCGGCGTCATGGACGCCAGAGCAGAAAGTCGTCGGCTTCCGGAACATGTCGCGCATCTACGGTGGCGACGTCGTCCGCCACGGTACGCGGGTGCTGCCACTCCCCAGTAACGCCCGGCAGCTCGAGGTGCGGTATCAGGACGCGAGAGGTCGTCCGATCGATGTCGCAAAGTTCATGCAGGAGAATCGGGTCGCCGGCCTCCTGGTGCTATCGCACGGGAGGATCGTGCTCGAGCGCTATGCGTTAGGTCAGACGCCGGGCGATCAATGGGTTTCCTTCTCGGTCGCGAAGTCGGTGACCTCGACACTGCTTGGTGCGGCAATCCGCGACGGAGCAATCGGCAGCCTCGACGACCCCGTCAGCCGCTACATTCCGGAGTTGAGCGAATCAGGCTACAAAGGGGTAACCCTGCGTCAGGCGCTCACCATGTCGGTGGGCCTGCGCTGGGATGAGAATTACGCGGACCCCAAGTCAGACTGGGTACAGACGCTCTCCCTCGCTACGCCGGGCGATGCGCGGCCCGGCGTCGATATTGTCGCTTACATGGCGCACCTGCCACGCGCAAGCACGCCGGGCAAGACGTTTCTGTACAACTCGGGTAACGCGCAGATCCTAGGGGTGCTCGTGCAGCGCGCAATTCACGAGACGCTCGCGGCCTACCTCGAGCAGAAGATCTGGCGGACGGTCGGAATGGAGGCGGACGCGTTCTGGGTCAGCGATCGTTTCGGACGGACTTTCGGGCGGTCGCTGTTCAATGCGACGTTGCGCGATTACGCGCGCTTCGGCTATTTCTTCATGCATGGGGCGAAAATCGACGGCGTATCGATCCTCCCCGAGGGATGGATCGAGGACGCCACCCGTTCACACATTGCGACTGACTGGGGCGATGTTGGCTACGGGTATCAATGGTGGGTTAACCCCGACGGCTCCTACCGGGCGATCGGCATCTACGGCCAGATGATCTATCTCGACCCGCGCTCCGATCTGGTGATCGTCACGAACAGCGCGTGGCCCGAAGCCGATTGGGACCCGGGCTACGACGGCTGTGCTGCCTTCACACTCGCGGTTACGCGTGCGCTGCGTAGCGCGGGTCCGTAGTCCATACGACATCAGCACTGCGACCGTCACTGCTGCAGGAGGCCATGCTTGCGAAGGATCTCTCTCAGTTGATCGTGGGGCAGCGCCGGCACGACCCAGTAATTCGGACCGGTCATCGTGCGCGCCGCCACAAGTGCGTTGTCGACAGCCTCCTCAGTGGCTTGCGTCACCGCGGCAAAGAGCGCATCCATCTGCCCACTGACCAGCCGCTCGACCTTCGTACCACCTTGAGGCAACTTCTGACTCTCGGCATCGACCGAATTTCCCTCGTCTGCACCTGGGTTCGCTGTGGAAAAGGCGAGGAATATGTCCCCGGATCCGTTCATCTCGATCGCCCCGGCTCTGCCGAGCCCCAGCGGAACACGGCGGGCAAGACGCTTCAGCTGATCAGGTGTGAGTGGGGCGTCGGTGGCGACCACGACGATGATTGATCCCACATCGCGAGTGTCTGGACTGTCGATTCGTCCGCTCTGCCCCTTGCCGCAGACAGGAGCAACGCTGCCGTCATAGGGATCCCGTGTCGGAGGAGTCAACTGCCGCTCGACACATCTTTTCTGCGGAATGTTCATCTCGCGAGCCACCGGAATGCCCGCAATCCTCAGCTGCGGCCAGCGGCCGTAGTTGCATTGAAGCAGTACTCCGACAACGAAACCCCCGTCACGCGCGTCCAGCTTGCGCGAGGAAGTGCCGGTTCCTCCCTTGAAACCATGGCAAATCATCCCGGTGCCCCCGCCAACGTTGCCCTCCTCGATCGCGCCTCCGGTGGCGGAGTTCAGCGCATCCAGCGCATCTTGAGCGGTCACGTGCTGGCCCTTGATATCGTTCAACAACCAGTCCGCTGTCTCTGCGACTACGGGATACCAGAAATCTCCCGGCTGATTTCGCCGCACCAGCCACGCAATCGTCGCGTCACGCACCACACCGACGCTGTTGGTATTGGTGATGAGGATGGGGGTCTCTAGTACCCCGCTCTCCTCGATCCAGTGCGTCCCGGTCATGTCGCCATTTCCATTTCCCGAATAAAAGCCGGCGAGTACGCTCGCCTTGCCGTTCTTGCCACGCGGCAGAATGGCCGTGACTCCCGTACGCACGGGACCTTTGCCGACCACGAGCTTGCCCTCCCCTGAGATCAGCGTCTTGTATCCGACCTCAACGCCCTTGACGTCCGTGATGGCATTGAGAGGCCCGGTCGTCCCATCAAATGGGATTCCCAGATCGCGCGCCCGCTGTTGAGGCGCGGTGTGTGTCGCGTTGTTCTGTGCAACGAGAATATTGGGTGTCAGCAGCAGTGCCGTAAGACCGAGCCATCCACACAATCGTCTCATTGGTCTCCTCCCGTAGGGTTGCGCGCGCTGTTCTTTTTAAGCCGGCACCAGGAAAGGATAGGGTGCCGAGAGCACCCGCCTCTTGGCCGATCCCTGCCTACCGTGTTGATGGACGGCTCCGGTTGTCAAACAGCTTCGGTATTCAGCGGCACTCGAAATCCGAGTCGCCGATTGGTCTGCACTGCGGGGGAAAGCCGTGCTTTCGCCAGTACTCGGGCAGATGCCAATGCCGCATCGCTTGCTTTCGGCCTTCCGATCTGAGCCACGCCGTGTCGTCACGGGCCCACCAGAGTGGCGGGTCGTCATCGACGAGCACAATCTCGTCGTACGCCTTCAGCATCAATAGCGCCATGGGAACAAATTCACCGCTGTTCTTCGCGCCTTTGACGAGTCCAACTGCCTCGCGTCGGTCGCGATCATTGAAAGTCGGGTCGGTTAGCGCTCTGAATAGCGGACGGATCAACTGCGGATCGTCTTTGTATCCCAGCGCCAATATGCTGAGAGCTCCGACGCGATCACCGCGCGCGGCAACCGCGGGCACCAATTGGACGTCGTTAAAAAAGTAGCCGTTCTCCAAACTCACTTCGAGAAGGCGCAGCGCCTCGTCTGTGCGCCCGAGATAAGCGTACGCCATCGCCATGTGCCGCCGACTCACTTCATACGCGGGATCGAGTTCGAGACACCGCTGGTAGTCTTGGATTGCGCGGTCGAGATATCCCAGTGCAGCAAGATTCTCCGCGCGCAATAGAAGCGCCGTTGCATTTGTTCCGTCGTGCTCAATCGCACGCGAGAAGTTATCCGAGGCTTCCTCCCACGCGGCAGTGCCGCGACTGGGGATCGTGTAAGATTGAATCTCGGCGCGTATGGCATACGCCATGGACAGATTCGGATCCAGGCGCAACGCGGTATCAATAGCGTCCACTCCAGCACGATAGTCGCTTTCGTCACCTACGTTCCAAGACCCCTTTCCTATCACCAACACCGCGCCGAGCATCTCCCAGGCACGTGCGAAACCAGGGTCTTTCGCGACGGCCGCCTTCAGAACCCGCCCCGCCTCAATCAGGTTCGGCTTTGAGCGGGCTATGAACAGTGAACGACCTTTAAGGTAAAGATCGTAGGCGGCCTCGTCGGCCGTGTCTGCCTTGCGAGCTGCCGGCTCGGCAACCACAGCACCCATCGTTGTGGCCAGATGATCGACGATACTCGTCGCGATCTCGTCCTGAATGGCGAAGAGATTGGCCGTGCTCAGCGGTCGGTCGAAGGATTGTGACCATACATGCTGATCGGTGCCCGAATCGATCAATTGCGACGTGATACGCACCGTATCGCCGGCTTTTCGCACGCTGCCTTCGAGAAGATATTGGACACCGAGCTTCTCGGCTATGGCGGGAGCACCCAGATCGGACTTACGAAACTGAAACGACGAGGTTCGCGAAGCGACTTTGAGTCCGTTAACGTGAGCGAGTACGTTGAGGATCTCTTCCGCAATACCGTCGGAAAAATAACCCTCATTTCCCTCGGCAGAGAGGTCCGAAAAGGGAAGCACGGCGATCGATGCGTTCCGCGTCGCAGGCGCCACCCTGGCCGTCTGCATTGCGGTGGCACTACCAGCCTGCTTTGACGGCCAGGAGCCCTTGACAACAAACCAGCCGAGTACCAGCAGTACGGCGGCAGCGCTCGCGACCAGCAACCACCTTCGACGCGAACCCGCTGCTCGACGACTCGGTAGCGGCTTAGCTAAAGGGATCGGCGACTCGATCGCGGCGGAAGAATCGAGGTGACGTCGGACGGCCTCCACCAGCTTGGCGGCAGCCGCATCGATACCCCCGGGCCCGACTTCGATCCACTGCGATTCGCTCAGGAAGTACTCGAATGCTCGGGGTAGCGATACAGAGTCAGTGCGTAGCGTGACAATTCGCCGACGCTTGGACGAAGCACGTTCGATTTCCTTACCAACGTGAGGAGAAGCGACGGCCTGCTCGGACAGGATGAGTACGACAACCTGGGCTTCGTTGATGGCCCGAACGATCTCGTCGGCGTACAGGGCCCCGGGGACCACATCCCGCGGAGCGATCCAGCATTTGACGCCGTAGCCTTCGAGGGCCTCGACGACGCTGTTTGCGACAGCCGCGTCCTGAGACGCGTAGCTGATGAAGACGTGGCTGGATGCGTTGGGCACCTGCACTGCCACCTGCGCATCGGCCGGCAGCTGGCCGCCTGCGCGTTCGATCGCTCGTCCCGACACTCGTCGCCCCCGTGACACTCTTCCTTATTGCAACAGGATGCGCCGACTGGGATCTGGCCCGCAACTTCCGGCCTGTCGGCCTTCCGATTCACTGCGCACGCGCGTCCGACCGGGTGATTAACATTGCGTGCCAAGGTATCGTGTACAGAAGATAGTCGCCCGGCGTCGAATTCCATGTACAAGAATTGGGGGAAAACCTTCGCGTCCGTCGCGCTCTGGTGCGCGCTCTCCGCCCCCGGGGTGGGCCAGACGGCCTCACCACCTGATCTCATTCTCGCGCACGGCACGGTCATTACCGAGGACAGCAGGGACTCGGTCGCACAGGCCGTGGCGATCGCTGACGGACGGATCATCGCTGTCGGCACCGACGCCTCGATACTTGCGCTCCGGGGTGCACAGACGCGCATCATCGATCTGCATGGCCGCACGGCGACCCCCGGCCTCATCGACACGCACGCACATATTGCCGATGGGGGGCTGGGTGAGCTCTACCGCGTGCAGCTGGCCGATGCCGCGAGTGTGGCGGAGATCGTGCAACGCATCCGCAAAGCAATCAGCCAACTGAAACCCGGGGAATGGCTGCAGGGCGAAGGATGGGACGAGGGCAAGCTCGCCGAGCATCGCTACGTTCTTGCGGCCGACCTCGATGCGGTGTCACCGGACAATCCGGTGTGGCTCGAGCACACCACCGGGCACTACGGCGCGGCCAACAGCTACGCGCTGCAACTCGCGAAAATCTCCGCGGCCACACGCGATCCGCAAAGTGGCACGATCGATCGCGATGCCGCAGGCGCCCCGAGCGGGGTGCTGAAGGAGCACGCGCAGGAGCTCGTCACCGATCTGATTCCGCCACCGAATGCCGACCAACGCCGCAACGGCATACAGGCATTTCTCGAGACGCTGCACCGCGAGGGCATCACCGCGGTCAAGGATCCGCTCATCGATCAGCCGACCTGGGATGCGTATCGCCAGGTGCTCGACGCGGGGCAGCTCACCGAGCACGTCTGCGTGCTTTGGGGCGCGGGCACGACGCTCGACTCTGCGCGCGAGGCACTGAAGCTCATCGAGGCACAGCCGCGGCCCCCGCAATCACTGGGAGACGGCCGACTCCTCTCCTGCGGGGCGAAGATTTTCATGGACGGGAGTGGCGGTGCACGCACCGCCTGGGTCTACCAGGAGTGGAACAAGAACCGAACGGACATCGACCGGGGCAATTCCGGCTATCCGCTCGTCGATCCGCAGGTATACCGCGAGCAGGTGCGTTTGTTCCATCAGGCTGGCGTGCACGTGGGCACGCATGCGGTCGGCGATCGCGCGATCGACTGGGTGGTCGACACCTACGCCCAGGTGCTGAAGGAGAAGCCGACGCACGGGCTGCGCCACAGCATCATCCACGCGAACATTCCGACCGACCACGCCATCGAGGTGATGGCGGCGCTGCAGCGGGATTACGACACCGGCTACCCGGAGATACAGCCGCCCTTCATGTGGTGGATCGGCGATATCTACGCGGCGAACTTCGGTGTCGCGCGCTCGCAGCGGCTCGAGCCGCTGCGAACCCTGCAGGCCCGCGGCGTACGCTGGTCCGGTGGCTCGGACTACTCGGTGACCCCTATCGCCGCGCGCTACGGTCTGTGGGCGGCCGTCACGCGGCAGACTCTGAAGGGCACCTACGGTTCGCACCCCTTTGGCACTGCCGAGAGCATCGACATCCACAGCGCCTTGCGTGCGTATACATCGGCGGCGGCGCCGCAGCTGTTCCTCGAGGCGAGAATCGGCTCGATCGAAGCGGGCAAGGATGCCGATATCGCCGTGTGGCAGCAGAATCCGTACCGCATGCCCGCGCAGGAGCTTCAGCACCTGCATTGTGTGATGACCTTGGTTCGCGGCGCGGTGGTCTATCAGGAGAACCCGGCACCTCCGAATCCAGCGAGGACAGCGATGCGCAACAGCAGCTCGATGAATGATCCGTCACGATTGGCCGACTTTGCGACGCGCTATACGGCTGCGTGGTCCAGGCACAGCGCCTCCGGCGTCGCTGCGTTCTACTCCGACACCGGTTCCCTGACGATCAACGACGGGGCACCCGCCATCGGTCGCAAGGGGATCGAGGGTGCCGCACAGAGTTTCATGACCGCGTATCCCGACCTTGTCGTGAAGTTTGATCGCCTCGAGCCGAGAGGGGATCGAGTCCTGTATCACTGGACCCTTACCGGGACTAATACCGGCCCAGGCGGCACCGGCAATCAGGTCCGGATCAGCGGATATGAGGATTGGAAGATCGGGTTGGACGGGCTCATCGCAGAATCACTGGGACACTACGACGCACGGGACTGGGATCGACAAGTGAACCGACGGTGATGGGCGGTAGAACACTCGAGGCTTCTGGCTGAAGGAGCTAGTTGGCGGGCGACACACCGGCTGCGATTTGTACCAGCTTCACCCGGCCGGAGCGCCCGCTCTTGATCGATACCGCAGCCTTCAGACAGTGAAAGTGCTCGGCAACCAGAGCGATGAGCTCCTCGTTCGCCCTGCCCTCGATCGGTGGAGCCCTCACCCGAGCCACCCAACTCCCGTCGGCTAACTGCATGAGCGTTGAGCTTCTTGCGTTGGCTTTCACTCTCACCCGCAGAACCATCGCGGCATGCCCGTCGCGTATCAGCTGCGCGAACCACGCCGCCGTGGGCGACCGCCGCCGCCGCTCCGCTCGCCGTTGGGACTCTCCTCGCCGGGCGTCCACGGCCGCCCGAGGCGCTGCTCGATGTAGCTGCGAATCAGACGGCGCACCACCTGCGATGGGGTGAGATCCTCCCCGGCACACAGTCGCTCGAACACCGCCTTCTTGCGCGGATCGATGAGGATGGTGAGCCGCGCGGTGCGCTCCTCGATCTTCACGACCTTCTCGCCCTTCATATCCCGGTAGTCAGCTCCAAGAATTAGCGGCATTCTGCATGCACACCGGATTATAATCCAGCACGTATCTGTGTAGCACCGGGTGTGACGCCAGTGAATCACTCGCCGCTCGATGCCTGCCTGGCGCTGCTTGCCCTGTGGGTTCTGATCGGACTCGCGGGCCTGTTGCGTCCGGGGAGCCTGCGGTACGTTGCGCGCACGCTCTTTCCGCTGGGAGCGCTGTGCGGGCTGGCACTCGCGCTGGTCGCACTCGCCTCGCTCGCCGCGCCAATCGAGCGGGCCGTGCTCATCGTGGGTTTACCGGACCTGCCCATGCACCTGCGGCGCGATGCGCTCTCGAGCCTGTTTCTCTTCCTCCTGGGAGCGGCTGCGGCGGGCATCTCGGTGTTTGCTGCCGGTTATTTCCGCAAGGGCCACGGCACTTCGGCGGGACTGCTTTGCCTCCAGTACCACCTGTTCCTTGCGAGCATGGGATTCGTGGTGCTCGCGGACGATGCCTACGCGTTCATGGTGGCCTGGGAGACCATGGCGCTGTCGTCCTACTTTCTCGTCACCACTCAGCACAGCCTGGGTGAGATCCGCCGTGCAGGATTCCTGTACCTGCTGATCGCGCACGTCGGTGCGCTCGCCATCCTGCTCGCTTTCGGCGTCATGCAGGGTGGCAGCTGGCAGTTCACCTTCGATGCGATGCGCGCGGCTCATCTCACTCCAGCCTGGGCCACGGCGGCTTTCCTGCTCGCACTGTTCGGCTTCGGTGCCAAGGCGGGCCTCGTGCCGCTGCATGTCTGGCTGCCCGAGGCGCACCCGGCTGCCCCTTCGCCTGTCTCCGCGCTGATGAGCGGCGTCATGCTGAAGACCGCGGTGTACGGGGTATTGCGCGTGACGTTCGATCTGCTCGGCGCGCCGCAATGGTGGTGGGGTGTGCTGGTGGTTTGTGTGGGGCTCTTCAGCGCCCTCTATGCGGTGGTGTTCGCCGCCGTGCAGACCGATATGAAGCGCCTGCTCGCCTGGTCGTCCATCGAGAACGTCGGCATCATTTTCACCGCCCTCGGTCTTGCCATCGTCTTCCACGGCGTCGGGATGCCGGGACTCGCCGCACTCGCCCTGATCGCCTCCCTCTACCACGCCCTCAATCACGCATTCATGAAGAGCCTGCTGTTCTGCGGCACCGGAGCGGTGCTGCATTCGACCGGTGAACGGAACCTCGGGCGCCTCGGCGGGCTCATTCACCGCATGCCTTGGGTGGCGTGGCTGAGCCTCATCGGTGCGCTCGCGCTCGCCGGGTTACCGCCATTGAATGGCTTCGTCTCCGAGTGGCTGCTGCTGCAGGCTTTTTTGTTCGCGCACCAGGTGCCCGAGACCTTCATCAACATGCTGCTGCCCCTCGGCGCGGCCCTCGTGGCGCTGGCGGCAGCTCTCGCCGCGTATGTCATGGTGAAGTTCTTCGGCGTCATATTCCTCGGCCAACCGCGCGAGACGACGCTGCTGCACGCGCACGATGCCGGCGTCCTCGAGCGAATCGGACTTCTCTGGCTGGCACTCGGCTGCATCACTCTCGGCCTCATTCCGACGCAGGTGGTTGGCGAAATGCGCACCGTCGTCCGGCAACTGGCGCACGTCGACCTGCCGAACCCGACCGCTCCCTGGTGGCTGCTCGAGCCACTCCCTGGTCGACTCGCCTCCTATTCTGGTCTGGTGCTCCTCCTCGCCGTGACGGCAGTAGTGCTGCTCACCCTGCTCGGCGTGCGGCTCTTCTATCACCAGCGGGTACGGCGCGCCGCGCCCTGGGACTGTGGTTTCGTGCGGCTCGATGCCCGCATGCAGGACACCGCCGAGGGGTTTGGCCAGCCGATCCGCCACATCTTCGAGCCCTTCTTTGCCATGAAGCGCGAGCTGCCCTCGCCTTTCGATCGCGCGCCGCGCTACCGCGTCTCCATCGCGGACCGCATCTGGCAGCGGCTCTATGAGCCGCTCGGTTCGCTGGTGCAACGCGTGGCCGATGCCTTCTCGGTGCTGCAGCAGGGGCGCATCGCCACCTACCTGCTCTATAGCTTCGTGACGCTCGTGGCACTTCTCGCGGTGGTGTTATGAGACCGATTGAGGTCCTCACGCAGCTGCTCGAGCTCATCGTGGCCCTCGCCGCGGCGCCGCTCTTCGTCGGCTGGATCAACCAGTGCCGCGCCTGGCTGCAGAACCGCAGCGCGCCCAGTCTCTGGCTGCCGTACCAGGGAATCCGCAAGCTCTTTCACAAGGACGCAGTCATCGCCACAAACGCGTCCAGGCTCTTTCGCCTGGCGCCCTACATCGTGTTCGGCGCCATGGTGGTAGCCGCCGGGGTCATCCCCTCGATGGGTACCCGGCTGCCGCTCACCCAGGTGGCGGATGCCATCGCGCTGGTGGGATTGCTCGCGACGGCGCGCGTCTTCATGTCGCTCGCGGCGATGGATATCGGCACGGCCTTCGGCACCCTGGGTGCGCGGCGCGAGATGATGGTGGGGTTCCTCGCGGAGCCGGCGCTGCTGATGGTGATCTTCGTCGCCTCGCTCATCTCGGCGACCACGGCGCTGCCGGCGATCACCGAGCACCTCGCGACGCAGACACTCGGCCTCTATCCGAGCCTGGCCTTCACCGCGGTGGCCTTCCTCATGGTGCTGCTCGCCGAGAACGCGCGTATTCCGATCGATAACCCGGCCACGCATCTCGAGCTGACGATGATTCACGAAGCGCTGATGCTCGAGTACTCGGCACGACACCTGGCGCTGATGGAGTGGGCTGCCGCACTCAAGCTGTTCAACTATGCCTGCATCGGCTTCGCGCTCTTTATCCCGTGGGGCGTGTCGACGCGCGGCAGCGCGCCCGCGGCACTGCTCGCTTCGGTTCCGCTCCTGGCACTGAAGCTCGCCCTGGCTGGGGCACTGCTGGCACTGATCGAGACGGTCTCCGCCAAGGTACGCGTATTCCGTGCGCCGGAGTTTCTCGCCACCGCGTTTCTCTTTGCGGTGCTGGGCCTCCTGGTGCACCTGCTGCTGGGAGCCTGACCGATGGCCGGCGTCTCACTGGACCTCCAGCTTCTCAACCTGTGTGCGGCGCTGCTGCTGCTGCTGTCCTTCGCCATGCTCAGCCAGCGGCGCATCGTCAACCTGGTAAATCTGCTGGCGCTCCAGGGAACGGTGCTTTTCATCGCGACCCTGCTCATCGCCTGGCGCACCCGCCAGCCTCACCTCTATGTGTCGGCGGCCCTGACGCTCGCTCTGAAGGTGGTGCTATTGCCCTACCTGCTGCATCGCCTCATCCGCCGGCTCGAGGTCTACTGGGACGCCGAGCCGCTGCTCA